>Ga0123339_10003058_pt1 | contig 11186 bp, 9 predicted proteins | sample lystaG_FD_89956 | JGI IMG/M metagenome (GOLD analysis project Ga0123339, IMG submission 89956) | Glacier valley bacterial and archeal communities from Borup Fiord, Nunavut, Canada, to study Microbial Dark Matter (Phase II) -... | ecosystem: Environmental > Aquatic > Freshwater > Ice > Glacier ... | reverse complement strand
CAGGCGCGGCGGCCCAGAACTCGCTGACATGGTGCTGGAACACGGGCACCGCCACGCGCTCGCCGGCCACCGTGTCGAAGCGCGCCTGGCTGCCCACGTACTGCTTAAAAGGGTGCAGCTCGCCCACGTAAACCAGCCCGCCGGGCCGTAGTCGGGCCGCTGCCTGCCGGAACACAAAGCGTAAATCCTCGATGTGTTCCAGCACGAGGCTGAACGTCACGAGGTCGAACGCGGCGGCCGGCGCGAAGTCCCAGGGCTGAGTGATGTCGGCTTGCTGAAACCCGACGTGCGACGGCCAACTCTTGGCTTGCGCCCGCGCCAGCATTTGTGGCGAAAAATCAATGCCTAGCCCCTGACTTGACCGGTCAGCCAGCCAGCCGGTGTTTTTGCCCGTGCCGCACCCGATTTCGAGCACCGCGCCGAGTTTGCCCTCTTCGGCCAGCATGTCACGCAAGGCCTGGGCTTCGAGGTCGCGGGTACGGTTCTGGTTCGTGTCGTATTGGTCGGCCCACTGGTCGTAGGCGGCGGCGATGGTGGACATGGGAAACTCAGGCTTTGAAGAAATTTCCTTCGGCGTATAAATCGAAGTCGATGGACAAGTTTAATGCGGTTAATCGCTGAATAATCGGTTGGTTTAAATAAACTCCGCCCAGCATCGTGTTGCCGTTGCGTACGAACATAATTCAACCAGTTAATCTCTGCTCAATGTCGCCTCTATTTCACGCACAAAATCCGCACTAACCTCTACCGCTGCTGCAATTTGTTCTACTGGCAGTTTGGTCATTTTTAACAAATTACGTATTGTACTTACGTTTACTTTTTGTTGTGCTTCTAACCGAGCTGCCTCTTGCCGCTGCCAAGCGCTACGCTCCTCCAGCATCCGAAGTGACTCAGAGGTGTAATAAAGCAAAAGTTTTTCAGCGTCCATAATCGAAATAATATTATTGGGATGTCAGTAAGGTCATTTTCAGAATTAATAGAGCGACTGCATCCAGGTGCTTCTTGTCATCAGGTGAAATCAGTTACCCCCGCCACGCCTTGACCGTTTCCACGAACACGCGCACCTTCGCCGGGTCGGTGTCCGGGTACACGCCGTGGCCGAGGTTGGCGATGTGGGGGCCGCCGGCAAACTCGCGCAGCATGGCCTGGGTGGCGGCTTGCACCTGCTCGGCGCTGCCGTAGAGGGCGCAGGGGTCGAGGTTGCCTTGCAGGGTGCGGCCGGGAGCCTGCTGCCGGGCCTGCTGCGGCGACTGATTCCAGTCCAGCCCGATGGTGCGGCAGGGCAGGCGGGCAAAGTCCTCGACGGCCCACCACGCGCCTTTGGCAAAAACCGTAACCGGCACGAGCGGGGCCAGCGCCTCGCAAATTTCGGCGAGGTAGCGGGTCGAAAACTCGGCGTAGTGGGCCGGCGGCAGGATGCCCGCCCACGAGTCGAACACCTGCACCAGGTTGGCCCCGGCCGCTACCTGGGCTTGCAGATAGGCGATGGTGGTAGCCGTGATTTTCGCCAGCAGCTCGTGGCTCAGCGCCGGCTCCTGGTAGAGCATTCGGCGGGCTTTGCTGAACGTTTTCGAGCCTCCCCCTTCGACCATGTAGGCCAGAATCGTCCAGGGCGCGCCGGCGAAACCGATGAGCGGTACCCGCCCGTTGAGCGCGCGCTTGGTGACGCGCAACGCTTCGAGCACGTAGCCCAGGTGCTCCTCGGGGTCGGCTACGCGCAGGCGGTGCACGTCGGCGGCGGTTTTGATGACGGTCGGGAAGTGCGGACCGCGCGCTTCGACCATCTCGTAGGTCAGGCCCATCGCTTCGGGCACGACCAGGATGTCGGAGAAGATGATGGCCGCGTCCACGTCGAGCGCGTCCACGGGCTGAATCGTGACCTCGGCGGCCAGGGCAGGTGTTTCGACCAGTTCCTTGAAGCCGGAGAGGCGGCCGCGCAGCTCGCGGTATTCGGGCAGGATGCGCCCGGCCTGGCGCATGAGCCAGACGGGGGTGCGCTCGGTGGTTTCGCCACGGGCGGCGCGCAGCAGCAAGTCGTTTTTGAGCATACCACAAAGGTAGGCGAGGGGTGGCGCGAGCTTCAACTCGCAGTCGTAGGGTTATGGCGTATAGAGTCAATTGACAAAACCCAACACCGGAAATCCCTACTACCGCGAGCTGAAGCTCGCGCCACTCCCCTCAGTGTCCGGCGTGCCAGTCGTAGCCCAGCTCGGCCCAGTAGTCTCTGGGCCGCACGTCGGTGAAAGCGATGGTGCCGAGGCGCTTGATGTGCTTCACGCCGTATTTAAGCGGCGACACCAGGCGCAACGGCGCGCCGTGCTCGGCGGTCAGCGGCTGCCCGTTCATCTCGTAGCAAAGCAAGGTTTGCGGATGCAGGGCGCTCTCGATTTCGAGGCCGACGTAGTAGGCTTCGTCGGGCGTAGTCATGCCCACGTAGCGCGCCAGGTCTGCCGGCGGATGGCTGCCATCGGCCACGGCCCGGCCCGAGGCGGTAGCCAGCGGGTAAGCTTTGAGAAAATCCACGAGCCGCACCCCGGCCCAGTGCACGATGGTGCTCCAGCCCTCGATGCACTTGAACTCGGTGGTTTGCTCGGTGCGCGGCAAGACCTTTATTTGGTCGAGGCTGAATGCCTGCGTACGCGGCGCGGTGCCGGCCGGCGCGTAGCCTTGCACGGTGAGCCGCCAGGCCGTCGGGTCGAAGTTATCTTCCCCCAAACCGACATCGCCGTTGAAGCGCAACTCCTGAGCGCGGGCGCGGGCAAACTCCGGCGCGAGGCGCGTATTCTGAAAATAGTCGGTGGTAAGCTGCCCGTTGAAGTCGAGCACCCGGCGCAACGGGCGCGCCAAGCCGTCTTCTTCGGGGCGCGACAGCAGCCAGCGCCAGCCGCCCAGCCCGGCCAGGCCCAGCGCCCCGGTGATGAGAAACGAGCGCCGCGAGCGCTTGCTCGCCGCCCGCAGCGCGGCGGCTTCGGCGGCCGCGTCGTAGGCGACGGGCAGCGCGGAAGTAGGCGCGGAGTCGGGCGCGTCAGTGGGCGCGAGCGCGGCGGGCGGGGTGGTTTCGTCCATCATAACTAACAGCCGCTCAGGCTTGCGGGGCGGGGCTGAGGGAAGCGTCGGCGGCGGGCAGCGCGGTGGGGCCGGCCAGCACGGCGTGCGTGGCGGGGTCCACCTCTTCGATTTCGAAGCCGGCCACCATCGCCCGGAAATTATTCCAGCCCGCGCGCACGACCTGAGAAATGTGAATGACGAAAAACAGCACGTAGCCCACCGTGAGCGCGAAATGGATAACGCGGGCCATCTCGTAGCCACCCAGCAATTGCGTGAGCCAGCCCAGCTGCACGGGCTTGTAGATGGCCAGGCCCGTCAGCACCGACCCCAGGCCCATGAGCACGACCGAAGTGTAAGCTATCTGCTGCGCCCCGTTGAACTTGCGCACCGGCAGCGGCTTTTTGTACAGGCCTAAATCGTGGAGCGTCACCAGCACCGCTTCCCGAAACGAGTGCCGGGTGGGCAACAAGTAGCGCCACTCGCCCGAAAAAGCAGTGTAGAGCACGTAGAGTACCCCGTTGACAAAAAACATCCACATCAGCACGAAGTGCCAGGCCATGCCCTGCGCCAACTGATGCTCCAGGTGAAAAGCCTCGTAGAACGACTGCGGGAAGAACTTGAACAGCGTCGTGCTGCCCCAGCCAATGCGGTACACGTCATTGGCCCAATATATCCACATGCCGCTCCAAATCATGAGGCTCAACACCGGGAAATTAACCCAGTGGAACCAGCGAATGGCCAGCGGATGCTTCTCAACGACGACTTTCATACGACAAACAACCGGGTGGAGCGCCCGGGTCTGCGCGAGCCGGGCGGCGTTCGGGTTTAACTACCGATGCCGCGTTCGGGTTCGCGGACGGCGGCTCAGCCTCGTTTTTTTCGGGCGCAAGCCGGTGCGAACAGGGTGCGGGTGGTGTCGCGCCACTCGTACCCTGCTCGCACCTCGCAACCACACACTAAATCCAGCCCAGCCGCCGCCGAGCTACAGCCGATGCGCCGTGAAGCTAGCCCGCAGCTGCTGATACGCCACGCGCTGACCGGGCAGCAGCAGGGCCGTCAGGGCTTGCTCGTAGGCGCACTGGGCGGCGGCGAGCTGCTCGTCGCGCTCGGCGGCGGGCGCGCCGGCCAGGTTGGTTTCCAGCTCGTGGCGCTGGTTGAGGTAGCGCAGGTGCAGGCGCTTGATTTGCACGTACTGCCCCTCGTTGAGCTGAACGCGCTGGGCGAGGGCACGAGTGAGCGTGGTGGCGCGGCTCACCACCGACTTAGGGTATTCTTCGCCGGGGCCGTTGGCGGGCGGAGCGGGGGCGGGGTTTTGGGCGGGGCCGGCCGTGAGGCAGGCGGCAACCAGCAGGTGCAACATAGCAAAAAGGGTTTGGGGTGAAAAAATTAAGGACTGACACCGCCGACTCGTCACCGCTACCAGAGCTACCAGAGCTACCAGAGCCTTTGCCTGGGCCGTGGCGGTCGGAACTGATTCAAACCTACGGGCTTCCGGCGGCTCGCCCAAATCGGCGTGATTTCGGTAAAATTTTCATCCACTTATTTGCTACATAAACTATAACGTATTCATTGTAGGCAGCTTATTTATCAGAATGAAAGCATAGCTTGAGGAAACAAAAAATGCCCGCTCACTAGCGGGCACCACATTTTGCCGGAGAAGTCCAAGTATATTTTCATCGGCTTAAAGCCTTGCTTCAAGTAGTGCGCCGGGCAGCGGTCGGATTGACCTCAACCAACCGCCGGGCAGCGGCTATGCGGAGCCTACAAAATCCGCAGCTCGATGCGCCGATTCCGGGCGCGGTTGGCCTCCGTATCGTTGGCCGTCAGCGGTTTGGTGGTGCCGTAGCCCTGGGCGCGCAGGCGGGCGGGCGCTACGCCGTGGGCGCTCAAATAGGCGAGCACGGCCTGGGCGCGGCGCTCGCTCAGGCTCAGGTTGGCGGCGGCGGTACCCACGTTGTCGGTGTGGCCGGCCACCTCGACGCGCAGCTTCGGGTCCTGGCGCAGAAACTCGACGAGCCGGTCCAGCTCGGTGCGCGAGCGGGGCTTGAGCGTGGCTTGGTTCGAGTCGAAAAACAGGTTGTTGAGCACGGCGCTCCGGCCGGCCTGGGCGGGGTCGAGGTAGAGGTCGAGGGTGAGCGGGTCGAATTTCTGAGGCACCGAGTAGTCGAAGCTCAGGCTCCTGAGCAGGTGGCCGGGCGCGGTGGCGTACATGGCGTAGGCGCGCCCCTCGTTGAGCACGGCCGTGTACTCGCCCGTTTCAGGGTCCGAGTACACCTGCTGAGTGAGCGCGTTGGTGGCCAGGTCGAAGAGCTGCACGACGGCTTCGAGCGGCTTTTTGGTCACCGCGTCCAGCACCCGGCCCTGGGCGTAGGTGCTCGTTTCGCGGGCGCGGACGCTGGCCGCCACCGCCGCCCCGTAAAGGCGGATGGCCGGCGGCAGGCCGGGCGGGTCGCTAGGCTGCGGCGGCTCGGTGCGGGTGCAATACAGCCGCTGATTATCGGACGAGATGAAGAGCGAGGCCTCGTTGGCAAATGTGTTGAGCGGGTAGCCCAGGTTGCGCGGGGCCGTCCAGTCGCCAGTGTCGGTCAGCTCGGCCCGAAAAATATCGTAGCCGCCCAGCCCCACGCGTCCGTTCGAGCTGAAGTAGAGCGTCGTGCCGCTGGCGTGGATGAACGGCCCGAGGTCGTCGCGGCTCGTGTTGATGGTCGGCCCCAGGTTGCGGGCCGGCCCCCAATTGCCCTCGGGGTCGAGCCGGGTCACGTAGAGGTCGTAGCCGCCCTGTCCGCCGCCGCGGTTCGAGGCGAAATACAGCGTGCGCCCGTCGGCCGAGAGCGAAGGCTGCGAGTCCCACTGCTTGGAATTGACGAGCAGCCCGAGGTTGCGCGGGACCGTCCACTGGTTGCCGCGCCGGTGCGAAAGGTAGAGGTCGCAGTCACCCACGCCGCCCGCCCGCCCGCAGCTCGTAAAAACGAGCGTCTTGCCGTCGCCCGAAATCGTGGCCGCGCCCTCGTTTTCGCGCGAGTTGATGGCGGCCGAAATCGACTGCGGCACCCCAAAGCTGCCGTCGGCCGCCACGGTGCTCAGCAGCACGTCCTCGTTTTCCTGGCCGCGCCGCTCGGGGTTGCGCCGCACGGTGAAAAGTAAAAAGCGGCTGTCAGCGGTGAGCACCGGGAAATACTGGTCCCGAAACTGATTCAGCGGGGCCGGCAGCCGCTCGGGCACCGGGCCGCTGGGCTGGGCCAGGGCCTGGGCGGCAAAATCGCAGCTTTGCAGCTGGAGCTGCGCGTTGGCCGCCTGCACCGCGTTGGTAGGTTTGGTCTTCAAGTAGTTACCATAAGCCAGGCGCACGGCGGCGTAGTCGCCCACGTCGGCCGCCAACCGGCCCAGAATCAGGTAGTCGGCCGCCCGGCCGGCCTCGACGGGCAGCTTGCCCACGCCGAGCTTGTACGAGTCGAGCGCCCCAGCCCGGTCGCCGACCGCGAGCTGCAACGAGGCCTTGCGCAGATACGGCTCGCCGAGGTCGGGAAATTTATCGGTCAGCTGCTGCCACACGGCCAGCGCCTGCTGCGGCTGCCGGTCGCGGTAGTACAGGGTCTGCGCTTTTTCGTAGAGGCTCCGCGCTTTGGAATCGGTAATGCTGGCCGGCGGAGCCTGGGCGAAGGCGGCCAGCGGAAGCAACAGGAAGAGTAGGAGACGCATGGTCTATTTTTCGCACAGAGTTGGCAGGAGTCGAAAAAGAGTTTCACGGAGTAAATAACTCTGAGAAACTCCTTTTTAACTCCTGCCAACTCTGCGCGAAATAAAATTTAAGGAATGTCCAGATACTTGTGCGTCTGCAGCGACACCTGCCAGCGCGGATTCGCCTTCACGTACTCGATGAGCGCGGGCGTCATGCGCGCGGCCCGGCTCCATTCGGGCTGTAAATACAAACGGCAAGCGGCCGGCACCTGGGCGGCGTGTTCCTCGGCCCAGCGAAAATCGCTGTCGTTAAAAACAATGATTTTCAGCTCATCGGCGTGGGCGAGCACGTCGGGGCGCGGGGCCTTGAATTTTTTGGGCGACACGCAAATCCAGTCCCAGCTGCCACTGAGCGGGTGCGCGCCGCTGGTTTCAATCCACGTCTGAAACCCGTCCGCGCGCAGGGCACGGGTCAGCGGCCCGCAGTCGTGCATAAGCGGCTCGCCACCCGTAATCACCACGTTGCGGCCAGGGTACGCGCCGGCCGCCGCTACCAAGTCAGTCACCGCCTGGCGCGGGTGCGCGTCGGCATCCCAAGACTCCTTCACGTCGCACCACACGCAACCCACGTCGCAGCCGCCGAGCCGAATGAAATACGCCGCCCGCCCGGTGTTAAAGCCTTCGCCCTGAATGGTGTAGAACTGCTCCATGACGGGCAGTACCGTGCCTGGCGCGGCAGTTTCAGATGCAGGTAGTAAAGAAATAAAATCGGAAACGATAGACATAGAAGCACTAAGCGCGGGGCGCGGCCGGGGGTTCCGGGGAAGAGTAAAGTTAAGTAGCGCGGACGCTGCGAGTCCGCGCGCGGGGCGGCTGTCTGTTGCGGCCTGAACAACGATAGCACACGCGGACTCGCAGCGTCCGCGCTATTTGGGGTACACCTCCCCTTTCGCTGCCCGCAGCGTATTGAGCAGCAGCATCGCAATCGTCATCGGCCCCACGCCGCCCGGCACCGGCGTGATGCGCGAAGCCAGCGGGGCCACGCCCGCGAAGTCCACGTCGCCCTTCAGGACGTAGCCACTTTTTTTGCTCGGGTCGGGTACGCGGGTCGTGCCCACGTCGATAACCACCGCGCCCGGCCGCACCATGTCGGCCGTCACGAATTCGGGCCGGCCGATGGCGGCCACGATGATGTCGGCCGTGCGCGTGATGGCGGCCAGATTTTGGGTGCGCGAGTGGCAGAGCGTGACGGTGCAGTTGGCCGTATCCAGGTTTTTGGCCAGCAGAATGCTCACCGGCGAGCCGACGATGTTGCTGCGCCCAATCACGACGCAGTGCTTGCCGCTGGTAGCGATGCCCTGCCGGGCGAGTAATTCCACGATGCCCGAGGGCGTGGCCGGCAGCAGGGCAGGTAGCCCGGCCACCATGCGCCCCATGTTCATCGGGTGAAAGCCATCCACGTCCTTATTGGGCCGGATGGCCTCAATCACCTTATCCGGGTCGATGTGCTTGGGCAGCGGCAGCTGCACGATGAAGCCGTCAATTTCGGGGTCATTGTTGAGCGCCGCCACCTGCGCCAGCAAATCCGCCTCGCTCAAATCATCCTCAAACCGCAGCAGCGTACTCTGAAAACCCACCCGCTCGCAGGCCAGCACCTTGTTGCGCACGTACGTTTCGGAGCCGCCGTCGTGGCCCACGAGCACGGCCGCCAGGTGCGGCACTTTGCGGCCGGCCGCTTTTAGTTGGGCTACTTCGGCGGCGATTTCGGTCTTGATGTCTTCGGCGGTTTGCTTGCCGTCGATGAGATGGGGAGCAGATGCGAGCGCGAGCGCGGGTGCGATTAAACTCATATTTTAAGCTTGGGCGTAGTTTATCAAAATTTCTGTTATCTTGGCGGTTGAAACAGTTTTCACTCACCCAAAACCCTTACCAGTTCATGGAAGCCTACTCGTCACCTCATCTGATATTGCCACTTGGCAGCATCATCGGTTCGTTCTTCGGGCTAATTTTTGGCCTGCTCTATTTTGGGTTTTTCGCGGCAGCCTTTTATGGGTTGTGGAAAGTGTTCGAGAAAGCTGGTAAACCCGGCTGGGCAGCGTTCATTCCCATCTACAATATCTTCGTGCTGCACGAAATCGTGGGAAGAGAGCCGATAAAAATTCTGCTCCTGCTTATTCCATTCGTCGGTTTGTATTTCTCCATTACGCTCCTCGTCAGCCTGGCCAAGTCATTCGGTAAGACCGAAACCGGCGAATACATGTTGACCGTTTTCTTTTACCCATTCTACCTGGGGCTGGGCAGTGCGCGCTATGTAGGGCCAAGCGAAGGTCCCGGAGCCGTAGTCGATAATCTCGGAGTTGTCCCACGGTCTTATTAGGACGCAACCGACCAAAACAAGAAGGGCCAGCTTCCGCGCGGAAGCTGGCCCTTCTTGTTTTCAGTCAATCTTCAATACCGCCAGAAACGCCTCCTGCGGAATCTCGACCGAGCCGACCTGCCGCATTCGCTTCTTGCCTTCCTTCTGCTTTTCGAGCAGCTTGCGCTTGCGCGAGATGTCGCCGCCGTAGCACTTGGCCAGCACGTTTTTGCGCATGGCTTTTACACTTTCGCGGGCAATGATTTTCTGACCGATGCTGGCCTGAATGGCGATTTCAAACATCTGTCGCGGCAGCAGCTCGCGCAATTTCTCGCACAGGCGGCGGCCCCACTCGTAGGCTTTCGAGCGGTGCACGATGGCCGACAAAGCGTCCACCTTTTCGCCGTTGAGCATGATGTCGAGCTTCACCATGTCCGACTCGCGGAAGCCAATCAGCTCGTAGTCGAGCGAGGCGTAGCCGCGGCTGATGGTTTTTAATTTGTCGAAGAAATCAAATACGATTTCCGACAGCGGTAATTCAAACGTCAGCTCGACGCGCTCACTCGTTAGGTACGACTGATTTTTGATGATGCCGCGCTTGTCCATGCACAGCGTAATTATCGGCCCCACGTAGTCGGCCTTGCTGATAATCTGCGCCCGGATGTACGGCTCCTCGATGTACTTGAGCAGGTTCGGCTCGGGCATTTCGCTCGGCGCGTTGATAATTAATTCCTGGTCGCGGGTGCCTTTGGCGTGAAACTGCACGCTCGGCACCGTGGTGATAACGGTCATGTTGAACTCCCGCTCCAGGCGCTCCTGCACGATTTCCATGTGCAGCATCCCCAGAAAGCCGCAGCGGAAGCCGAAGCCCAGCGCGACCGACGTTTCCGGCTCCCACACCAGCGAGGCATCGTTGAGCTGGAGTTTTTCCATAGCAGAGCGCAACTCCTCGTACTCGCTCGTCTCGACCGGATAAATCCCCGCGAACACCATCGGCTTGACATCCTCGAAGCCGTTAATCATCTCGGTCGTGGGGTTGGAGACGAGCGTAATCGTGTCGCCCACCTTCACCTCGCGCGCCTCCTTGATGCCCGAAATCAAATAGCCCACGTTGCCGGCACCCATCTCCGGGCGCGGCTCCTGCTTCAAACCCAGGATGCCGATTTCGTCGGCTCCGTATTCCTTACCCGTCGCCATAAAGCGCAGCTTGTCGCCCTTCTTCATGGTGCCGTTTTTAATCCGAAACAAGACCTCAATGCCGCGATAAGAATTAAATACGGAGTCGAAAATCAGCGCCTGCAAGGGCGCGTCCGGGTCGCCCTTCGGAGCCGGAATGCGCTCGCAAATAGCGTTCAGAATCGCCTCGATGCCAATGCCGGACTTACCGCTGGCGGGAATAATATCTTCTTTTTTGCAGCCAATCAAATCAATTATCTCGTCGCTCACTTCCTCCGGCATGGCGTGCGGGAGGTCGATTTTATTGAGCACCGGAATAATTTCCAGGTCGGAAGCGATGGCCAAATACAAGTTGCTAATGGTCTGGGCTTCTACGCCTTGCGACGAGTCTACGATGAGCAGCGCGCCCTCGCAGGCGGCGATGGAGCGCGACACCTCGTAGCTGAAGTCCACGTGGCCGGGCGTATCAATCAGGTTGAGCGTGTACTGCTCGCCCTTGTAGGTGTACTGCATCTGGATGGCGTGGCTCTTGATGGTGATGCCGCGCTCACGCTCCAGGTCCATGTTGTCGAGCAGCTGGGCCTGCATGTCGCGCATGGCCACGGTGCTCGTGAATTCAAGTAGCCGGTCGGCCAACGTGCTTTTGCCGTGGTCGATGTGGGCAATGATGCAGAAATTACGGATATTCTTCAACGGAAAACGGCTTTAGAGCGGCTACGAAGGTACGGCGATGGATTTTGGCTGGGCGGGACGAACAGCGGCGGCGTGTATGTTTGGGGGCGAAACGCTTGTTTTCGCGTCCGTCACCCGTGTTGCCTAACCCTTTCCCCGTCAGCCCCGCCGAGCCAACAACCGCCGCCGTGCGCGGCAAGTTTGCGGTGACCCTGCTCAACGCCACGGCCTGCTACCTGCTGGCCTACGAGCTGGT
>Ga0123339_10003057_pt1 | contig 11191 bp, 6 predicted proteins | sample lystaG_FD_89956 | JGI IMG/M metagenome (GOLD analysis project Ga0123339, IMG submission 89956) | Glacier valley bacterial and archeal communities from Borup Fiord, Nunavut, Canada, to study Microbial Dark Matter (Phase II) -... | ecosystem: Environmental > Aquatic > Freshwater > Ice > Glacier ... | reverse complement strand
TCACCCTGGCCATCGCCAACCGCGAAGCCCTGATCCGCGAGATCGCCCGCGACACCGCTGCGGCGGACGCCCTGATCGCCACCGCCGACGCCGCCAAGGCGACCGACGACAAGCGCAAGACGCTCACCGAGGCGGTCAAGGTCGTGCAGGCCTACGTCCGCAGCCGCATCGCCTCCGACGCCGAGTTGCGGTCGGTCGTCGCACAACTCAAGGCCCAGGTCGGGCTGTTCCAGGCCGAACTCGTCGAGCTGCAGTCCCAAGTCGGCGAGGCGTCCGCGAAGTACAAGGACCTGCTCCGTAACGAGCGCGCCGTCGAGAGCCGCCGCCTCACGGACGTGAAGGCGAAGTTCCAGCAGTACGTCGCCGACGCCGACGTGCTGATCGTGCCGCGCGTGAGTGTCGTCAACATCGTCCGCGGGGACACGATCCCGTCGTCGCTGTTCAACGTGAGCAAAGAGCAGGCGGAGGTCGTCAAGGACTTCCTCAAGGCCGGCAAGCCGGTGCTGTTCGCCCTGGGGCCGGTGATCAGCGACCCCCGCGGCCCGGCCGAGGGGGCGGACGACGTGGAGAAACTCTTGCCGCAGTTTGGCGTCATCCCGGGCCGGCAGACGATCCTCACCGACGAGGAGGCGGCCGCGATCGCCGAGCGGCAGGGCCAGGAGTTCGGCGTCGCCGAGAAGCTCACGCCGCTGTCGTTCGACCACGCCGACGCGGCCGGCAAGTCGCCCAACCCGATCGCCGCCGCCTTCCGCACGACCGCCCGGGCCGTGGACAAGCGGCTCGAACTCAAGAAGGGCGGCTACCGGCCGATCTACCTCGCCCCGGGGGTCGCCGAGCGCAGCGCCTTCACCCCCGAGGTCATGTTCACCGGGGCCAACAGCTTCAACGAGGAGAACCCGGCCCCGGCCGACGACGCCCCGCCCAAGTACGAGCCGACGCGGCCCGACGACCCCCGCCGCGGCACCCGCGACGAGGAGCGCCGCGGCCCCTTCGCCGTCGGCGTCGCCGTCGAGGCCAAGGTCCCCGCCGACTGGTACGACCGGCCCGACGCCAAGCTCACGGCGGTCGAGGTCGAGGCGGCCGCGGCCCTGGCGCTGCCCTTCGACGGCGGCCTGACCGCGGCCCTGACGCACCTGGCCAACGACGCCGTCGCGCGGCCGACCGTGCGGCTGGTGGTGCTCGGCCACGGCGGGCTGTTCACCGGCCTGACCCTCGACGGGGCGCAAGAGACGTTGTTGGTCGATTCGCTGAACTGGCAGTTGCGGCGCGACGACGCGCTGCCGGTCGCGCCGTCGGCCGAGACCTCGTGGAGCTTCCCGCGGGCCGACCTGACGCCGCGGCAGTTCTTCCAGTGGCGGTGGGGCACGTTCGTCGGCCTGCCCGCCGCGATCGCCGTGATCGGCCTGATCGCCCTGATGATCCGCAAGGTGCGTTAACCGACCCGCCCCCCCCGAGACGACACACGCCATGCGCTGGTTCTTCACGCTCCTCCTCGCGGCCGCGGCCGCGCTCGCCGTCGGCCTGTTCGCCTTCCAGGACCGCCTGCGCCCCGTCAAGGTGCAGACCGGCGGCACCAGCACCGAGCGGCTCGCCGAGGTCGCCGACGCCGCAGCCGTCCGCAAGGTGACGCTGACCCGGCCCGGCGAGCCGCCGCTGGCCCTTACCCGGGCCGCCGACGGCACCTGGAGCCAGCCGGGCAACTGGCCGCTGCGCGACGGCGAAGTCGCGGCGCTGGTGAACACCCTCACCGGCCTGAAGTCCCGCATGACGCCGGTCGCCTACGCCGCCGAGTCGGCCGCGGAGTACGGCCTGGCCCCGGCGCAGAAGCCCGTCGCGGTCCAACTCGACGTGCAGACCGGCACCCTGACGCGGACCCTGAACCTCGCCGTCGGCCAGGCCCCCCTCGTGGCCGGGACGAGCGCGTTCAGCCAACCGACCTTCGTCCGCGTCGATGACGAGCCGGAGGTGGTGCAGGTCGGCCCGGAGGTGTACGCCACGCTGTCCCGGCCGGCCGAGGTGTACCGCCGCCGGCAACTGCTGCCCGACGCCGAGCGGGTCAAGTTTCCGGCCGACGCCTTCAACCCGCTGAACCCGGGCGGCACCGCCGCCCCCGGCCGCACGGCGATCCTGGGCGACGCCTACACGGCCGTCGTGTTCGAGAAGCCGGAGGACGGGCAGAAGGTGACCTTCACCCGCCTCCAGCCGACCCCGGAGCCGCGCCGCGACGCCGACCGCCCGAGCGCCGAGCCGGCGCTGTCACTCGACCGCTTCGCCGAGGCGTGGCAGCTCGAGTTCGCCGGCCCCGCCGACGCCGGCAAGCCGGCGACCCTGCGCGAGCCGGCCGACCCCGCGAAGCTGAAGGCCGTCCTCGCCGCGACCGCCGACCTGTGGGTCGAGGGCTTCCTGGCGGGCGACAAGGCGGCCCCCGCCGCGACCGGCCTCGACAAGCCCGAGCGGAAGGTCACCGTCCGCCGCGCCGACGGCAAGACGCTGACGCTGCTTTTGGGCAAGGTGACCCGCACGACGACGAAGTTCGAGGACGCCCCGCGGTCGCAGCCGGGGATGCCGCCGGCCCCGCCCAAGGCGACGACCGAGGAGTTCCGCGCCGCCAAGCTCGCCGAGAACGACCTGGTCTTCGAGGTGCGTTCCGACACCCTGGAGGCCAACTTCCAGAAGCCCGACGGCTACCGCGACGCCCGCCCGTCGCGCTTCGACGCCGCCGACGTGACGACGCTGACGGTCGCCCAGAAGGGCCAGCCGGCCGTGACCCTCGTCCGCAAGCCGGGGGTGAAGGACGCCGAGCGCGACGAGGACCGCCAGGACCGCTGGACCGTCAACGGCGAGCAACTGGCCGAGCAGTCGAAGGTGAGCGAACTGCTCGAGCCGCTGGCGAAACTGGAGGCGAAGTCCGCCGACGCGGCGCTCGACCGGCCGGCCGCCGCGAAGCTCGCCGAGCTGGGCCTCGACGCCCCCGGCCGCGTCACGCTCACGCTGCAAGCGAAGCCCGCCCCCGGCGACGCCCCGCCCGCAGCTCGCACCGTGACGCTACTCGTCGGCAAGGCGACCGAGGCGAAGGAGGAGCCGAAGAAGCCGGACCCGTTCGACCCCAAGAAGGCGGACCCCAAGAAGGAGAGCGGCAAGACGCTCGCGGTCATGGTCCCCGGCCGCGACCGGGTCTACGCCGTGGACGACGCGGTGCTGAAGTTCCTCGACCGGCCGGCGCTGGCGTACCGCAGCCGCCGGCTGTTCGACACCGCCGAGGCCAAGCTGACCGCCCTGAGCGTGACCCGCGACACCGGCGAGGCGTTCGCCGTGCAGTCGTCGCCCAAGACGCCGCCGGCCGTCGGGGTCGAGTGGACGCTGACCGCCCCGGTCAAGTTGCCGACCGACGGCGGCAAGACCGAGGCGCTGGCCTCGACGTGGTCGCGCCTGGAGGCGACCGAGTTCCTCGACGACGCCCCGAAGCCCGACGACCTCGACAAGAAGTACGGCCTGGCGAAGCCCCGGTTCACGGTCGCGCTGACCTTCAGCGGCAAGCCGACGCCGGTAACGCTGCAAGTCGGCGGGCCGCGCGACGGCAAGCCGGAGACCTACGCCCGGCTCGGCGGCGGCAGCGTCCTCACCGTCAACACCCCGCTGCTCGACGGGCTGAACGCCGGGGCGGTGGCGCTGCTCGCGCCGCAACTGTGGAAGCTCGACGCGGCCAAGATTCCGTCGATCACCGTCACCCGCGGCGAGCCGTCGAACGAGGTCACGACCTTCGACTTCGCCGACGGCGCGTGGAAGATGTCGAAGCCGTTCGACGCCCCCGTCGGCAAGGCCGGGGTCGACCCGCTCGTCGCCGCGCTGGCCGACTTGCAGGCGGCGAAGTTCGAGACGCTCGCGCCGAAGAACCTCGCCGACTACGGCCTCGACAAGCCGACGGCCCGCGTCACGTTTCTGGCCGACGGCAAGCCGCGCACGGTCCTCGTCGGCAAGCCGACGCCGGACGGCACCCGCTTCGCAAAACTCGACGGCGACCCCAACCCGGCGGTGTTCACGCTCGCCGCCCTGCCGCCGCTGCTCGACGTGGCCGCCATCGACCGGCTCGACAAGTCGCTGCTCGCGCTGGACCCCGCCAAGTTGACGACGGTCACCGTCACGCCGGCCAAGGCCGACGAGGCGGTTACGCTGACGCGGCAGCCCGACGGCACCTGGAAGTCCGGGGACGCGGCGCTGACCCTCGACGCCCCGACAGTGAACATCCTGGCTGGGCTGGCCGCGCGGCCCCCGGTGGCCCGCATCGCCGCCTACGGCCCGGCCGTGAAGTGGGCCGACTTCGGCCTCGACGCGCCGACGACGGTGGTCACCGTGGAGGGGGCCGCGACGCCGCCGCAGGTGCCGGCCAAGCACACGCTCAAACTGGGCAAGACCGAGCCGGGCGGCGAGCGCTACCTGCGCGTGGACGACGGCCCCGCGGTGGGCGTCCTGCCCGGCCGCGCGGCCGAGGGGCTGGGGAAGTCGCGGCTCGACTTCGTCGATCGCACCGTCTTCGCCTTCGACCCCGCGACCCTCACCGGGCTGACGCGGACCGCCGGCAAGGCCGAGTTCGAGCTGACGCCGACCGCCAACGGGCTGAACTGGGAGGTCACCAAGCCGGCCAAGGCGAAGGCCGACAAGGCGACCGTGGAAGAGTTAGCCGACACGCTGTCGCGGCTGCGGGCGGTGAAGGTCGCCGCGCTCGCCCCCGCCGACCTGGCGAAGCCCTACGGCCTCGCCGAGCCGGCCGCGGTCGTCACCCTGAAACTCGGCACCGACAAGCCCGAGACCAAGACGCTGAAACTCGGTGCCCCCGTCGAGGCCGCCAAGCCCGACGGCGACCGCTACGCCCTCGTCGAGGTCGCCGGCCGGCCGAACACGGTGCTGGTGATCGCCGGGGCGACCGCCAAGCGGCTCCTCGGCGAGCCGCTCAAGTTCCGCGACAAGGCGCTGGCCAAGATCGCCGACGCCGACAAGTTCGTCTCGGAGCGCGGCGGCCGCACGGCGACCTTCGCCAAGGTGGACGGCACCTGGAAGCTCACGCAGCCGGTCGCGGCCGACGCGGAGCAGGGCGACCTCGACGAGCTGCTCAACGCGCTGGCGACACTCCGCGCCGACGAACTCGTCGCCGAGAAGCCGGCCGACTTGACGCCCTACGGGCTGAAGACCCCCGAGGCGAAGTGGACGCTGTTCAACGCCGACAAGCCGGTGTTGACGCTGCTGCTCGGCAAGAAGGACGCGGCCGGCCGGGTCCACGCCATGCTCGACAAGGGCGACCTCGTCGTGCTCCTCGACCCCGTCTTGACCGGCAAGGTGCTCGCCGAGTACCGCAAGCGGGCCGTCTGGTCCGACGTGGACGCGTCGCAACTCGAGTCGGTGATTCTGACGAGCACCGCCGGGAACGTCGCGCTGCAGAAGCAGGGTGCGGTTTGGTCGGACCCGGCCAAGGCGGGGGACAAGTTCGACGCGGCCAAGGTCGCCGAACTCGCGGCCGCGTTCGCCGGGCTGAAGGCCGAGCGGTACGTCGCCGACGCCAAGGCCGACCTGGCGGTGTACGGCCTCGACAAGCCGGCCCGGGTGGTAGCCGTCGTCGGCCGCGGCGGCGTGACGAAGTCGCTGGCCCTCGGCGGCCCCGAGGGCACCAGCGGCGGCAAGCAGCTCTACGCCAAGGTCAACGACCCCGCCCGCCCCGAGGTCTTCCTGCTGAGCGAGGCCGACACGGCGAAACTGACCCGCGACCGGGCGAGTCTGCTGGAGAAGGCGGACAAGAAGTGACGGTGCGCGACGCGACCGACGCCGACCTGCCGGCGATCGTGGACGTGTACAACCAGTCGATCCCCGGCGGCTGGTCCACGGCCGACACGGCCCCGGTCGCCGTGGCTGACCGCGTCGAGTGGTTCCGCAAGTTCGACCCCGCGCGCCGACCCATCTGGGTCGCCGAGGTCGCCGGCGGGGTCGTCGCCTGGGTGGGGCTGACCTCGTTCTACGCCGGCCGCCCCGCCTACAACGCGACCGCCGAGGTCAGCCTGTACGTCGCCACCGCGCACCACGGCAAGGGCATCGGCCGGATGCTCAAGGAGCGGATGATCGCCGCCTGCCCGCGGCTCGGCGTGACGACGCTGCTGAGCATGCACTTCGACCACAACGCGGCGACGAAGCGGCTCAACGACAGCCTGGGTTTCGTCCCGCTGGGCCACCTCACCGAGATCGCCGTCGTCAACGGCGTCCCGCGCGGCCTCGTCATCGCCGCCCTCCGCATCGCCCCGCACGCGGCCGAGTAGCCGGCCGGGGTGGCGTGTCCCGGTCAGCGGCCGGCGCGGCGGTAGAAGCGGCTGATGTCGCCGCGGAACGTCGGCTCCCACTCGGCCGGGCGGGCGGCGAAGTAGGCGTCGAAGGCGGTGTCGGCGCGGGTCAGGGCGAAGTCGAAGCGGCCGTGCCGGGCCTGCCACCCCGCCACCGCCGCCGCGACGGCGGCCGGCGGCGCGCCGCCGGCCTCGACGAACGCGACGAGCCAGTCGTCGCCGAAGAGTTCGCAGCGGTCGTCCACGAACACCTCATAGCCGGGCGTGTAGTAAATCGAGAACGCGCCGTCGCTGTAGTCGTTGAACAGGTGGCACGGCTCGCCGGGTTTCGGCTCGCTGGCGCGCAGCGCCGGCAGGGCCTCGAACGGCCAGTGCTTGGGGTCGAAGCGCGCCCACCGGCCCCACGGCGACTGCGTCGCCTGCAACCCGACCACGGCGGCGACGGTCAGGGCCGGCAACGCCAGCGCCCGGAGCCACTCGCCCCAGGTCGAGTCCGTCGGCGTCGTTGGGGCATAGAAGTCCGGCCGGCGGGCCGCGATCCGGTGCGCCCAGCGGGTGTGCGGCCACAGGTCGGCCGCGGCGACGCAGGCGACCACGGCGAACAGCGGCGCGTGCCGCACCCGGCCGTAGGCTTGCGCCATCCAGAACAGTGGCAGCAGCCAGCTCACGCGCCATTGCGAGGGCCGCGCCCCGGCCAGCAGGGCCAGGTAGCCGGCCATCAGCACCGCCAGCGGCCAGGTGATCGGGTTGGCGAAGTCGGTCGGGGCGTGCTCGACGATAATGTCCGGCAGCCGCGGCGCGTTCATGATGCCCAGCCACGCCTGCGGGATGCGGACGCCGTAGGGGTTGACGAAGGCGACGAGGCCGCACGCCCCGCCGACCGCCAGGAGGCCGGCGACGGCCCGCGCCGTCGGCAGCGGCGACGGCCGGCCGAGCAGGGCGAACAGCGTCCAGCCGACGCCCGCCAGGCCGAGGGTCGTCAGCCCGCCCAGCACGCCGCCGTGGACGTTCGACCAGACGAAGTAGACGGGCACCAGCCCCGCGACGGAGCGCCACGAGCGCCGGCCATTCTCCACGTCAACGACCGCCGTCATGGTGACGGCCATGCCGAGGATCGTGGCCAGGTGCGGGCGGACGTGGAAGTGCGTCGAGGAGGCGGCCAGCACGACGCCGACGGCCATGACCGCGGCGACGGGGTTGACGCCGACCCGCGTCAGCCGCACCGTCAGCGCGGTGAACAGGGCGGCCAGCAGCCCCGTGGCGGCGGCCAGTTGCGCGTCGAAGCCGTTGACGCGGTGGGCCAGCGCCATCAGCACCTCGCCGAGCCACTGGTGCGGGATCCACGGCTCGTTCTTGAACGAGAAGGTGAACGGGTCGCGGTCGAAGAAGCCATCGGTGAGGACCTTTTCGCCGACGACCGTGTGCCAGAACGTCCCCGGGTCGCGGAAGAAGTTCGTCCGCCCGCCGAGCACCAGCAGTGCCCAAAAACCGAGGAAGAGCAGGCCCGGTTGCAGTCGCTTCACGCCGGCACCGCCCGCGGTTGGAGGCGCGTGGTCGCGGCGAACGAGGCGGCCGGCAGCGCGTCGAGGGCGAGGACGGCCGGCGCGACCCAGCCGTACCAGACGGACGTGGCCCCGCTCAGGGTGACCGCGAGCATCGCCGCGTTCACGGCGAAGTAGGCCCACCGCAGCCGGCCCGCCGCCGGGTCGCCGGCGCGGCGGAGCACGACGACCAGCAGCAGCACCAGGTCGAAGTGCCACGCCCCGTAGGGACTCGTCAGGAACGACACGAGCAGCAGCGTCGGGAGTTCCGCGGCCCAGTCCCAGGCGTGCCGGCGGGGCCACCAGTGCCGGGCGAACCAGCCGAGGCCCAGGGCGATCGGCACGAACTGCAGGCCGAAGCGCTCCGGGCCGAAGGCGACCCGCAGCAGCGTGCCGAGTGTCAGGGACACCCACTGCGCCGGCGGGTGGTCGCGCATCGCCGCGAAGTATTGCCCGTACACGTCGGGGTTGGCGAGCAGCGGGAGCGCCGCCGTGACGACGCCGACGCCGACGCCCGCGGCCAACATCGCAGCGCGCCGCCGGGCCAGGGCGTCCACGAGCATCGCCACCCAGAGCAGGTACGCCAGGTGCGGCTTCGTCGAGAGCAGGACCGCGGCGACGCCGGCGAGGGCGAAGTGGCCCCGCCGCGCAGAGTACGCGAAGCCGCTCGCCCCCAACAGCAGCAGCGGCCCGATCTGGCCGGCCTGGAGCACGAGGTAGACCGGCACGAACGCCGCCGACGCCACGGCGAAACGCGGGGCCGTACCCGGGGTCGCGTAGGTGGCTCGCAACATGGCCACCGAGGCGAGGATCGCCGCCAGGCTCGCGCCGAACCAGGCGAGTTGCCCCACCCGCGGCGGCAGCAACCCGAGCGGCATCACGTAGGTCAGCGTCCAGGGCGGGTTCCACATCATCACCGCCTCGTCGGTCGTCCGGCCGGCCTCGCGCTGCAACGGCAGCAGCAACTCCGGCGAGTACGGGTCGGCCCCGGCGAGTTGCAACCGCCCGGCGGCCCAGTACTCGACGTAGTCGTCCGGGGGCCAAACCGTCGGGTCCGCCAACAGTGAGCGGCACTGGGCGGCGAGGGCCGCCGACGCGGCGACGAGTGCCAGGACGGCGAAAAGTGTGCGGGGTCTCATGTGCGAAGGTAGCACGCGAAACGCCGCCCCGACGCGGTGGGTGGCGACGTGAGAGGCGTTAGGTGGGGGGTCGGCGTGCGGTATATCATGGTAGTGAATGCGGCTCACGACCTGGGTGGCGCTACCCAGGGCAAACAGTAAGACGCGGTCATTCAGGTCAGCCAGCACAATTGGCACTGACTTTTGACCAGCAACCCTGTTTCGTGAGCTTTCCCGGAACTTCTTCGCCTCGCGAGTCGAAAACGTGGTCTAGGTTCGAAGCAGGACAGTCGCGGCGTGTCCGCGGCCCGGTCTTGGAGGAATTGCGATGATGACCTTGCTCGTCCCCGTCACCCTAGTGAGCCTGCTCGCGTTCGTGGCGATGGCCATGTCGGCCGTCGTTTCGCGGCGCGACGTACTGCACCCCGCGACCGTTGATCCGTTCGTTCCCGGTGTTGCCGACCCGGCTTCGGACACCATCGCGAACGACCAGGCGATGGTCCAGACCGTCCTCGCCCCGGCCCACGACTGGCAGGTCGCGACGTTCGCGGACCTGTCGCAAGTCGAAGACCTGCTCGACTCGCTCGAGGCCCACGGCGTGATGACCCGCGAGGTGATCGTCGTCACCGATAACTGCTTCGCCGTCCGCTGGAAGTAGTCGCAGCCGAAGTGTCTACCGAACCGCGGGCCGAACGCCCGCGGTTTTTTCGTCGCTACTCCGCTTCGCTCCAGCGCTTCAGCAACCGGTGCTCGACGCCGAGTTGGTCGCAGACGCGGCCGACGACGAAATCGACCATGTCGGCGATCGACTGCGGGAGGGTGTAGAACGCCGGCATCGCCGGGAGGATGACCGCGCCCGCCTCGGCCGCGGCGGTCAGGTTGCGCAACTGGATCAGGCCCAGGGGCGTCTCGCGGGGCACCAGGACGAGTTTGCGCCGCTCCTTCAGGTGGACGTCGGCGGCGCGGTGGATGAGGTTCTCCGAGGTGCCGTGGGCGATGGCGGCGACGGTGCCCATGCTGCACGGGCAGACCGCCATGCCGGCCGTGAGGAACGAGCCGCTGGCGATGCCCGCCTGGAAGTTGCGGAAGTGGTGGTACTTCAGCCGCGACAGGTCGAGGCCGTCGGCCGCACCCCCGAGCAGACTAACGGGGTCGAACTCGGCCGCGCCGAGGTGGACGGTGCGGCCCAACTCGGTGCGGAAGACCTCCGTGGCCGCCGGGCTGACGACGAGGTGGACCGTGCGGCCGGCGCGGAGGCACAGCTCGACGAGCCGCACTCCGTAAGGCGCGCCGCTCGCGCCGGTGATGGCGACGACCAGGTCCCCCGCGGCCATGCGCGTCCCCCGAAGTGGTAGGTGCAAAACGTCCCGGGTATTGATAGACTCGGACGCTGTGTCGCGTCACCCGGGGCGGGGCAAACCCTTGAGAATCATGGCCATCATGCTGTTCGTGGCACTCGCCGGGTTGGCTGCCGCGCAGCCGCCCGCGGCCGCGCCGGCCTGGCCGTTCGACGAGGTGACGCTGCACAGCGGCGCGCGCTTCCAGGGGCTGATTTTGAAGGAGACGCCGGCCGGGACGGACTTCCGCGTCGTGTCCCGCAAGCCGGGCCGGCCGACGACGACGCTGACCACGTCGTTCGCGGCCCGGGAGGTCGCCGCGGTCGCGCGGCTGGGCGAGGCCGACCGCGCGACCTTGCGGGCGAAACTCGCCGAACTCGACCCGCGGGGCGAGGCGGAGCGGCGGCAGATGGACGCGCTGCCGCTGACGGACGCGGCCTGGCTCGGCCGGCCGGGCGGGGCGCGGCGGTACGCGTCGGAGCGGTTCGTGCTGGTGTCGGGGGCGTCCGAGGACGTGACCCGGCGGGCGGCGGTGCGGCTCGAGCAGATCTACGCCGCCTTCGCCCGCTACTTCCCGCCGCGGCACACGCCGGAGCGGCCCACCGAGGTGCTGCTCGCCGTCCGCGCCGAGGACTACCGCCGCCTGCTGGGCCGGGACGCCGCGCCGGTGCTCAACGCCGCGGTGTACGACCCGGCGGCGAACCGCGTCGTCTGCGGCAGCGACCTGCGCGAGTTCGACGAGCAGCTCACGGCCAGCCGCGCCAAGCACGGCCTCGGCCGCGCGCGCCTCGACGAGTACGAAGCAGACCTGCGCGGGCTGTACAAGGGGGCCAGGCCCGAACTCGACCGGCACCTCGCCGTCGTGCAGCGGGAGC
>Ga0123339_10003054_pt1 | contig 11194 bp, 11 predicted proteins | sample lystaG_FD_89956 | JGI IMG/M metagenome (GOLD analysis project Ga0123339, IMG submission 89956) | Glacier valley bacterial and archeal communities from Borup Fiord, Nunavut, Canada, to study Microbial Dark Matter (Phase II) -... | ecosystem: Environmental > Aquatic > Freshwater > Ice > Glacier ... | reverse complement strand
GCATCGGAGTCTTCGGGACGAGTATACTGGAACATTTCAATCTTGTTGAACTGGTGTCCGCGGATCATTCCGCGTTCCTCAGCCCGATAGGAACCGGCTTCTTTACGGTAGCACGGCGTATAAGCAAAATATTTGAAGGGAAGTTCTGCTTCCGAAAGAATCTCATCTCTGTGAAGATTAACAAGTGCGGTCTCAGCTGTGGGAAGCATGAAGTGCGTGTAGCCCTCTTCTGCTTCCGTATTACGGATATGGTATACTTCATCCTTGAATTTCGGAAACTGTCCTGCCGTATATCCGCAGGTATTCAAAAGCATGTGGGGCGGAAGAATCATCTCGTAACCGTCGGCAAGATGCTGTTCCATAAAGTAATTCAGAAGAGCCCATTCAAGACGGGAACCGTCTTTTCTGTAGACCCAGTAACCGGCTCCGGAAATCTTGGCTCCGCGGACATAGTCGATCATACCGAGTTTCTCAACAAGATCCACGTGATGTTTCGGCGTAAAGGAGAAGCAAGGTTTATCTCCGAAAACAGAAATAACCGCATTTTTTTCTTTGCCGCCTGCTATGACATCATCAGCCGGGACATTAGGGAGCGCATCAAGAAATTCCTGCTGCGCGGCATCAAGTGAGGACAGCTGCTCGTCAAGCAGACGAATTTGTTCGGAAACCGCTTTCATCGCAGTAAAGATGGAGGAAACATCTTTGCCTTCCTTTTTGAGCTGAGGAATTTGCGCGGACTGCTGATTCTTCTGGGCCTTCAAGCCTTCAACCTGAACGATCAGGTCTCTTCTCTGCTGGTCTTTGGTAAGGAAGTCAGAAAAATCAACCTGACAGCCTTTTTTGGCAAGCTTTGCCTGCATGACGTCCGGCTCTTTACGAATAAGATTAATATCAAGCATATATGATGCCCCCTTGTGATGGATTACTCTTGGAATCGATGGTGGTATTATACCTCATTTTTGTTCGTAAGACAAAAATACAGGGCGCTTTCGGTCATCCTTAGCGTCCAACAGGAAAATTTGCGCATATATATTTATTATAGCGTCAAATTCGGGTTTATAGACTTGTGCCAAAGTCCAATCGGCCAATTTTCGCTATAAAATCCGGCCAAATGAAAATCATTTTGGTTTTTTGAGTTTTATTTTCCCCGATCATTGCATATAATAACTAGAGTAAATAAAAAATATAAGTATAGGGGGCGTTATTTTGCCTGAAATTCATATGTTTTCCGGGGGTGTTCATCCCAAAGGAAATAAGAATACTCATGATTTCCCATCTGTGCGTCTTGACGATTTTCCGTCTGTAGAAGTTCTTCTGCAGCAGCATGTGGGTCCGCCTTGTGTCTGTGTTGTTAAAGAAGGAGACCATGTCAATGTCGGCCAGTTGATTGGCCGTGCAGATCACCCGATGTCAGTACCGGTTCACGCCAGTGTTTCCGGAGAGGTTACGGGTGTAAGTTATGTCATATCCGCCACAGGGGCGCCGGTCGAAGCAGTTGCTATTCTTTCCGACGGTAAATTCACCATTGATCCATCCTGCGTGCAGCCAACCATTTCCAGCCGGGAAGACTTCCTAGAGATGGTCCGCAGCGCCGGGCTTGTGGGTCTCGGCGGCGCAAGCTTCCCTGTGCACATCAAGCTGAATCCGCCCAAAGGTAAAGAACCTGACGTGCTTTTGGTGAATGCCGCGGAGTGCGAACCGTATATCACGTCGGATTATCGGCAGATCTGCGAGCATCCCGATGAAATAATTGACGGCATACTTGCTGTCCTCAAATGGATCTCCATCCCGCGAGCCATTATCGGTGTCGAAAACAATAAGCCGCTCGGTGCGGAAACACTCATTCATGAAATTGAAAAGCGGGCAAGAGAGTCTAAAAAAGATGTACCTGTTAAAGTTCGTTCGCTAAAGACGATCTATCCGCAGGGCGCTGAAAAGATGCTGATTTATTCACTGACAGGACGGAAAATTCCGCCGGGCATGCTCCCGCATGATGTAAAAACGCTTGTTATGAATGTGAGTACACTCCGTGTAATCGGAAAGTATATGAAAAACGGAATTCCGCTTGTCAGAAAGCGCCTGACGCTTGACGGCAGCGCCTTAAACTCACCTGGAAATGTCAATGTTCCTCTGGGCGCCCGCATCCCCGACGTAATAAAAGCTGCCGGAGGAACCGTTGAGGAACCATCGAAGATTATTATGGGCGGCGCGATGATGGGCTTTTCTCTGGACCGGATCGAGTGCGGGATCATAAAGGCCAACAATGCCATTTTAGTTTTCGGAAGTAAAGAGGCGCTTATACCGCCCGAATCCCCATGTATTCACTGCGGCCGGTGCGTTACAGCCTGTCCGATGAATCTCATGCCTACAGGAATCGACCAGGCTACCCGCCGGCAGGATCCGGAAGATCTTGAATTCTATCATGTTATGGATTGCATCGAATGCGGCTGCTGTACTTACAGCTGTCCCGCCAAACGATATCTGACACAGAGTATCCGTAACGGCAAAACACTCGTTCGAGCAGAGCGCACCCGCGTTTTAGAAGAGAAAAAACTTCGTGAGGCCGAATCTTCAGGCCTTGCCGGAAAGGAGGCGCACGCAAAATAACCGCTTCTTTTCCCAAACGGGAAAAGGTCTATGCGTCTGCGTGCTTTTTTCATGAAATTACAAGTTTCAAGTTCCCCTCATATCCGGGATAATGTGACTACGTTCGCGCTCATGCGTGATGTCGTTATTGCACTTATTCCCGCGGTCATTGCCTCAGGTATTATTTTTGGCTTACGAGCCGTCCTGGTCATCCTGGTCTCGGTGTTCTCCTGTCTTGTTTTCGAGTACATCTCGCGCCGGATCATGAAAAGAAATAATACCTTGTCTGATCTTACCGCAGTTGTAACAGGTATCCTTTTGTCTTTCAATCTCCCGCCGACGATTCCTTATTACATGGTTGTTGTCGGCGCCTTTTTCGCTATCGTCGTCGTGAAGCAGATGTTCGGCGGCCTTGGCAATAATTTTGTCAATCCGGCTCTTACGGCAAGAATTATTCTTGCTATTGCTTTCCCGAATGCTATGACTTCATGGACCGCAGCTGAAGGTCCCTTTAACTTCCTGCGTTCCCTTCAGGGCGCAGACCTTGTGTCGAGCGCGACACCTCTGGCCATCCTGAAGATGCAGGGATCTGCAGGAGCCTTGGAGCTTCCGTCTTATCTTTCACTCTTTCTGGGTAATATATCAGGATGTATCGGAGAAGTATCCACACTTGCACTTGCCATCGGCGTCATCTATCTGGTGAGCCGGAAAGTCATTACCCTCTGGATTCCGCTCTCCTATATCGGCACAGTCATGCTGATTACTTTGCTGGGCGGCAAGGATCCCTTCTATCAGCTTCTTGCAGGCGGACTCTTCCTCGGCGCTTTCTTTATGGCAACCGATTATGTCACGTCCCCTGTTACAAGAAACGGACGAATCATATTTGGAATCTGCTGCGGCCTGATTACAGGCGTCATTCGTTTGTTCGGTAATATGTCGGAAGGCGTATCCTTCTCCATACTGCTCATGAATATTCTAACGCCTCATCTTGACCGGTTTACAATGCCCAAGCCTTTCGGGGAGGTGAAAAAGCATGAAAAAGCCTAACATGTTCCAACCTGCCATCCTTCTTTCCGTTCTGTGTCTTGTCGTTACGCTGCTTCTTGCGGCAACAAATGAACTTACAAAAGAACCTATTGCACTTCAGCAGGAGGCAGCAGCCCTTGAACAGATGCAGAAAATTTTCCCGGAAGGAGAGACTTTCTCCGATATTTTGCTGACAGCGGAACAGATCGATGCTATGAATCTTAATGAGATAGCCGTGGATCAGGTAAATATTGCCAAAGACGCCGGCGGCAGTGACCTGGGATACGTCTTCATTACAAACAGCCGTGGTTATGCCGGCAGCATAGTTGCCACGACCGGAATTGATTTGGATGGCCGGATTATTATGGTAAGTGCCACTGCTGCGGACGATACGCCCGGCCTTGGCAAACGTATCGAAGAAGATGGTTTCTTATCACAGTTTGCAGGAATTTCTACCGATACCATAACAAGCGTAACGGGAGATGGCAACACACAGAAAATCGACGGTATATCCGGAGCGACTATTTCCTCAAAAGCAGCATCCGCGGCTGTAAATAAAGCAATGGGCGCCTACACCTATCTTGTAGGGGAGGGATTGATTTCATGAAAGAAAACGTATCTGGCAAAATGTATAAAGATCCGGAGGAACGAAAAAAGGAACAGAAAGCAAAAGATTCCCCCATGCAAATTCTCTGGGATGGAATTTTATTTGAGAATCCGGTATTTCGACTGGTTCTCGGTACATGCCCGCTTCTTGCCATAACTACTTCCGCTAAAAATGCCGTGAGCATGGGACTTGCTGTTATCTTCGTACAGATGGGCTCAGAAGTCATCATCTCGCTCTTCCGTAAAATGATCCCTGAAAAGGTACGTATCCCTGCCTTTATCACTATTATTGCAGGATTTGTCACCATCGTCCAAATGCTCGTTTCCGCATATCTTCCCGCCCTTAACGACTCACTTGGCATTTATATTCCGCTTATCGTTGTCAACTGTATTGTTTTGGCACGAGCAGAAGCATTTGCAAGTAAAAAGACTGTTGTGGCGTCGCTTTTTGACGGTCTCGGCATGGGAGTCGGATTTACAGTCGCCTTGTTTTTGATGGGATCGATTCGGGAAATATTGGGGGCCGGAACCTTTTTCGGTCTTGATCTGCCGCTCTTCGGAACGCAGATTGAACCTATGATGTTCTTCATTCTTCCGCCCGGAGGATTCTTTGTCTTCGGCATATGCATCTGTTTTTCACAGATGTTCGTCAAATGGATGGATAAGAAAAGAGGCAAACCGGCATCCGCATCACCCGTAGCCGGACAATGTGACGCATGCGGTTCCTGTTCAGCCTGCAGCGGAAGTGAAGGTGTCAGCAAATGAAAGAATTAATGATTATTTTATTTTCCGCTATCCTTGTAGATAACTTTGTTCTTTCCAAATTCTTAGGGATCTGCTCTTTCCTGGGCGTTTCCAAGAGCCTCAAGACAGCCATGGGAATGAGCGGTGCCGTCGTCCTTGTCATGCTGGCGTCCACTGCCCTTACATGGCCGATCCAGTACCTTCTTTTGGATCCGCTGGGTCTCGGTTATCTGCAGACTCTCGTTTTCATACTCGTCATTGCCGCCCTTGTTCAGATGATCGAGATGGTCATGAAAAAGACGATGCCGCCGCTTTACAATGCGCTTGGCATCTTCCTTCCGCTGATTACTACGAACTGTGCCGTACTTGGCGTTGCTATCCTGAACATCACGAAATCCTACTCTTTCCTGGACGCCATGGTAAATGCCCTCGGAGGAGGACTTGGTTACACACTGTCTCTCTTCCTCTTCTCCGGCGTACGCAGCAAGGTGGATAAGGCAGATGTTCCCGAAGCCTTGAAAGGCTTACCCATCACACTGATTGCCGCATCTTTGGTTGCTGTTTCTTTCTTCGGGTTCAAAGGCCTGGTGGAGAATCTTTTCAGTTGATTTGACGAAGGTTTTCATATATCCTTCCCTCCGCTGAGGAGAGCATATTTTTCAACATATGAGGAGTGCAAAGCGATGCTGTTATCAATTATTACTGTCCTACCGCAGTCAGTCCGGAATATTCTGATCCCCGGGGCGACGGTCCTTGGAATCGCGGCTCTTCTGGGTATCCTGATTGTTATTGTATCTCATTTTTTCCATATGCCTGTCAACGAGAAAAAGGAAGCCCTGACTGCAGCGCTGCCGGGTGCAAACTGCGGCGGCTGCGGATTTGCCGGATGCGACGGCTATGCACAATATCTTGCAGACGGAGGATCGGAGACCGGACGCTGTTCTGTCGGCGGAGTGGCCTGCGCAGACGAACTGGCTTCCATCCTCGGCGTTGCGGCAAGTTACCCTGAACCGCAGGTAGTACGCCTGCTGTGTCAGGGCACACCTCAGTACACAAAGCCGCGCTATGAGTATGCAGGTACTTTGACCTGTAACGCCGCACATGGCCTTCTGGGCGGTCCCGGCTACTGTACATACGGATGCCTTGGCTTCGGAGACTGTATCACTGTCTGTGCCTTTCATGCGCTGACCGTCAGGGACGGCATTATAAAAGTAGATCCGGATGAGTGTACAGCCTGCGGTCAATGCGTCAAAATGTGTCCGAAGAGTCTACTGCAGCTTTTCCCTCTGTCTTCCGAGGTTGGTGTTCTCTGCAAAAATACCTGGCCCGGTGCACAGACAAGAAAGAATTGCGAAATCGGATGCATCGGCTGTCAGAAGTGTGCTAAAATATGTCCGGTCGGTGCAATTACCATGACCGGTGCGTTGGCCGTCATCGACCAGGCGGTCTGCACACGCTGCGGAGCCTGCGTAGATGTCTGTCCTACTCATTCAATTATCCATCTTGAAAAGAAGTCCTGATCAAGCTTTGATGCGGCCCAATCATACTTTTCGAAAGAATAACCGATTTTTAATCTTGCGCTAAAAAGTGAAATGTGGTATGATTTCACCTGCGCGTTATTTAGATACACAGGAGGTGTTTTCCATGGCAAAATGCGAAGTCTGTCAAAAGGATACATTTTTTGGCAGAAAGATCAGCATAACCCGTTCACAGGTTTCCCGTCGTGCACTTACGACACAGCAGCCCAATGTCCGTAATGTCAAGGTTGTTGTTAACGGCACACCGAAAACTATGCATGTCTGCACCCGGTGCTTACGTTCCGGAGAAGTGAAGAGAGCTTGATTTTTTGTTAAAAATGAATTCGCCTGCCGAAATCTTTTGATAAGATTACGGCAGGCTTTTTCTGTTTACTTACATTTTCCAAGTCCCTGTCTCCCCTGCTCTCTGGCAGGGAGGCAGGTTTTTTATGAGATTTTTATTTTGCTGCCATGATTGCCGTACATCTTTTAAGTGCCTTTTCATTTACTATGTGAATATTCTCCGGACAGCAATGATGCGGCCTTCGAGTACTTCGTCTTCTGTCAGCGTAATAAGACGCAGGGTTGTTCTGCTTTTTGAGGTCATGATCAGCGAACCTGTATCCGTACAGATTCCCATCTCATAAGGCGCCGCGGACGATGGGTCATTCGGGTCCCTGAAAAAGACAAGATCTCCCGGCGAAATGCTTGTGACGTTAAGAATTCCGGTAACCACATCATAGGTCAGGTCAACACGTTCCCCCATGGCTATCTGACCTTCCATTGTGCGCGGCAGGGTCACACCGTTAACCGCAGCTGAAATGTACGCCAGTCCCTCAACGGAAAGTCCGCGCATGGTAAGCCCGTGATCGAGCTGCGTCATGTTAACAAAGCTTAAGACGGAACTGACAAAATAACGAACGCCGACTTTTTCCGCAGGGTCCTCGAGACCCAGCTCAATCACGCCGTTGCTGCTGATCCATCCCTGTTCACCGCCGGGAAGCGTAACCTGATATACACCCTCACTTTTGACGTCGGCGTAAAGCACAGTGTTCATCATTACTTCAATAAGAAGCGTGCCGTTACTTGCATGCGACATGACATTCTTGGAGACATCGGAAACAATCAGTTTGAAAATGTGCAGATTGGGTTCTACCGAATCCAGATTATCCGTCAGACTGGAACTTTTAATGTAACCCTCCATATTGTCCTCAGTCTTAATATGGGCGAACTCTTCCGTGCTTCCTGACTCCAAAAGAGTGACCGGTTCATTGTATAGCACCTGTGCTATCCGCGCTGACTGTATATCCGGTTCCGAGAGCAGATTGGCAGCATAGACAATGACGACGCGGGTTGAGGCCGGGTAAAGGGTGACCGGTGTGGTAACTTCCTGCGGCGTATCGTCTGCTGCTCCGAAATAATGCGACACAATGCCGGGAAGAAACCAGAAAAGCATACCTCCCAGGAGCAGAAAAACGAGAGCCGGCAGCACAAAGTGCGGAACGCTGCGGCGATGATGATGTCTCACATAGGCGTCCTTTTCAGACAAATCCCACATTTGCTGTACATTTTGCGTCTCTCCAAAATCTTTGCCCGTAGCTGAAAATGGCCGTGACGGCTTTTTGCCGGGAATACGAAAGCGGGATATTCCGCCGGTTGTCTTACTCCATGGAAACTTCACAGGATCCCCCCTTTTGGGTAGTATCGTCAAATTGCATTACGCATATCGCGACGGCTTGATCACCGTCATGCGAAATACTGATTTCGGCCTGTATTCCGCCGAGGTGCAGGAAATAATCCCTTGTTGCGGCATGCAGCCTGAGCTCAGGCTTACCGCCGTCCTTAACAATAACTTCTATGTCTGAAAAGCATACGCCCTCAGGACCGATACCTGTGCCAAGAGCCTTGGAAACAGCCTCCTTGGCCGCAAATCGAGCCGCCAGCGACGCAGTGCTCCCAACTCCCTTAGCCAGGCAGGCAGCCCGTTCCGAGGGCGTGTAGACACGTTCCAAAAAACGGTCGCCCTTTCTGTCGGTCAGATCCTGAATCCTGGAAATCCGGATGGTGTCAATTCCACACGAGATTCTCAAAAAGGCTCCTTTCCTCTATTCAGCGGCCGCGGTAGCGCGCACTGGTACGGATGTCATCGCCTTCAAAATGAAAGGCGTCAAAATCACCGAGCAGCCTTGAATAAAGCCGGTTGTCATATGTCTTCTGCAAGTCGGGCAAAGACAGATTAGTGGTAATTATAGTCGGAAGCCCTTGTTGACGGCGTGTTCCCAGTATCTGAAGCAGATCTGCTATCGTGTTGGGACCTTTTGCCTCAATACCCAATTCATCAATAATCAGAAGGCCTCCGTTAAGGATGAGTTCTCTTTTGGCTTTGAGTTCGGTCAGACGCGACTCGTCCGGGGAAAAGGACATCATCTGCGTCCGATAGGAATTGAGCGTCTCCAAAAGATCAGATATGCGAATAAAAAGTACTGGGACAGCTCTGTCAACCACTTCACGCGCGATACACACAGCCATAAATGTCTTCCCGGTACCGGGGTTGCCCCAGAAAAGGATGTTTTTCGTCTGGCCGGGGAAACTGCGGACATACGCCTCGCTTACGGCGCGTATCGGACGTATTTTGAGCGGGTTTGAAAAAAAGTCTTCAGAGAACTTTGAAAAAGATACTCCGGGGTATAAATCCAGTCCGGAAGCAGCTAAAAGAGATGGAACGAGAAGTGATTGGAGGCATGTGCAGGATTTGCTTCCGACAAAACCCGTGTCCCCGCACAGCTTGCAGTAAGGAATCACTTTATCATAATCGGGAGAAATCTCCTCTGTGATAAGATAATTGCGTTTTTTCTGTTCCAGATCCCTGAGCCTCGTACGGTCAACCGGCCTTCCAAGGCCTTCAGCGAGCTCCAGAAGAAGTTCAGCCTTGCAGACCTTGATCTCTTTATCTATTCGCTTAAGCTCCGGATAACGCTTGTAATACGCCTCAACCCGGGCATCGCGGGCAAGTTCACTTCTGCCGCGGCGATCGGAGAGAATATTGAGTGCAACGATATGCTTTGTATCCATGTCTCTCCTCCTTTATGTTTTTTTAACTTCTTCCTGCTGAAGCCTTTTCAAATATTCCTCCGGATCTATTTCGAGGTTTTTTAAGAATTCATCATCATATTTTACACCGGAAAAATTCTGCTTCGCTGCATTGTCTCCGGGCTGTTTGCCCATCTTATCACGCTGATAGGCCATCTTATTCTTTTTGGCCTGCTCCTGCTCATAAGCCTGTGCTTCGGTAAGATTCTTAACGCCGGCTGCATACCATGATTTGAGATACGCATCCGCTTTGGTAATGGATGGTTCCTGATATTCCCAGACTTTCCTTATCGCAAAGTCTATCATCTCAAATGGATAGCCGAGTTTTTCTATCCATACGCGAACACATTCCTCGTCGTATTGTACCATTTTCCGATGAAGACGTCGTCCAAGCTTGCGGACCGTCTGCAGGACTTCTTCCTCGTGAGCTGTGTATGCGCTGAGCTGTTCAAGAGTTAAGACCCCTTTACTCTGCCACACAAGAGCCATTTCCTTCATCTGCGTAACCGTCCCGAGCTGTCTGCGGTCATTGCATACTTGAAAAAGCTTATAGACCACCTGCGGTTCAAATTTGAAATCATCAAGCAGGATATCCATCTCACGATACCATTTATAAGCCATGGATCCATGGAAAAACGTCTTTTCAATTGATTTGGCCAGATTATCCCTGCGTTCATTTTCCGGCGAAATAACAGCTGCCTCGGGCAGATGATTCTTATCCATGCGCAGACGGATATATCCGTCAATTTCTATTTCCTTTAAGTCGACAAGTAAAAGGCTCCCTTTGTCGCTCCACTCAATAACGCCGCAGAGAGCGAGCTCGGCAAGCGCTCCTTTGATTTCATCTACAGGCACAGAGAACCGTGCGGCCAGATCTTTCTCTGTTGCACTCTTTTGATTTTTAAAAGCCATCAGCAAATACAGATAGCTTGAAATAGCGCATGAGGATAGGCCTGTCATATATTCCGAGATAAACAGATCTGGAATAGGTGTATCAGAAAGCAGAAGATTCTTTTTTTCTTCCAGACGCATGCAGACAAATCCCCCTAACATTAAACAAAAATTCGGACTTTAATTATAGCACCAGCAGGGGAGAATTGAAATTCACTTTCGGCTCGGGAGAAGTATAGTTGCTTTCGGCTCTCTTCGCTGGCGCTGCGCGCTATCGCTCGGGAGAAGTATAGTTGCTTTCGGCTCTCTTCGCTGGCGCTGCGCGCTATCGCTCGAAAGTCGCCTGCAAGCAAACTATACTTCTCCTGCAAGGGGGGCTTCGCCCCCTGTGGAAGGAGATCTTGAATCTATTGATAAGCTTTCGGCTCTCTTCGCTGGCGCTGCGCGCTATCGCTCGAAAGTCGCCTGCAAGTGAACTTCAATATTCCGCTATGAGGGGCTGCGCCCCCATCGCGGAATATTAGAAAAGATCCCCGGATGAACGGCTGTCATCCGGGGACCTTCAAGTTCTTTTTGGTTTTCGTTATCTTACCGTGCAGTTGCCGGGGAAGGTATTATCCCTCGATGTTGGCAGCCATGCGCTTGTAGGAAGCATAACGGGTCATAGCATCCGCATGGTTCTTTTCAAAGACGGCATCAACAACATCAGCCGGATACTTCTTGTACAGAGAATT
>Ga0123339_10003053_pt1 | contig 11198 bp, 10 predicted proteins | sample lystaG_FD_89956 | JGI IMG/M metagenome (GOLD analysis project Ga0123339, IMG submission 89956) | Glacier valley bacterial and archeal communities from Borup Fiord, Nunavut, Canada, to study Microbial Dark Matter (Phase II) -... | ecosystem: Environmental > Aquatic > Freshwater > Ice > Glacier ... | reverse complement strand
ACAAAATTAGAAAATTTTTAATGTGTCGTTAGTACTGCAAATAATACAGACAAATTTATTTTTATTACGTTAAATAGGTATTAACCAACTTCTCTATGAAAAATTCGACCAAAACAAATGGGATTGCAAACTTTACTGTAGATAGTTTAAGTAACCCGGTAGTAGAAAGCTTTTCTGTAACTGAACAAAATCTAGCCTTGAAATCAGTAGCAGAAAGGACAGTAAATTGTCTTTCAAGGTCAGAAATTAGTTTTTTAAAGGTTTTGATCGGGCTTAATATACAGCGAGTTTAAATGAATTAACAAGGTTATTACATTTACTTTACTAAAGTAATTAGTAATTTTACGGAATGGATTTTGATCGCATATCAGAAAAGCTAGCTATTTTAGCTGATGCTGCAAAATATGATGTTTCGTGTGCCTCAAGCGGTAGTAAAAGAAAAAATACTCAGAAAGGTTTGGGAAATACCGGGGCTGGTATCTGTCATTCATATACGGCAGATGGACGATGTGTTTCTCTTTTAAAGATACTGCTTACCAACTATTGTATTTTTGATTGTGCTTATTGCGTTTCTCGCAGTAGCAATGATGTAAAAAGGGCAGCTTTTACTGTTCAGGAAGTTGTCGACCTGACCATGAATTTTTACAGGCGTAATTATATAGAAGGTCTTTTTTTGAGTTCCGGCATCTTTAAAGATGCAGACTATACTATGGAAAGGCTTGTCAGAATTGCCAAAAAACTTAGAATCGAGCATAATTTTAATGGATATATTCATTTAAAAACTATTCCTGGAGCAAGTGATGAGTTAATGCATGAAGCTGGTCTGTACGCAGATCGCCTAAGTGTAAATCTGGAAGTGCCAACAGAGGCTGGTTTAAAATTATTGGCTCCTGAAAAAAATCGGGCTGAAATGGTCAAACCCATGACTTATGTTTCAAATCAGTTATTGCGATTTAAGGATGAAAGGAAATCATTAAAAAAAATCCCACTATTTGCTCCTGCCGGGCAAAGTACACAGATGGTTATAGGTGCAGCTGGTGAATCTGATAAAGATATTCTGATTACTGCTGATTCCTTTTATAAATCTCATCAATTAAAAAGAGTCTATTATTCAGGTTATGTTCCTGTTTCAGTTGATGGACGCTTACCCGCAATGGGAACACTAGTACCAATGGTTCGGGAAAACAGGTTATATCAGGCAGACTGGCTGATGCGTTTTTACGATTTCAATATTCATGAAATTGTTTCCGAAGCGTCACCCCTTCTTGAACTAGATATTGACCCCAAATTAAGCTGGGCCCTTAAGAACATGAATGTTTTTCCAATTGATATAAATACGGCTGACCTACATGATATTCTGCGCATTCCGGGGGTAGGCTTGCTCTCTGCGACTAAGATTATTGAAGGTCGAAAATTTAGCAGGCTTGGCTGGGAGCATCTCAAAAAAATGGGAATTGCATTAAATAGAGCACGATTTTTTATAACCTGTCAGGAAAAGAAATTCATTAAACGGGAGACTTCAGCAAGCCGCATCAAACAGTTTATACTTGCTGGTTCTGCTTCAAAGTTCAGTCAGGCACTGAATCCACAGTTAAGTCTGTTTTAACAGGTAAGATATTTCTCTCCAATACAGTAATGCCATTATGAAATCAGTATAATCGGTTTGCCCTTAATAAATCCTTGATTTTAATGAATGAGATTTCAATTTATCATGAAGCAGGATTATTAAAAGAAAGTCCTGACCGACTTATCTATGATGGTTCTTTTAACGGATTTTTTACTGCTGTATTTGAAATATTCGAGTTAAAAGCGTTTAAGGCTGAAATAGTAAAACAGGTTAAGCCTTTACCACTATTTAGCAACCATCGTATTGTAATTACGAATGATTCAAAAGCTCAACGAGTTCTCGCTGGCTTAGGAAAAAAAATCACGGCAAATTCAATCAATGATATTTTTGCGGTATGGCTGTCTGAACTTGAAATTGTAGAGCGTGTACTATTAGGTTATGTGCTACATGCATTCAATAATGGTAGTTGTATTGAAAATGATTATAGTAATTTTTTTGTTCTTGACTTTAAAAAAATTGTAAAGATGGTTTCTCGTGAACGGCATAGAATGAAGGCCTTTGTACGTTTTAGCCGTTTAAAAGATGATTTATACTACGCCAGAGTAGACCCTGATTTTAATGTATTGCCTCTTATACAGCAGCATTTTACAGCCCGTTATTCAGACCAGCAATGGCTGATTTATGATCTTAGAAGAAATTATGGTATTTATTACGACTTGCATATCACACGTATTATTGAGCTTGAGGTTATTCCAAAAAATGAGTCTGATCTTGTTCATGATCAGGAACAAGAATTCAGACTTTTATGGCAAAACTATTTCACCAATGTGAACATCGAAAGCCGAAAAAACACTAAACTACATGTACGGCATGTTCCTAAAAGATATTGGAAATACCTCACTGAAAAGGGGCTTTTCTGACAAGGTAATTTTTTGATATAGGGAATCCTGACAAGACAATTTCTGATAAGGCGAATCCTGACAAGGCAATTTCTAATAAGGCAGTATCTGATAAGGCGAATCCTGACAAGGGAATTTCTAATAAGTCTGACTTCAAATGTTTGAGCGCTTACTCGCCTGAAATTGTCTGTATAATATCGTATTCAGTTATAATATGAATCTGTTCACCATCTCTAACCAGTACTGCTGAATTTTCCCGGTTTATTAATGCAGATATGCGGTCGATTGAGGTATGTATATCAACGAAAGGAAAGGGCTTACTCATGACAACCTGAATTTTACTTAATTTTACAGCTTGATTTTCAAGTAAAGCAGAAAGCAATGTGCTTTCCATAAGCTTGCCTATTACTTCACCATTTTTGGTAACCGGGATCTGTGATATATTCAGGTGTTTCATAACGCTGATTGCATCCTGAACTAATCTTTCTTCATCCAAAGCTACAAACTGATCATTTTCTTTTTTCACTACTATATCTTCAGCAGTGAGTTTACCATCTTTAATAAAACCTCTTTCACGCATCCAGTCATCATTAAACATTTTTCCAAGATACCGTGTACCATGATCATGAAAAATAACAACTACCAGATCGCCCTTTTTAAAACGGTCTTTCATCTGTATGATACCACCAATTGCTGCCCCAGCTGAATTACCCGCAAAAATGCCTTCTTTCCGGGTAATATCCCTAGTATAGATGGCAGCGTCTTTATCTGTTACCTTTTCAAAATGGTCAATAATACCAAAGTCTACATTCTCAGGAAGAAAATCTTCGCCAATACCCTCTGTGATGTATGGGTAAATTTCATCTTTATCGAAAATTCCAGTTTCTTTGTACTTTTTGAAGACTGAGCCGTATGTATCAATACCATAGACCTTTATAGCAGGATTCATTTCTTTCAGGTAACGGCCTGTTCCGGTTATGGTGCCACCGGTACCAACACCAACAACCAGATGCGTGACCTTACCTTCAGTTTGTTCCCATATTTCAGGACCAGTCTGCTCGTAATGTGCCTGCTGGTTGCTTTTATTATCATATTGATTCGCCTTCCAGGAATTTGGAGTTTCTTTAACAAGTCTTGAAGAAACTGAGTAGTATGAACGTGGATCCTCGGGATCAACATTGGTTGGACAGACGATAACTTCAGCGCCAAAAGCCCTCAGTGCGTCAACCTTTTCCCTTGACTGCTTGTCAGTTGTGGTAAAAATACATTTATAACCCCTGACGATAGCAGCCATTGCAAGACCCATACCTGTATTACCAGAAGTACCTTCTATAATGGTACCACCTGGTTTTAACATCCCTGATTTTTCAGCATCAAGGATCATTTTTAATGCCATTCTATCTTTGATTGAATTACCCGGATTAGTAGTTTCAATTTTTGCGACAACTGTAGCTTCAATTTCTCGGGTAACTTTATTGAGCCTTACCATCGGTGTATGGCCGATTGTTTCCAGGATGTTGTTGTAATACATGATATAAAGGTAAACCTTAAAAAAATTTAACACAACTTATCTATCAAAAGCTTTTAGTATATATTTAGGCTTTAATAAGCCCAAATGTTTACCGATCTACAGTAATGAATAACAATCTAGATAATTCGCTTCTTGTTGAGACATCATGGGAAGTATGCAACCAGCTTGGTGGAATTTATACAGTTATCAGGTCAAAAGCTCCTTCAATGGTCAATGCCTGGGGTAACCGGTATTGCTTGCTTGGACCTTATGTGCATAATAAAATACCTGCTGAGTTCGAACCTTCAGATGATTATTCAGATGAATTTGGCAAGGCTGTCATAGCTATGCGTGAACTCGGTTTTATTGTTCACTATGGGTATTGGCTAGTAGTTGGAAAGCCAAAAGTTATTTTGCTTGATTTCAATAATTTATTCGGTCAGAGACTTGCAGTCAGAAAATTTGTTCTTTGGGAAAAACATGGAATTGATACCAGTATGTACGATGATCTGGTAGATCAAACAATTGCATTTGGTGAGGCGACTCAAATATTCATAGAACTATTGGTTAGAAAAGATATCAGCCAGCGCCCGCTAATTGCTCATTTTCATGAATGGATGGTCGGTACTTCCATACCTGAATTAAAAGTTAGCGGCCTTCCTGTTAGTACAGTCTTTACCACGCATGCCACACAGCTGGGTAGATTTTTGGCAATGAATGACCCCTGGTTTTATGACCACCTGCCTTTTGTAGACTGGTATCAGGAGTCTATTCGGTTTAATTGCTTGTCAAAGGTATTAATTGAACGATCAGCAGCTATAAACTCAGGTGTTTTCACAACAGTCAGTGATGTTACAGCCCTTGAATGTGTACAACTACTTGGGCGTAAGCCTGATGTGATCACTCCCAATGGTCTTAATATAGAGCGTTTTGTTGCCTTGCATGAATTCCAAAACCTGCATACTGAAAATAAAAAACTCATTCATGAATTTGTAATGGGACATTTTTTTCAAAACTACTCTTTCGATGTTGATAAAACGCTGTATTTTTTTACCTCTGGCAGGTTTGAATTCAGCAATAAGGGTTTTGATATTTCTATTGAAGCCCTCGCACGTTTAAATTACAAGATGCAAAATGCTGGCATCAATAAAACAGTGGTTATGTTTTTCATCACTAAGCAACCCTATCATTCAATCAGTCCACATGTTTTAAATTCAAGAGGTGTTCTTGAAGAAATTCATCAGACATGCAAAGAAATTGAAAAGCAGCTGGGAGAAAAGCTATTTTATGCTGTAGCCTCCAGTGCTGAGTATCAGTTGCCAAATTTAAATGCCGTAATCGATGATTATTGGAAACTTCGTTTGCATAGAACTTACCAAAGCTGGAAGAATGATAATCTTCCGCCTGTATTAACCCATAATCTGGTATATCCCGAACATGATCAGATCTTGAATACCTTAAAAAAGGTAAATCTGCTGAATCATGAATATGATAAGGTAAAAGTTGTATATCATCCAGATTTTATTTCTCCTACTAACCCACTTTTTGGCATGGAGTACTCACAGTTTATAAGAGGTTGCCACCTGGGAGTGTTTCCAAGTTACTATGAACCCTGGGGCTATACACCTCTCGAATGTATTGCCAGCGGCATACCTTCAGTAACAAGTGACCTGTCGGGTTTTGGCGACTATATTAACAAGTATATGCCTGAGCATGATGAAAATGGAATTTATGTCGTCGAACGCAGGTATAAAAACTTCAATGAAGCTGCAGAGCAATTGGCTGACATTCTCTTTGGTTTCGTAAAAATGAATATGCGTGATCGAATCAACGAACGTAATAAGGTTGAAAATTCATCAGAATTTTTTGACTGGAAATATTTGTACGCATTTTATGAAGAAGCCTATGTACGTTCGCTTAAGCTGACAATTGAAATTGTCTAAAATCGCAAATGTTTTACAGTAAGCCCGTTGTTTATAAGTTGCTTTAACGATTCTATTCCAATTCTGAGGTGAACTTCGACAAAATTGGCAGATACCAACTTATCGCTAACTGCCGTTTTAACACCTTCAGGAATCATTGGCTGGTCAGAAACTAATAATAGTGCCCCGGATGGAATTTTATTCGCAAAACCAGTTGTAAATATCGTCGCTGTTTCCATATCAATTGCCATACAGCGCAGATTCTTGATGTATTTTTTAAAGTTTTTATCATGCTCCCAGACACGGCGGTTGGTAGTATAAACTGTTCCGGTCCAATAATCAAGTGCATGGTCCCGAATGGTGGTTGATATGGCTTTCTGCAAAGCAAATGATGGCAATGCAGGTACTTCAGGTGGAAAGTAATCATTAGATGTTCCTTCACCCCTAATAGCAGCTATAGGCAGGATCAAATCACCGATTTTATTTTTTTTCTTGAGCCCCCCGCATTTACCCAAAAATAAGACTGCTTTAGGTTTTATTGCCGATAGCAAATCCATCACTGTCGCTGCCATTGGACTTCCCATACCAAAATTTATGAGGGTGATTCCGTCAGCGGTTACATTTTGCATAGGTTTATCAAGACCCATAATCGGAACATTGTAAAAACTAGAAAATAGATCCAGGTAACCTGAAAAATTAGTTAATAGAATGTATTTGCCGAAATCTTCAATTTTTCTTCCTGTATACCTTGGGAGCCAGTTGTGAACGATTTCATCTTTTGACTTAAGAGCTCTTTTTACAGCTTCGATGTTATCTGCTGGTTCATTTTCCATAAAATCTGTTATTTATTTAATATAGTGATAAAAAAAAGCCGGCAACAAATACCTTCAAAGGTAATTATTGCCGGCTAAACTATTAATCTCAGGAATTTCAGATCAAATTCCCCAATTTCCTAAACCTGACTAATTTATATCAGGCTACTTTAAGTTTCTTTATATCTGACTTTTCAAACTTTTCAATTGCATAGTCTAGATTAATGAAAAGATCTTCCTTTTCTTCAGATGAAGGCAATTCAAACATGGCATCCATCATGATTGCCTCGCAAATTGAGCGCAAACCTCTGGCACCAAGCTTAAAATCCATAGCTTTTTCAACAATAAATTCATAAACCTCTTCATCGAAATGGATATTGATATCCTCATACGAAAAGAGCTTTTTATACTGTTTGATCAACGCATTTTTGGGCTTGACCAGGATCGACAAAAGCGTTTCTTTATCAAGTGGATTTAAGTAAGTAATTACAGGGAGCCTACCGATCAATTCAGGTATTAATCCAAAGCTTTTAAGATCTTGTGGAGTAATATACTGAAGCATATGATTCTCATCAATGACATTGGCATTATGATCTTTCTTCATCATGTAACCAATAGCCTGCTTTTGCATCCTTTTAGCTATTTTCTTATCTATACCGTCAAATGCACCACCACAGATAAAGAGAATATCCTGTGTATTAACACCAATCATTTTCTGATCAGGATGCTTTCTACCACCTTGAGGGGGAACATTAACGACTGTACCTTCAAGAATCTTCAAAAGAGCCTGTTGAACACCTTCTCCAGAAACATCGCGGGTAATACTTGGATTATCGCTTTTTCTCGAAATCTTATCAACTTCATCGATATAAACGATTCCACGTTCTGCTGCGGCAACATCGTAGTCAGCTGCTTGCAATAAGCGGGTCAGAATACTTTCAACGTCTTCACCCACATAACCAGCCTCGGTTAGTACCGTCGCATCAACAATACAAAACGGAACGTGCAGAATACGTGCAATTGTTTTTGCAAGCAATGTTTTACCTGTTCCAGTTTCTCCGACCATGATGATATTCGATTTTTCAATCTCAGTTTCGTCAGCATCGGATTTCTGATTAAGTCTTTTGTAATGATTATAAACTGCAACAGAAATAACTTTTTTGGCATCATCTTGCCCAATAACATACTGGTCAAGATGCTTTTTAATCTCAATTGGTTTCAGAATATTGATATTATCCTGAGTTAACTTTGACTTACGGGTAATAATTTCATCATCCAGGATATGATGCGCCTGTGTTATGCATTTATCACAGATATGCGCGTCAATTCCTGCAACAAGCATTAGTGCCTCCTGTTTGGTAGCGTTGCAGAAAGAACAACGTATGTCTTTCGTACTTTTACTCATCACGATGTTTAAAGGTTAGAAGATATCCGGTTAATGACTTTCACCATTAACCGGAAAATTTATGCAAAATACTAAAAATCAGCCAATTTTCGTGGCAGATTTTCCAAGAATTTCGTCTACCATTCCAAAATCAAGTGCCTGGTCTGATATCATCCAATTGTCTCTGTCAGAAGCATCCCAGACTTTCTGGTAATCCTGACCTGAATGCAAGGCAATAATTTCGTATAGTTCTTTTTTAATCCGGCCAATTTCACGAGCGGTAATTTCGATATCAGAAGCCTGACCTTCGGCTCCACCTGATGGCTGGTGAATCATAACACGTGAATGTGGAAGACAGGCACGTTTGCCTTTAGCACCTGCACAAAGAAGAACTGCTGCCATTGATGCTGCAATACCAGTACAAATCGTGGCAACTTCTGGTTTGACAAATTGCATCGTATCATAAATGCCCAAGCCAGCATAAACTGAACCTCCAGGGCTGTTCAGGTATAAGCTGATATCTCTGGAAGCATCTGTAGATTGCAAAAACAATAACTGGGCCTGTACGATATTGGCTGTAACATCATAAATAGGGTCTCCTAAGAAAATGATGCGATCCATCATTAAACGAGAGAAAACGTCCATAGAGGCAACATTCATTGGGCGCTCTTCAATAATATAGGGTGTGATACTTGTCGGAAGTCTTGAATTCTCAACCCTTGAAATGAATTTATCTACCTGTATGCTGTTAATCCGGTGATGCTTTACTGCATAATTTCTAAAATCCTGTTTATCTGTCATGAGAACAATTTATGTGTTGAATAGATTACAATAATCATGCATATTGATAAATACTGCCAAAAGGTCATTAATAAAATTCATCGCCTCATGTATTGGTAAATTTCACTTAACTTTTTAAATGAAACCAGGTCAGAAATTACTCTGCAGCTACTCCTAATTTTATAAACTCATTAAAAGGAATAACCTGGCTACCAATTTCAATTATCGTTTTTATATACCCAAGCACTTTTACGGCACGTAGCTCTTCATAAATTTTAGTTGCCTGCTCCCTATCCTGTATAAGCTGTGTGGCATATTCTGTCAATTGCTGTTCAGTAAGCGGCTCCGGACTATACATCTTATACTGCTCTGCAAGTTTCTTCTTCGCATATTCAACCACTTCCTGACTTTTTATATCAAGTGACTGATCTCTCATGATTTTATTTTCAATAAGTGTCCATTTAAGATTTTTCTGAAAATCAAGATACTGTTCATCAATTTGTTCAGCACTGAAACGGTCTTCATTGGCAATTTTTAACCATTTCTTTAAAAATTTATCAGGAAGTTCGGCATAAAAACGATCGACAAAATAACCCATTATATCAGCATCAAGACGTTTTACTGCCTGTTGATCTGTCATTGAGCGTAATTCATTAATAACTCCCTCTCTAAACTGAGCTTCGGTTGTAACAGTTCCATCAGGATAAATTTTAAGAAAGAATTCTTTATTGAGGTCAGATTCTTCCAGGCGGTTAACATTTTTTACGGTAATCTTAAAAGAAGAGACTAATTGAGAAGCTGATTGTTCATCAATATTAAGTAAGTGCCCAATCAGTGTGGCATTTCGTTCATAGGCCTTTTGCAAATCAATAATCAAGGTATCACCTATCTTGAGACCTATTAACATTTTTTTTATTTCTTCGTCTTTTACCAGTTCAGTTCTGAGGCTTGCGGTATTGAGAATTCCATTTTCATAAACGGAACCGTCAGGGCCCAGTTGCTGAAACTCTGAATAAAGTACATCTCCGGATTCTGCTGATTCAGGAGTTGACATTTTACCATAGGCACGACGTAAGTTTTTTATTCTGGCATCAAGAGTTTCTTCGTCTGGTACGACATCAAACTTACTTAGTTTGTCTGCCTTGCTGATTGAGAATTGAAAATCCGGAGCTAGCCCTATTTCATATTTGAATTCAAAATTATCTTGAAAATCCCAATTTGGTTGATTTTGTTCATCAAGAAGCGGTAAGGGTTGACCAAGTATTTGGATTTGATTTGACTGAAGATATTCATTCAGTTTTTTTGAAACCATTGTATTTACTTGTTCAACTAGTATACTTTTTCCATGTAGCTTTTTGATATAGCTCGCTGGAACCATTCCGGATCTGAAACCAGCAACTTTTGCCTTTTTACTCTGATCACTGATTAACTTATCAACTTTTTCAATATAATCTTCTTTCTTTAGCTGAATAGAAATCACAGCATTTAAGTCATCAATACGATCCTGGGTAATATTCATGGAAAAATAAGTTTGAGAGACAAAGACATTTAATTAAAAAAAACTCCCCCGATAGAACCGGGGGAGTTTGGTGCGGAAGAAGGGACTCGAACCCCCACGCCTTGCGGCGCCAGATCCTAAGTCTGGTGCGGCTACCATTACGCCACTTCCGCATAACGAGGGCGCAAAGTTACGAAAACAATTTATAATTAAAAATATAGTAAAAAAGTATTTTAAATTATGCCGTAGCCGGCTTTTCAGGCACCGTATTTTCAGGTGAATATCTGAAAAACAGCAGTAAGCCTGAAAGACCAATTCCGATTATACTTGCACCAACAGAAAACCATAAACTAAAACCATCCAGATACCATTCTACATCTCTTGTAATTTTACCCCAGCCGAATAAGAGACTAGCATAAATTATCACGATAATATAAATTTTGATGTAGGGGTGTGCCTTAAAGAAATTTTTCATAGTGTATAAGTGTATTTACTAGACAGACTATATAGCTATCACAAAATTATTAATTTTTTTTTAAAGAATACAGTTGATCGGGTATTAAAGATGTTTTAATTCAATTTCATAATCAGAATTAATGGAATAAAAGCCCTTAAGCACAAGACTACAGTAAAACATTAAAAATAAATTCTTACATTAATTATAAATAAATAAATAAGTTGTTTTAAACAATCTATAGGCATGCACTCCTTTATTTAAATAAATTTTAACATCTCAAAGCATACCGTAAGAACTTAATACGAGAGAAGTCTCCAAATAGTTACATCAATATAATGTAACTTTTAGGTTATAAGAAAATTATATTTT
>Ga0123339_10003048_pt1 | contig 11210 bp, 12 predicted proteins | sample lystaG_FD_89956 | JGI IMG/M metagenome (GOLD analysis project Ga0123339, IMG submission 89956) | Glacier valley bacterial and archeal communities from Borup Fiord, Nunavut, Canada, to study Microbial Dark Matter (Phase II) -... | ecosystem: Environmental > Aquatic > Freshwater > Ice > Glacier ... | reverse complement strand
GTCCAGGAAGGGGGCGAGGTTCGGGCGGCGGTGCGTCTCCCGCTCCTCGCCCGTCTCCGGATCGGCCGTCGTGGTGACGACGGTGTGGTTGATCGGGCCGAAGTAGCGGATGAAGGTCGAGTAGGCCACGCGCAGCCGGACCTGGTGCTCCTGCCAGGGCGTGTCGGCCGCCTGGGCGCGCAGCACCTCGCGCACCGCGTCGCGGATCGGCAGCAGGGCGCGGATGATCCGGACGGCCTTGGGCGTGATCCCGCTGCCGCCCTTGCCCTCGCGTATGGCGACAGGCGTGGGATGGCCCCCGACGACCTGGCAGAGCACGCCGGCCTTGCCGACGAGGAACGAGCCCTCCTTGATCGTGGCGCCGTCGGCGGCCGTGCCGGGCCGGATGGCCGGCTCGTCGTCCACGTCGGCATCAAGGCTGGACTCTGCCAATGCCCGGAAGATATCAGGGGGCAGCCGGGACAGGGCGGCGTCCAATTGGGCTTCCAGCGATCCGCCGCCTGCGACGGGCAGTACGGTGGTGGACAGGCCAGGACCGTAGTTCCCGCGCTTCTGCGCCCAGGAACCCAGCACCATCCCGGGGTGCGCGGCGAAGTAGCCGTTGACCTGGATGGCGCCGCGGCGAAGGCGGCGCAGATCGCCCCCCTGCCCGGCCGCAGCCTCGTCTCCAATGGCTTCTGCCGCCTCGTCTTCGTCGGCATTCGTCGTGGGGCCGACGTCGAGCGCAACTTCGGCAAGGTCTCGCCATGCGACGCCGTTCGACGCCTGCCCTGCGGCGCGGCGCTGGAACACCAGCACGTCGATCACGACGTCGGTGCCGGCGGTGGCGCGCATGCTGCCCTCGGGCAGGCGCACGGCGCCGATCAGGTCGGCCAGGCCGGCGATGTGCTCGCGCGCCGTCGTGTCGGCCTTGTCCATGGTGCCGGTGCTGGTCACGAACACGGCCAGCCCACCGGGCCGCAGCCGGGCGACGGAACGGGCGATGAAGTAGTCGTGCAGCCGCAGGTTCAGCGACGCCGTGGACGGGTCGGCCCGCACGATCCGGTCGGCGAAGGGCGGGTTGCCGATGGCGAGGTCGAAGCCGCTGCCGAGAGGGCTTCGGGTGTAGTCCTCGCAGCGCACCCGGGCGCGGGGATGCACGAGCCCCGCGATGCGGGCGGTCACGGGATCGTACTCGATCCCGGTCAGGCGGGTGGCACCGCGGAGCGGTCCGGGCAGCAGGGAGAAGAACAGCCCGGTTCCCATGCCCGGCTCCAGCACGCGGCCGCCGGTGAAGCCGAGGCGCTGCACGGCGCGCCAGAGGGCGCGGATGACGGGTTCGGGCGTGTAGTGGGCATATTGGGTGGCGCGCTGGAGGGCGGCATACTCGGCCGGGGTCACGGTGTCGGCGAGGTCCTGCCCGATCTCGTGCCATCCCGGGCGGAACCCGGTCTCACCCGGCAACGGGAAGGCGTTCTGCGCCAGGTCGGTGGCGCCGAAGCCGATGAAGCGCAGCAGTGCCGACTGCTCGTCCGTCGTCGGGGTGCGCCCGCTTGCTTCCAGCTCCTTGCTCAGCCGGATCGCGGCGATGTTGTCGCGTGCGCGGGCGGGCCATCCGCGGGCAAGCGCCCGGTGGGAGTCCAAATAATGATTGTGCCCAGGCTCACGGTCCTTGGCCACGGTGGGGGTGCGATCCTGCTCCTCGTCGTCGTCAGAGGCTGGAGGCGGCTCACACTTGGGGGGTGCCAGGCTTCCGCCGAGGGCGGTGGTGTCGAACAGGCCGAGGGTGAACTGGGTGGCATCGGACATGGTGCGGCTCCTCGTGCGCGCAGCCGCGCGCACCGGCGTGCTTGGGCACGTCGGGTGGGCGGCCGGGATGGGTTGGGTGCGGTGAGGCCAGGCTGCGCCGCGGCGTCCCTACGGGATGCCTGTGCGCTGCCCTACCCTGGTCTTCTTGCTCAAGACCCCCTCCAGGCGCCGCGGCGCGGCGGACGGGGCAAGGGCGCAGCCGGGCCGCTGCCTGCAGCGGACCCTTGCGGCGGCCGATGCTGCCGCGGCAGCGGTGCCTGCTCCCTACGCTCCGGCTGCCTCTGCCGTGGCTCCGCTTGCTGCTGCCGCAGCGCGGCGGGCTCGCACGACGTCGGGATCGGCACCCCGGACGTGCCAGCCGAACATCGAGCCGACCAGCATGGCCTCGACCTGGTCCGGCGTCGGCGGGACGGGCAGGCCCGCGTTGAAGTGGTCAGCGGGAGGGGCAGGCCCGATGTGCGTGTAGCCTGGGACGCCACGCACGATGCGCAGCGTCCGTGGCCCTCGGCTCCCCGGCACGTTGGCGAAGCAGGCATGAGGCAGCTTGGCAAGGATCGCCGGGACATCGGGATCGTCCATGGTCAGGGTCTCCATCGAAGGTGGGCAGATCCCGCAACAGTGGTGCGGTCAGAGGGCGAGTGCGGCTTGCTCCGCGCAGGGCGACTGGTCTTGCCCTGGCAGGAGCCACCGGGTGCAACCGCGGGGCAGGTTAGTCAGGCCGTAGGTGTTGTCGGCCGTCACGGGGGTGCGGAAGATGCCGGATCCAGCACCGGCCTGCTCCCGGAACCCTTGGATCGCCTTGGCGGCATATGGTTCGACGATCCCAGAGCCGTCGATCTCGACCACGAGGCCCGCCGGCGCCGGCGGCGCACGGTCCAGGGCGTTGCGGAAGGCGCTGATCCACTTGCGGTGGTGGCCCGGGAACGCCAGCTCGACCTGCCAAAGGGCCTGCACATGCTGTGCGACGATCGAATACTGCCAGCCGCCGCAGCGCCAGACGCCCTCGGCGTCCCTGAGCAGCCGCACGTCCATGCCGAGCTTCAGGGCAGTGGGGACGTCCGGCGTCGGCGCCCTGCCCGGCACCGATGTGTAGCCCAGCGTCGGGTCACGAGCGCCGGTGCGGTGCGCGACGGCCTGGGCGCTCACGATGCGCCACGGGTCGATGCCGACGCGTGCCTGCAGGGCAAGCACGACGTCGGCGTCAGCCGCCAGATCGAACGTCACGACCTTCTCCTCGCGCAAGGCGGCGGCTTGGGCTGGCTGTCCTGTGTCGCGCAGGAAGCTCACCGCGTCGTCCAGCTTCGAAGCGTGGATGGCCGAGTAGAAGGTGTCGCCGGCGTCGATGCGAACCGCGGTGCGGTGCAGGACGAGGGGGATGGCGAGCTGCTCCAGCCAGGTTGCGATGTAGCCCTCCGGGGTGAGGCGCCCGTCGCGGCGCCTGAGCATCCCGCCCTCGCAGCTGGAGGCAAGGCCGAAGATGCGCCGCATGACGGCCGGCAGGTGTCCGAGGCCCACGCAACACCACTCGGGTGTGTGCGGCGTCGTGTTGCTGCTGTAGCTCTCCTCGAACAGGACGAAGAGCGTGCGGCCTTGCAGGGTGCGCACGCCCGCGGCCACGCGCCTGGTGGTGATGGTCGAACCCATGTCTGGTCTCCGGTCGATGGAATGTGCGGGCTGGCCGCAGTCAGGCGCGGCGCGTTGCGTCCTGGGGTTGCCGTGCGGCGCCTTCCTTGGGCGTTTCCGGCTTGGCGTAGGCGATGCTGGAGTGCTCCGGGCAGTACGGCCGGCTGGGTTCGGCCTCGCGCTCGCAGAACCGGAACCCCGGGCGGCCCGGCTCGCCGATCGGCCAGCAGCAGGGCTGGCCAGGCAGCCCGTAACGGCGGCGGGGCGGCGGGGTAGGCGGTGGCTGCGCTGGAACGGGGATCGCCGCTGGCCGGTCTGAGACCGGCCGAGGGACAGCCAGGACCGGGTGCGCCGGCCGGGGCTGGCGCGGCGTCGTGGGTGGGTCCCTCCCGACCGCGCCGCGGCGGATCGGGCTGGGACGGGCAGGCAGCTCCAGGCGGTGCGACTTGCCGATCACGGCGTTCTTGGTGACACCCATGCGCCGGCCGATCTCGGCGGTGCTGTGGCCCTCGTCCCAGAGGGCGCGCAGGCGGGCGATCGTGGCGTTGGTCCAGTCGGTGTTGTCGGACATGGCAGTAGTCCTCCCCTGGGGTGGTCGGAGGGCGGCGCTACCAGGCGCCGCAGGTGCCCTCGATCAGCGCGCGCTCGACGTCGTTCACGGCCGCAAGCGCCAGGCGGTGCAAGTTGGAGCCTGCTCGGGCCTGGGCGACGACGTACGCCCAGGCGTCCTCGTCCCGCTCGAAGGCGGCCACCCCGCCAGCCGGCGCGGGCAGGGCCTGCAGCTGCACGACCGCGTGGCCGGATGGGTCGGGGCCGGCGTCGAACACGCCCCAGCCCTCCAGCGCTGCGGTGCTGTCGTCAAATGGGTCGGCCGCGTCGGCGGGGATGGTCAGCAGGACCTGCATCGTGGGCCTCCTCTTCTCGTCCTCATCGTCGAAGACCCCCTTCCACGCGCCGCAACTGGCCGGATGGGGCAAGGGCGCGCGGCGGCGCAGCCCCGCGCGGGACCGGAGCCACGCGCAGGCGGGCCGCTTGGCCCGGCGAGCATGGCGAGGACCCGCCCCTTGCCCTGGCCGGGCGCGCTGCGGCAGTTCCTCCCCGCTTCGCCTCTCCCCCCGCCTGTTCCCGGTTCTTCAGGTCTCGCCGTACCCGGACAGCGCCCGCCAGGCGTCCTGGGCGCGACCCTCGGTCAGCAAGGCGATGGCCTCGTGCTGCCGTTGCTGCCGCGCCTCGGCGCCGCGCAGAAGGCGCAGCAGGCCGTGGACGCCGAGCCGCTCCGCCTCGGCGTCGAGGGCGCGCTCCTGCTCTGCCTGCGCTGCCTTCCACCGCGCCTCGGTCGTGAGCCGGAACTGGCGCAGCTCGTCCTGGTGCGCCTCGAAGCCCTCGGTCTCCTCCAAATCCCATGCAGGATCTCGAAGCCAGCCCGCCTTGAGCTGCTCGATGTCACGCCGGGATGTCATGGCCAGTTCCCGGATGTGCTGAAGCCAGTGGCCGGCGTGGCTCGGGGGCAGCAGTTGAGCATGACATGGCTCCTCGGTGCGGGGTCTTGTCTTGGGCCAGGCGTAGTGGGGATCGCGCCAATGGCGCCGGATGCCGTCAGGCCGGCGCAGCTGTCCCTGGTGGTCTGTCCTCTGGGGACAGGCTGGCCCGCGGCGGCGCGTCCTGGGACGGGACCAGCCAGGACAGGTGTTTCTGCTCCAGGTTGCAGATGAGGCTACTGGCCAATGCGGGCGTTACTGGTATCTGCCATCCGGCCGGCGTCGCGGTGGGTTCGTGGCGCTCTGCGATGCGTGTCCATGCTCACCGGGTCCGCTTGCTCATCTCCTCGACGCCGTGGACGAGCACTTGCGTCCCGGTTGGGACGGATGGCGCGTTCCGTGCGGCGTGCCGGAGTGCGGCGATGCTCGTACGATACTCGCCCGGGGCGGCCAGCTCTCTTTGCCAGGCCTCCCTGACGTGGCGCCCGACGAGATCGTAGGCCCACCCGGCAACGTCCCAGGTGCCGTCCGCGGCCTGCACCAGCAGGTCGTTGTCACCGAGCTTGAGCAAGGTCGGCACGGTGGTCTCCACCCGTCCGGCACGGGCCGGCGCGTAGCCAAGGCGCGGGTCGCAGGCTGGGCCGTCCGGAGGCCGCACCATGTCGAGCAACCGGAATGACGACGCCAGGCCGGCGCCGCACAGGGCCGCGATGGCCTCGGCGTCCCGGTGCAGGCGCAGTTCCGCGTTGCCGCCCTCTTGCAGCGTGCGCGACTCTTCGGCCAACCCGTGCGAGGTGAGCAGCGCCGCGGCGCCGGCGATCCGGTCAGGGCTGATCGTGTCGAGGTAGGATGCGCCGCACAAGATTCGGACTGCCTGGTCCGGCATCGTGGCGGGCGCCGCCAGGCAGCGCAGCCAGTCCGTGATGTAGCCTTCGGGGGTGGTCGCGCCGCGCCGCGTCTGCAGCAGGCCGCCCTCGCAGTCGGCAGCGTAGCCGAAGATGCGCTTGAGGGCGCCTTCGATCCTGCCCACCCAGCAGCAGCCCCAGCTCGGCGTGTGCGGCGTGACGTTCTTCTCGTAGGTGCTCTCGAACAGCACGTAGATCGGGATGCCGCCCGGCAACTTGAACGCGGCGACAGCCTTTTGGCATGTGACAGTCGCACCCATTGGTGGCTCCTTGGTTGCAGGTTTCGTGTCTGGGCCCGTGTCGTCCAGGCCGGAGGGCACCGCCTGTCGGTTCGGCCGCTAGGTCGGCCCCGCGACGTCGCCCGTGGCGCCGGCCGGCAGGGTCCACCCGTCCGGGTGGAACAGCACCGGCTCGCTCCAGCCCGGCTGCATCGCCCGCCGGGCCAGGTCGGGCTGGGCCACCGCCGCCGCGGACGGATGGGCGGTCACGATGCGCCCGTCCGGGCTGCTGGCGCGGGTCTGCAAGCGTCGCTCAGGCCAAGTTGAGAGATGGCGGCGAACCTGAAGGTGCCGGCCGGCTCGTCTTGGCGAGGCTCGTACAGGCGCATCACCGGCCTGCCCCCGGCCAGCTCGATGTCCACGATCCAGGTGTCGCCACCGGCCTGGCCAGGAGGTGCGCCGCATCCGATCTCGATGCGGACCGCCGCAACCGGGTGAAGGTGCGTGACCGTGTACGGCCGCGTGTCCGGTGGGACCTGCCCGCCGTTCCCGTCCTCCACGCCCGTGTTCCAGTTGCTGATCTCGCCGCCCCAGGCGTTGACCCGCTCGCACAGGGCATCAAGGAAGGCGTCGCTGGGCAGGCCGAACCTGCCGCAGTTGGTTGCCACCTCCACCAGGTCGGGCGGGCAGCCCTGCCGCTGGAGCAGGCGCAAGCCAGCCAGGACGGCGGCGGCCTGGGCGTCGTCGAGGGTGAGCATGGCGAATTGTCCTTCCATGGGAGCAGGCAGCCTTGCCGCCCGGTTCCGGGACGGCACCGGCGTCAGCCCGTGGTGGGGCGCCTTCCAGATCCTGGGTCCTCGTCCAGCGGCGCCGCCGGCCCGTCGAGGTCGAGGTTGCGCACCTCGGCGCCCGCTCTGCTGTAGAGCGCTGCGGCGTATGCCAGCGGCATCGGAACGGATGGCCAGCAATGACGGTCAGGCGGCTCGCCGACCGCGACGCAAGGCCAATCGAGGCAGCTGCGGAGCCGGCTCGTGGAGCGGACGCATCTGCAATCGATCACCGGCAGGCCCGCGTCCGTGCATCGCGCCTTCATCCCGGCCAGGTCATGGCCGTGCAGCTTCGCGCCTGACGCGAAGTGCAGGACCCACCCGCCTTCGGTGACGAGCAGGTGCCCGCCCTCGACGGCGAGGGCCTGCGCCACATACCGGCCGATGTGGTCTGGACCCGGCAGCCTCCGTGCTCGGCCCATCATGCAGCTTCCGCGAGCGTCGGGTCGGCACTGCCGCTAGCGGGCCCGGTTCCGTCCTGGGGCGGTGCGGTGGCGTTGGACGCCGCGTAGCCCGAGTGGAACGCCAGCAGGTAGTCGGCGATCCGCTGCGCATCGGCCGCGGCGCGGAAAACCTCCTTGCGGTCCGATTTCAGGGTTCGCAGCCAACTGGCGATGTACGCCGCATTGTTGCTGAACTGCTCCCCCGACGGATCGGGTTCGGCGAGGCCCAGCTCGGCATGGACCATCATCTGCCCGAGTTCGACCCGCACCTCCTCGCGTGCGTAGTCGTGCGAGCCGAAGCTGCAGCGCAGGTCGCGGTCCAGCCGCGCCGGCGCTCCTGACCAGTGACCCAGCTCATGCAGAACCGTTTCCGTCCAGCCTGACGCCGAGTGGAACGCCTCGCGTGGCGGCATCTGGATGTGGTCCGTGCCGGGCGAGTAGAAGGCGCGGTCGCCACCGGTCCGGATGGCGGCCCCGCTGTTGGCGACGATGGTCTCCGCGGCCTCCGGCGCCCGCCAGGGCGCTTCGGCCACGGTCGGCACGACGAAACCGGGTACGCCTTCGATCTGCGAGGCATGGAACAGCGTGAAGGCCCGCAGCAGCGGAATGCGCCGGGTCGCGTCGTCGTCCCCTGACCCACTCTCGCCGGCGCCGTCGCGCACCTCGATCCGCTTGAAGAAGCAGGCGGTGGTGCCGCGTTCGCCGCGCTTGACCTGCCAGCCCCGCTCGGCGGCCTGTTTGTAGGTGGCCCAGCGAGGGTCGCCGCTCTCGAACGCCAGCGCCGACATGCCGAGCACGAGCACGTTGATGCCGCGATACCTTGCCCCGGTCACGGCGTTGCGCGGCATGGCCGGGCCATGGGCGGTGTCGGCGTCCCACGGGCGGCGCCATGGCGGGGTGCCTGCTTCGAGAGCGGCGACCACCCGGTCCGTCACCTCCTGGTAGAGGTCCCTGGGCGGGTGCGCCGGGCGTGCGCTGTGGTGGTGCTCCCTCCCTGCCGTGCCGTGCCTTGCCATCGTGGTGCTCCTTGTTGAACACCCATCCCGGCGTCGCGGCCCGGCGGCCGGGGCAAGGGCGCGCCGCGCTGGGCGGCGCGGGACCGGAGCCACGCGCAGCCGCCACCGGCGGGGAGCATGGCGAGGACCCACCCTTTGCCGCGGGCGGCGGGACGTGGCACCCCGTCCTGCGTCTTGCTGTCTTTACGTCTTCTCGACTGCAATCTTTCCGTACCCACCCTTTCCGGGGTCACGCCGCAAGGGCCAGCAGGGAAGCCAGCGTCACCAGCGGGCGGTTCCGCCGCGGCCCACGCGGGGCCTTGACCGCGCGCGTCGCGAACGGGATGCCCATGCGGATCGCGTGCTTGCTGACCACCGCCACGTCGCGGTCCAGCGCCCGGCTCAGGTCGGTCAGTGACACCCCGTGGTCCCGGGCCAGGCGGATCGCCCGTTCTTCATCGGCGGTAAAGGCGCGCATCCAGCCGTGCTCCAGCCCCAGCGCCCAAGCCTTGGTGTAGACGCCGCCCTTCTTGCGGTTCAGCCGCCTCGCCAGCTCCTTCGTGGGCACCCGGCCGTAGTCGCGTTTCAGGATGCGGAGGTCCTGGGCCGTCCAGGGCGGCTCGGTGCGCCACCCGCTCGGCCGCGCGTGCGTGCCCTGCAGGCCCAGTTCGCCCGCCTGCCAGGCGATGCTGCTGCGGCTGCGTCCGAGGCGGGTGCGAAGGGGTGTAAGGCTGAGGTCGTGCGCGTAGGAGTGGCGGAGGAGGTCCTTCTCCTCGGGCAGCCAGGGCCGGCCCCAGCCACGGCCGTAGCCCAGCTTGCGCAGCACCTGGCCCACGGCATCGCCCTCGCGCCGGGGAAAGCCCTCCTGTTCCAGCCTCTCGGCGACCTCGCCGTAACGGATGCCCGTCTCCGCCCAGGCCAGGGCGCGCCCCTGCTCCTCTCCCGTCCAACCCACCGGGCCGTTGCGGTGCTTGATCCCCAGCTTGGAGGCGAGGCTGGCGATGCCCGAGGCCGGCCGGCCGACGATCACGGCCAGGCGCGCGACCGGGACGCCCCAGTCGTAGCCCGCCCTGACCTGCGCGACCTCCCACCGCGTGTACGGCGGCGCGTTGCCCTCCGTCAGCGCCAGCACGCCGGCGCGGGCGTAGACCGCCGCGCAGGTGCGGCCAAGGTCGGACGCGACCGTGCTGGTGGCAACCGTGCCGTAGTGCCGGGCCAGGTGCTCGTCCTCCAGCGCCGTCCAGGGCTGGCTGCTGTCGCGCCGCAGGCCGAGTTCGCCGACCTTGGTGCGGACCGCACTGTGCGTGCGCTCCAGCGCGTCGGCGATCCCCTGCAGGTCCTCGTCGGCCGCGAAGCCGGCCCGCAGCCGGTCCAGCTCCCCGGGCAGCCAGGCGTCCCCGCGGTAGGCCACCTCGCGCAGCGGCGCCACGGGAATGTCCGGGACGGACAGCAACGGGCACGGCACCAGTTCGACGATGCTGAAGCCAGGGTCGAAGCTCACGCCAGCCCCACCACGTTGGCGTCCGCGCCGCGGAGGCGCAGCCGGGCGGACAGGCGGGCGATGCGGGCGTCGCCGCGCGGCATGGTGTCCACCGCGCCGGCGCCGGCCAGCAGGTCCAGCGCACCGTGGACCGCGTCCGGCTCCGCGCCGAGGTGCCGGCACAGGTCGGCCGCCGTGGTCGCGTTCGGGCTGATCGCCCGCAGCGCCGCCACCACCTTGGCCGCCGCCGCCGCGTGCTGGTCCAGCAGGAAGGCGTCCAAGGCCCGCATCCCGCCGCGGCCGGACAGCGCAGGCGTTCCGCCGCGGGGCACCTCGCGCAGCGCGTCGAGGTCGAGCAGCGCCCGGGCCTGCTCCGGCGTCACGTCGGCCGACGCGACCAGGGCGGGCGTGGCGCCCATGTGCCGCGTCACCGTGGGCGCGACCCGGACCAGGGTGGGCGTGCGGCACAGCGCGGGGCCGAGGGCGTAGAACTCGCCCGGGCGCAGGGTGCGCAGCGCCGCCGCGCGCTCCGCCCCGAAGCCCAGCAGGTCGCCGGCGCGGGCCACGTCGCGGTCGAAGATGTTGAGGCCGAGCACGACGTTGTGCAGCTCGGACACCACGCTGGTGGCGAGCTTGGCCAGGCGCTGGGTCGCGATCACCGGGGCGATGCCGCGCTTGCGCCCGCGGGCGCACAGATCGGTCAAGGTCGCCACGCCCAGCCGGCGCGTCTCGGCGTCGCGCGCCGAGGCCGCCAGGTGCGGCGCCAGCAGGTGCGCCTCGTCGATCACGACCAGCACGGTGTGCGCCCAGTCCTCGCGCGGTGCCAGGACCAGTCCGGCGAAGAACGCCGCCGCCCGGGTGATGCGCTCGTCGGGCGCAAGGTCGGTGAGGTCCAGGTGCAGCGGCAGCCGGTGGTGGCGGGCGCGCAGCGCCGCTGCGGTCAGGCCGTCCGGCGCGGTCTCGGCGGCACGGATGGTGGTGGCGCCGATGTGCCGGGCAAGGTTCTCGAACTCGCCCTCCGGGTCCACCACCATGGTGGTGAGGTAGTCGTGTGCCTCCTCGACCAGGTGGCGCAGGGTGAAGCTCTTGCCGGCGCCGGACGACCCCTGGACCAGCAATCGCCCGGCCTGCAACTGGGTCAGGTCGAGGTGCAGCGTGCCGTCAGGGGTCTCGCCCAGCGGCACGCAGGGGCCGTCCGGTATGGGACGTCCGGGACCGGCGGACAGTCCAATGTCCGCGCGGGCAGGTGCCAACGGTTGGGGCGGCACGGCCGGGCGGGCCAGCGGCCCCTCCCCTTCCACGCGTCCCATGTCCACCAGCCGGCGCCGCGCCGCGGCCGTGGTCGGGAAGTCGGGGTCGCTGCGCCGGAACACGCGCAGGTCGTCGTCCACGTCGTAGGGCATGGTGCTTCTCCTTGTGCTCTCTCGAACACCCGACCCGCGCCGCGGTCCGC
>Ga0123339_10003046_pt1 | contig 11218 bp, 9 predicted proteins | sample lystaG_FD_89956 | JGI IMG/M metagenome (GOLD analysis project Ga0123339, IMG submission 89956) | Glacier valley bacterial and archeal communities from Borup Fiord, Nunavut, Canada, to study Microbial Dark Matter (Phase II) -... | ecosystem: Environmental > Aquatic > Freshwater > Ice > Glacier ... | reverse complement strand
TCAATGGTCGCAAATGCTTTTAAAAGACTTTCTTCTTGAATTTCACCTTCAATAAACATAAATCCGCACATAGTTTTTCTCCTTTTGTGGTAAAAAAAACAGCAATCATCCCATAGGGACGAAGGCTGTGCTCCGCGGTACCACCCAGATTACCAATTTAATGGCCTCTTTGTTCGGTTCAAACAAACCGATTGATGTTTAACGGGTCAAGTCCGATTTCCTCTACTTTACAAGTATTTCGAAGAAACAACTCCAAGGGGTTACATACAGATTGTTCCGGTTGGCCTTGCACCGATCCCAACTCGCTAGACGGACGATCTCTGTATACAGATCCTTTTCATAGTTTTCATTAGTTTACAATAAAGTTTCAGTCTTGTCCATACTTTTCATACATTATTTATTTATTTTGATTATTTTCTTGAAAATTGGAAAGATCGTCGCTGCTTTGTAAACCATTCGGATTATGTATTTGTTCCGGAACTTTCATCCTCCGACGATTAAATGCAAAATACACATTACCGATTATACTGATTATACCGATGATGACCATCAAATATCCGATCAACGGAAGAAGCTGAGCGATCGTTGAAAAAGGCTCACCGAACTTGAGATTGTCTTTTATAAATGTTTGGAGAATCAGAATCCATCCCAAACCGACCATAATAACGAACAATGAACTTTGGATCTGATTTCTTAGATTTTCGCTTCCTTGTCTTGTGAATTTCATATGATTTCCCCCTGCATACTACATATAAACGACGAAATAAAGATTTTTCTTCTAATTAATTCTATTATACCTATTTTTCACATAATATTACATAATTTTTTTAGATATTGTGAAATTACCCCAAATCAGATCCCATTATCGGAAAATAAATGATATAAAAAACTTACGTCAGTTAAAATCACACAACTATCCATTTCCGAGATCAAAATAAACAACTATCTTCTTTACTTTAGTTTATCTAAAAAAACTCCCAACATTTTTTAATGTCGGGAGTTCAGTGTTTCCATCATAGAACTGAATACGATCATACTGACGATCGTATCAGGCGCATTTACTTCGGGTTCCAACGAAAGTGAACCGTGATAATCTTTTTCTTTCAAGGAATGCAGAATCGTTTTATAATCGATGTCCCCTTGACCTAATATTACATGTTTAAACGGTTTCGGTTCATGAAGAATGTATTTATAATCTTTGATGTGAATGTGACCGATACTTTTGTAGATTAGTTTCAGTTCTTCATCCAGTGTTGAATTTAAATACTTACGCGGTATGCGATCTTTCACAGCACGATAACTGTTCGCCGGATCCCATAATAATTGTAAAGCAGGACTTTGGAAATGTTCGATGATCTTCTTCGTCATAGTTCCCTTCGGAAGATGAGAATAAGGACAATTTTCCAACAATAAGACTTTGTTTCGTTTCTCAGCCATTCTGACAGGTTCCCGAAGTTTTTCGATGATCAGAAACTGATCATCATCATCGCCGATGACGACACGATTATCCGGAGCTCTGAATGGAAAAATTCGAATATTCGGGCAATCCAACCGATCGGCAATATCCAACGTTCTTTTCAACAACAGCAAGTGATCTTCATAATTCCCTTCGGCGACTGCGAATCCCGGGTTAAATTTACTCAAAATATCATTTTGACGCAAAGGAACCATCATAAATAAAGTTGTGGACAAACAGGTTAGCTGAATCTGATTTTTACACAGAAGCTCTTTCACTTTCGTCACTTCGGCATCTGATAAAGTTTCGATGGTTTTGCCCCACAACGAGTGAACTTCGACTTGCGTATAGCCCAGTTTTTTGCATTTTCGAAGAGCTTCTTCGAAATCTGAGTTCACCTGATCGGTGATGATACATCGTTTCACATTGCCACCTCCGTGTTCGGTAATAAGTTCAATATTTTACAAGTAACTAAAGTTTAAAACAACTATCTTCATTTGTCAATGTATTAACAAACAACAGTTAGTTTAATTTCAGGCGTAGAATATAAAAGAAAACCTGACTTTCATCAGGTTCAGACTTACTCGATTTAGACATTCAAATAGAGGGCTTCAAACTGTTCCGGCTTTAACGGCTTACTGAAGAAATAACCTTGAACTTCATCACACCGCAGTTTCTTAAGTAAGTCCAGTTGGATCTGGTCTTCCACCCCTTCTGCGATCACTCCCATCTCCATAATCTTTGTCATTGTGATGATCGCATTCAAGATCGATTCATCGCGATAATCCACCGTGATATTGTCAATCAGCGGTTTTGCGATCTTGACGCGCTGGATATTCAGATGTTTCAAATAATTAAGTGACGAATAGCCTGTTCCGAAATCATCGATTGAAATCGTCATTCCCTTTTCAACGATTTGGTTGAACATGTCATTCACAATTTCGAAATTGATTGCGATACTTTCAGTGATTTCCAGATCGATCCAGGATGCCTTTGTATGATTCAGATTAAGTCGTTCCGTTAATTTTTCCAGAAACATTGAAGATACCAACTGTTTATAAGATAGATTGATTCCCATCTTCAATTCTCGTTGATAGTGCGTATTCCACTCAGTGATTTGCTTTGAAGCTTGATCGATGATCCATTCACCTAAAAGAACAATAACACCGTTTTCTTCCGAAATCGGAATGAATTCTGTCGGTGATAACCAACCTTTACCCGGAACATTCCAGCGGCAAAGTGATTCGATTCCTGTCAATTTTCCATCGATCGTAAAGATCGGTTGGTAGCGTAATGCGAACTCTTTGGAAAAGTCGGCTTTCTTTAGTAACATCTCCAGTTCCGTTCGACGTTGGATCTGCTCATTAAGAACAGAATTATAAAAAATGAATTGATTGGATCCCGTTTCTTTCGCACGATACATGGCAATGTCGGCATTCTGCAGAAGCGTATTACTGTCCTGTGCATCTTTGGGATAGAGTGTTATTCCGATACTCATCGAAATCTTGAAAAGAAAACTCTCCACTTCGATCGGTGCCGTACACGTATGCAGAATTTTACGAGCTAAGTCACCGGCATCATGGATCGAATAGTTGCCTCGGAACGCCAAGACAAATTCATCACCGCCTTGACGACCGATCAATGAATCCTCAACTTTCAGAAGACTCATCCTTTTTGAAATTTCGATCAACACTTTATCACCGACTAAATGTCCGTAAACGTCATTAATAGATTTGAATTTATCTAAATCTATAAAAAACAAAACGATTGTTTCATTTCCTTTGACTTCGTTCATCATCAGGATCAGTTCAGTCATGAAAAAGCGCCGATTGTATAATTCGGTGATCGAATCAGTCCTTGAGATCGTTTCCAATTCTAAGTTTTTCTGAAAAAGTTCGGCTGTCCGTAAGGTAACTTGTTGCTCCAAAAAAAGATTGGTCTTCTTTTGATTCTCTAAAGCGAGACTGTTTTTAAATTGAACTTGAATAAATTCCGTAACGACCTCGTAGGTTATAATGATCACTAAAATCAAGAATATCTCATTTTGATGAGATGTTTTGGACATTACCGCTAATGCCGGAGCGATGATCATGATCAATGTTTTTGTGAGTTTGGCTAAGTTCTTGTGATCTTCAGAGTTTGGATGGACCTGAATCTGATCGAGCGACGGATGCGCATATTCAAAGAGTCCGCCGATTGCCAAGATTACAAAGGCGAAAATGTAGATCGCATCTACAAACGTAAACGGGAAATAAAGTTGCTTAAAGAAAAGATACGAATACACAAAATCAATGATCGCGTAGATTGAAACACCGATAATGATCAACTTTGTGGCAGAATTCACTGTTTTTATGTTAACTGAGATTATAATGATCGCAATCGACATTACAATAACCAAGTCAAGTAGCGCACACAGAAAAGTTGCCAAATAAACAGCATTCGTATTAAGTAAAATATCGATGTCATTGTGAAAATAGGTAATAAATATTGCGATCAGCCAAACCGATCCGATTGCCAAAAAATCAACGAGCAATTGAATCGAGTTGAATACATTTTTTAACGTACTGAGGTAGATCAACGTAGCGATAAACAACATCACATTCGGTATTGAATAGAGATAAGTATAGATATCGAGTGTCTCCGGAACGATTTGAAAAGCGTAATTCACAAAAACAAATCCTACGTCAACAAGCGCCCAACTTAGACCGGCTAACGCAATCAAATAGGCAGCATATTTTTCTCTTCGTCCGAATTCTTTTTTTGCTACTATATAGTAAATCGGAAAAACGCTTATTACGATCAAAGGACTGAGTAAAGATGCAAGCATATCCACATTGAAGTATGTTGCTGCACAGTAAAAAAGAAATAAGATTCCCAAAATTGAACAACAAATCCATAAGCTACGCTTGTTCATATTGGTAATCCTTTCCGCTTTTACAACAACTATATTTTACATGGATTCGCCATTCTGCACAACAATAAATGGTCGGTCTTTTTTATAGATGTCAGGAGTCATTAAAATTACTGTTGCTACTTCGATAGAAAACCCTTAAACATTCGAAAATCAAAAAAATCGATAAAAATGGCTTAATTGGTCAGAAAATGAATTCATTTATTTCCCGATTCATTTATTTAAGCTTGGACTGATCTGTACACAATCGTTCTAAGTTGTTATTGATCGGATTTTTGTTGTTGTTCGATGTAATTTTGAATACGATACATCGTTGTTTTGATGCGTTTTTGATGTCTTCGTTGAAACAGAAAATTCGCAAACTGGCTGTACCATTGATTCACTTTACTGTTACCGATGAATTCTTCACGGTAAATGACCGTTGTTCGATCACCGTTAGGAAGAAATTCATAACTGATTACATTGATTCCTTGATTACCTGTAAATGTAGCTCCATAGCCGTCTTGTAAACTGATCTTGTCGATAACGACATCGACGGCATGGTTTGGACCTTTTTTGGGATTCATGACTTTCGTATATTGATAGCCTTTTACCAATTGCTTAGGTTTGAAATTCGGAACAATCAGTTTGATTTCCTGATTCAATGATTCCACAAACACAGCAAATATATCCTCTGCTTTTGCGTTTACTTTGACTACTACTCGCATGATTTTCTCCTTTGTCGCGCCGATTCCGATGATTTCACACACATATTGCTTGGTCAGGTGACCCTGATGAGAGTAAACTCAATTTACCGGACAACCTGCAGCGGACTTCCGTTTTCTGCGAAAACACTCGCACTATTTTGTCATTTTACAAGTCAAGTATATAACGACAGTCGAGATTGTTCAATCATCGAACAAAAAACCGATCCTCTTTGATTTTATTGGGATCGGTCAAATCTGGATTTTTTTGCGAGAATATTTACTTGATTCCATGCATTTTCTTGTATTCCGACAGTTCCATCATCGGTTTAAATTCCGCTTTTATCTCGGTCACTTTCTGAGGATGAGAAATCAACTCTTCAATAGAACTGAGTATCACATAGATTGGATACATAAGTGCTTCTGTTGATTCTTTCATACAGAAATCTGCTCCGTGAACGATTCCCTGACAACCGGAGAATCCAAATTGAACTGTCGGGTAGAAAAGTGAACAATCACCTACATCACCGGCCGCAAAAGAATTACGGTGGTTATAGATGTTAGCGCTGCCAACGCATTCTTCCATGTAAGGTTGAAGAACCAAACTGAGTGACTCTGATTGTATAAGCGGCATATATCCTGTCCGATTCGTTATTTCTGTCGTCGCTGTCAATGCCAACGCACAATGCGCCGCAAGAGAATCGATGCGATTGCTGATTTCCAATAACGATTTCGAATCGATTGCCCGCACATACCCTTCTAATACGGTTTCCGATGGAACTGCATTAACGGATTGTCCACCTGTGGTCGTGATGAGATGAACACGAATCAAGTTATGTTCTTCAAATGTTTCTCTGAGTAAACCGATCGCCGTCTGTGTAAGTATTTGCGCATTCAAAGCATTGATTCCCATATGCGGAGCTACTGCCGCGTGAGCACTTTTACCGATAAATTTGATTTTCTTATAGATGAACCCGCTCAGTTTTGAGTTCAGTTCCATTGCCGGTTTTTCCGTGCTGCCCATTGTATGGCAACTGATAAGTACATCAATATCCGAAAAAGCATTTTCACTCAGCAAATTCTGCTTACCTGAAAGCAATGTTATCAATCCTTCACTTTGAAGTTTCAGTCGATAATCCAAATCAACAAACTCTTCGGCTGCGATGAAATATACTGAAACGGTACCGTCCAACTCACTGTTGCGGTATTTCGACCATAATCCCAGTGTTTCCATCATGATCGTGGTCTGAAGGTGATGCCCGCAACTATGCGCTGCTTCATCGATCTGTGACATCGCTGGATGGCCTTTGGTGACTAATGCATCCAGTTCAGCAATGAGACCGATATGCGGAAATCCTTGACCGATTGTAATCGCAAACCCATTGATTCCAAAATCACGACTGACACATAAACCTAATGTACCTGCATATTCAATCAAAGCTGACCGGGTCTTAATTTCTTTGAATCCTAACTCGGGCAAGTGAAAAAGGCGATTTTCCCAATATTCAAGTTCTGTTTTTCGTTGCACAATACGATCATTCCAGCTGTTTTTCAATTAACTCACCTTCTTATCGAGAAGCTTCATCGATGAAACAAACTCATTGATGAACTCTATTCGTTTCACATCGATCAGTACTTCGACATTCGGCAACGATGTATCAGCCCAAGAGCGCAGATCGGCAACGGTTTTACCTCGTGTGAGCATACCGTCCGTTTCTACATCCACCTGACAAACTATTGAAGTGAAAATTTCCGGCATGATCAGGTGCATGATTGGGCACAGATCAAACAAAGGACTGCCCGGTTGATTGAGTTTTTTGGCATATATACTGTAAAATTCCAGTAATTCATAGACTAATTCTGATACTTTACCTGAGTTATTGAATCGATTGATCTCATCATGATTGATCATAGCAGCTTGGCATACTTCAAGTCCGCTCATGATGATCTTGCATCCGCTGTTAAAAACGATTTTAGCAGCTTCAGGATCGACATAAATATTAAATTCGGCCATCGAAGTGATGTTCCCGCTGTAAAGCGAACCGCCCATGATGGCGATTGAATCGATGTGGTCTTTAACTTCAGGGTATTCCGTAAGTAAACGAGCTATATTGGTCAGCGGCCCGGTCGCAACGATCGTGATCTTGCGAGAATGGCTAATCAACAGATTTTTCATCCAAACAACGGCATCAAGTCCTGTGACCGTTCTGGATGCCGTCGGTAGTATCGGACCATCCATTCCAGATTCACCGTGTGCCTGTGGTTGGACAAATGTCTGCCCGTTTAAAGATGAGCTGGCACCCATCGTGACAGGGCTGTCGTAATCTATATAAGAAAGGACGCGAAGCAGATTATCCGTCACTTTTTCGACGGTCTGATTTCCGGCAACGGTTGTAAAACCTAGAATTTCAAAGATTTCAGGATGAGCGATGGCGGTCAATAATGCAAATATATCGTCATGTCCCGGATCGCAATCCATTAGGATCGAAATCATTGTTCACCTCTGCTTTTAGCGCGTTTAGACTCGAAGATCGAATAGATGACGATACCGATAAATACAGCTACATAAGGAATCGTTTGAATGATCTCAGACGGGAAGGAGAATAATTGAAGAGCATTGGATAAAGCATCGAACATGCCAAACAAGAATGCGGTGAAAGTTACCAACCACACACTTCCGTGGCCCATAGCTTCTGCCGCCAAACCGATAAAACCACGGCCTGCTGTCATGTTCTTCGTAAAGAAAGATAAGTATCCCATCGACATATAAGCGCCGCCAAACGCAGCCAAAACGCCACTGATGACTAGTGCAATCGTCTTGATTCTGCGAACATTGACACCTACTGACTCGGCCGCATCTTGATATTTACCGACGGCTTTGATGCGAAGGCCGAGTGGTGTTTGATACATAATCAAATAAACAATGAAGACAGCCAGGAACATGATATAAACCAAAACATTATGCCCCGAGAATATTTTCCCTAAAATCGGAATATCCTTAAGTATCGGAATGACAACTTTAGGAAGTGATTTAGCACCTAACGTGGCACTCGTCCCTTTGGAACCGGTGATAACGTACAACAGAAATACGGTAAATGAACTCGCAAATAAGTTAAGTGCGATGCCGCCCAGGATATTATTCGTTTTTAAGATCAAAGTGAAGTAAGCTAAGATAAGTGACATCAGTATTCCTGAAATCAGAGCAGCCAATAGACCCAACCAAGGGCTGTGAAACATGGCACTGCAAACAGTTCCGACAAAGGCTGCCATCAGCATCGTACCTTCCATCGCAATATTCGCAATACCGGCACTGTTGGCAACATAAGCTCCAAGTGCAGCAAACAAAATAGGAACGACGACGCGGATCACGGTAAATCCGAAATCAGGCGTGAAAATGATTTTGAAGACTTCAAGCATCTTGTTGTTCCCCCTTCTTGATCAAAGCGCGTTCATGATATTTTCTCAAGAAATACTGAGATGATACGAACAAGACAATGACCGCTTCAACGACCGCAACGACTTCAACAGGAACATCAGTCGATCGGGCCATGATATCGGCACCGGTACGAAGATAACTGATTGCGAAAGCGGCTGCTAAAATACCGAACGGATCATTTTTACCCAACATTGCCATCAAAGCTCCGGTAAATCCCAATCCGGGAAGTGCTGACCATTGGAAACGGCTGTACATACCCAGTAATTCGATTGAAGAGCCGATTCCTCCCAGAAATCCCGAGATGAAATGAACGACCAGAAATAAGGAAAATGCATTCATACCCGAATATTTTGCGAAACTTTTATTCAGACCGGTCATACGGATCGCATAACCCAATTTAGTTTTGAATAACATCAGCCATAAAAGCAAAACAACAACCAGCAAGACAGCAAATCCGATATGAATGCGAGTACCCGGTATGATAATCGGCAATAATGCTGTCGATTTGAATAATTGGGAAGCAACACCCGGAACATCTTTCGCCTGCAGAAAATTCTTGATGACATAAAGACCTAATCCGAACAGAATCGAATTCATCATCAATGAAGTGACAAGTTCGTCGGTATTGTATTTGGCTTTAAAGAAACCCGGAATCAATGCAATCGTTCCGCCGACCAAACCGGAAATCAGAATGGTAACGATCGGATGAAGAAGTGAATTACTGAATGTTTGCGTCGCGATGGCCGCTGTGACAACACCGCAAAAATAGAAGATACCCTCAGTTCCCAAATTGAACAATTTCGTACGAAATAACAATGCCGTCGCCAAACCTGCGAAAGACAACGGTATCATCAGCTCAATTACATTTCCCATATAACGAACTTTCGTAAGTGGTGCGAAAAGCATCTTACTGAACGATTCCAACGGAGTTGCACTGACAGCCAATAAAACAACAAAAGTAATTAGCAGTGCCAGCAGTAACGAAGCGATCATTTTTACGGCTTCAAATATTTTTTCATTTGCTAACATACCAGCGCCCTCTTAAGACTTTCTTCATCTTGTCTTTTGACACCTAACATATACAATCCGAGTTCTTTTTCGGAAACTTCTTTGGCATGGTCGAAATGTGCAACGATCTGACCCTCATACATGACAATCAAGCGATCGCTGACTTCCATTACTTCATTCAAGTCCGCGCTTACAAGTAATATTGCCACATTTTTGTTACGCATTTCAATCAATTGATGATGGATGAATTCTTCACTTCCGATATCGATTCCGCGCGTCGGTTGTTCGGCAATCAACACTTTTGGATTTGTATTGGTTTCCCGTGCGACAACAACTTTCTGAATATTTCCGCCTGACAAACTCTCTATTTTGGATTTTGAATTTTTCGTCTTGACACTAAACATGGTAATCAAATGTTGTGCTAACTCTGTGATCACTTTACTTTTCATGAATATTGGTCCATTGATATCCGGTCGATTGTAGTAAGTTGAAATTAAATTTTCCGCAACTGTCGCTCCTTGCGCGATGCCTTCTTTCATTCGGTCCTCAGGAATATACGCTAACCCTGATTTTCGCTTCTTTTCGATACTTAATTTCGTAATTTCATGATCTTCGATGTACCAGTTTCCACTGTCCATATCTTGTAAACCAACCAACCCCTGCACGAGTTCGGTCTGTCCGTTTCCCTGTACACCGGCAATACCTAATATTTCACCTTCGCGTATCGTAAAAGTTACATCCCTCAATACGTTGACCCCTTTTAATTTCAAAGAGATACCATCGACGCGGAATGCTTTTTTAATGTTCTTCATTGGTTTCTTAATGTGGTCATATGACAGTGTCACACTGCGTCCGACAATCAGTTCGGTCATTTGCTCAATCGAAATATCCGAATTTTCAAAAGTCCCTTTGCTGATACCGTTCTGCATGATCGTTATACGATCACTGATCTGTTTCACTTCATTCAATTTATGCGATATAAATAAGATGGTATGACCCATTTCTTTAAATCGCTTGAGATTCTCAAATAATGTTTCCGTCTCTTGAGGAGTCAATACCGCAGTTGGTTCGTCTAAAATAATGACTTCGGCATTTCGGTACAATGTTTTCAAAATCTCGACTTTTTGCTTGGCGCTGACTGTCAAACTGCCTACTTTTCTCGTTACATCCATGTCAAAATTATATTTTATAGCTAATTCTTTGGTTAACCTTATCGATTCTTTTTTATTGAGAAACCATTTTCGTTTACGTGGTTCCATGCCGAGTATGATGTTTTCGGCCACTGTAAAACTATCGATCATCATAAAATGCTGATGAACCATTCCGATTCCGTTTCTAATTGCTTCCATGGAATTTTCAAAATGAACTTCTTTCCCTTTATAGGTGATTGTTCCTGAAGATGGACGTTCAATACCGAAAATCATCTTCATGAGGGTCGATTTCCCGGCTCCGTTTTCCCCTACGATCGAGTGAATCTCACCTTTTTTGAAAGATACATTGATATTACGGTTAGCAACGACCCCATTGGAATAAATTTTCGTAATATCCTTCAAATCTAAAAGTATTTCACTCATTTTTTCCCCTTTCTATAAAGGAATGCTCTACACAAATGTGTAGAGCACGCACCCTATAAATATTGATTTAACAGATTAAGGCTGAACGGAAGCTTTGATTGCATTCCATTGGTCGGCTGTCAGAGTTAAAGCATCTTTAACAACGATTTC
>Ga0123339_10003045_pt1 | contig 11223 bp, 10 predicted proteins | sample lystaG_FD_89956 | JGI IMG/M metagenome (GOLD analysis project Ga0123339, IMG submission 89956) | Glacier valley bacterial and archeal communities from Borup Fiord, Nunavut, Canada, to study Microbial Dark Matter (Phase II) -... | ecosystem: Environmental > Aquatic > Freshwater > Ice > Glacier ... | reverse complement strand
TGTTTTTCACCCAGCTTCTCAATCACCTCTTTGATGAATTGAAGGTGCATCGGATTTATCTCAACGGCAGTCACATCGGTACATCCAAGAGATGCCAATTCATAACTGATACTTCCCGTTCCTGAAAACAAATCGAGGGCCCGGATGGTTTCAAAATCAATGGAATTCTGAAGTATATTAAACAGGCTTTCTTTGGCCATATCTGTTGTTGGCCTTGCTTTAAAAGATTTGCCGGGACTGAATACCCTGCCTTTATATATTCCGCCGACTATACGCATTTAAATGAATTTAAGAGACTTACAAACTGGTGTTTTTGAACCTTATCAAAGGTGTTGCTGTAATATGAACCTGCCGGAGGTTTTAGAAAATGCACATTGCTGACATACTTTTTTAGTTGTCGGATGTAACCCGAGTCATCGGCTACATAACCTCCAATTAACAGTTCATCGCGTTCTGGATCAATTTGCAAGGTGTGGCATATATTTAAGGTATAATACAAAAAGTCGGCTTCATTTTTGAAGTAAAAGTTGTTATAAAAGGCTATCTGCATGTCTTTTATAGCAATTATCCTGACAGTTTGCTTTTCAAAATTGATCAGCAATGTGTTTTTCTTCTCATCTCGCTGCTCAACAGCCGAAGCAAGTAGGGGAACTGATTTATGAATAAAGCTGAATTGGGTAAACTTACGGTTCAGCAAGGTCATTAATTCTTTTGGATAACTGAAAATAAGCTGTTGGTTGAAGCCGGGCAAATCGTTCACTGCAATTTCTTCGTTCTTGCTGAGCTCGTTGGTCAGCTCTGCAATTTTAGCTACTAATGCTGAATCGCCATCGCCATAAGCTTTGGGAAGCAACGTGGATTTGTTGGTTGAATAGGTAACCGATATGGATTGATAGGAGGCAGCAAGCTTTTCTTCCTGATCAAATATAGCTTCCATTTTTTTTGGCAGAAATTGTAATTTGCCAACAATCAATGGAATATGCTGCAAAAGGATGAATTTATTTTGCAAGATATCCAGGATGCAAAAAGAAAATCCATCCAGGCCAACTTGTATGGATAGATGGTATTCGGTAGCGCGATCTAAATCAAATGTTTCGTCAATAAAATTTATTTCATGCATAATGAAATCCTTCCACGTTACCGATATTATATTTTTTACTAACCAGTTTTATGATTAGCTTTGTGTGTTTGCAAATTTACAAAAAAATAGTAGTTAGAATCTTTGCATTTGCATTATTTTAGCAGCGTATGATAAAAAATCACATCCAATCCGAAATTATTAGAAACCTGGGTAAGTCTCCCACCTTGGGACAGGAGGCGCTTTCACTCAAACTGGCTGATTTCATTGCTGAATCACAGCTTGATGCCATCTTTTTATTGAAAGGTTATGCCGGTACGGGAAAGACTACTTTTTTAAGTTCGCTGGTAAAAACCCTTACAATATTCAAATTTAATGCTGTTTTACTTGCCCCAACAGGTCGTGCTGCGAAAGTACTTTCAACCTACGCGGGTAAAAATGCTTATACCATTCATAAAAATATTTAAAGGCAACAGTCCTCCAGTGATGGGTCTGGCCGCTTTGTATTGAATAAAAATTTATGCAAAGACACATTCTTTATTGTTGATGAAGCTTCTATGATTTCAAATTCAACGGGGGAGACTTCCATCTTCGGATCGGGCCGCTTGCTTGAAGATTTAATTGAATATGTTTATTCCGGTTCTAACTGTCGCCTTTTATTGGTGGGAGATACAGCCCAGCTTCCTCCCGTGGGCCTTGATGTGAGCCCTGCTTTGTCTAAAATAGAACTGGACTCTTATGATCGTGATGTTTATGAATATGAATTGACAGAAGTGGTAAGGCAGGATCTGAATTCGGGCATTCTGTTCAATGCCACCTTTATCCGTAATCTGATAACCGATGGTAGTTATCAATCAGGTTACTTTCATCTTGAAAGTAAGTTGTATGATGATGTTCGACGTATCTCGGGAGCAGAATTGATCGAAGAAATCTCCACCTGTTACAATCGCTTCGGATTGATTGAAACCATTGTGGTCACACGGTCAAATAAACGGGCCAATAAGTTCAATGAAGGTATCCGCAGCGCTATTTTATACAAGGAAGCTGACATCTCGGTGGGCGATTTGATCATGGTTGTAAAGAACAACTATTTCTGGCTGGAGGAAAATGAGAAGATCGACTTTATTGCCAATGGTGATATTGCTGAAATTATTTCTATTTATAAACATGAAGAATTATATGGTTTCAGGTTCGCCAATGTAAGTTTGCGGCTGCTCGATTATCCTGACATTGAATTCGATTGCAAGATCATCCTCGATACGCTGGCCATCGAATCTGCTTCTCTGAACGGGGAACAAAACCGTAAACTGTTTGATGCGGTATCTGAAGATTATGTGGATATCAAAAATAAGAAAAACCGATGGGAAAAGATCAAGGCGAATCCCTATTTTAATGCGCTCCAGGTAAAATTTGCCTATGCTGTTACCTGTCACAAGGCACAAGGGGGTCAATGGAGTGCCGTTTTTGTTGATCAGGGCTACTTAACTGAGGAGATGCTCAATGTTGAGTTTCTCAGATGGTTGTATACCGCATTTACCCGCCCTACGGAGCGACTGTACCTGGTCAATTTCAATAAAGAGTTTTTTTAGAGTAATTGTTGGCTATAGTGTTAAATCATAACGCTACAATGATTGTATATAAAAACTAATTATCTTTGATTATATAATTTAAATTACAAAATTATGGAAGTGATAGCTCGTATAAATATCGATACCATTATGGCGTTGACGTGCGAAAACTTAATATTTGACTATTGTTTACATTTCCCCGTTAGGGGATTCATATCCATAAAAGACATTACCCCCGTGTGAACTATTCCCCGTTAGGGGATTAATAAAAATTAATATATGTTAATTCCCTACGGGAAATGTGGTTCATCCCCTCGATGCTTTTTATGGATATGGATTTCCTACGGAAAACTGGTGTTAATAAGTTTTTCAACAGACTCTATTTAGTACGTATTTTTTAGAGTAAAATCTTCTTCTTCTCAACATTAATCACATCGCCTTCTGCAATGACACTGGTTTTAGGGAAAATCTTCAATGCCTCCTCTAAGATAGGAGAGTTGTCCTTGTACCTGGCCGAGAAATGGCCAATGAGCAACTTCCCCACCTGAGCGGTCAATGCAACGGTTGCTGCATCTTTCCCCGTAGAGTGGTAGGTCGTGCGGGCAAGTTCACGATTGTCGTCTGCAAAAGTGGCTTCGTGGTAAAGTAAATCAACATTCCTGACTGATACAATATAGGATTCATCCAGCCTGGTATCACTGCAAAAGGCAAACGAGCGTGCCTTAAAACGATAGGTAGTCAGCTCTGAATGAGGAATTAACCTCCCATCATCGGTTATAAAGTCGCCCCCTTCTTTGATCCTTTGTCTGTCACGGATTGGAATTTGGAATTCCTCAATCTTATGTTTCTTTAAATTGGGCAACGCCGGTTTTTCTTCAAACCTAAAGCCACAAGTAGGGATTCTGTGAGATAAGGGGAAGGAAAAAATAGTGACTTTGGTATCTTCATAAATTACCTGTTCGCTCTTGAAATTCAAAGGATGATATACAATCCGGTAGGGAATACCAACAGCGTAAAGAAAATTTAATTGTGCCGAAATGTATTTCTGAAGTTCAGAATGGGCGTAAATATGCAAATCCTTTTGGCGGCCCAATAATACCATGGTCGAAATAAGTCCAATTAATCCAAAGATGTGATCGCCGTGAAGATGAGTAATAAATATATGATCAATCTTTGAAAATCCAATCTTGAACTTTCGCATTTGCGTTTGTGTACCTTCTCCGCAGTCGATCAAAAAAAACCGCCCAAGTACATTAAGTACCTGGGCGGTTGGATATCTGTTTGATGTTGGTAATGCAGAGCTTGTGCCAAGTATGGTCAGTTGAAAAGGCATAGCATCGACTGACATAAGTCAGATTATTTGTTTGCCTCTTTCAAAGAGGATCTGTGCAGCTTCATCGGCTGTTCTTGTAATTACCAAAACAGTATGGAGCATCGAAATCCTGATAATCTGCTCAACATCGCGTTGGAGGCCAGTTAAAATAAATGTCCCTAAAGCATCTTCACACAAACGGTTAGCAACTAAAATAGCGCTTAACCCTGATGAATCACAATAATTACATTCACTGACATCCAGAACGATGTTCTTTTCACCCTTTGCATTAACGGTTACCAATTCTGTTTTTAAGTCCGGGGCATTGTTTACGTCCAGTCTTTCATCCAGAATTCTAACAATAGTATAGTCTGTAAACTTTTGTATTTCAAAATCCATGTTTGTAATAATTTAAATTCCAATGGATTTGTAACAACCCAAGACTAATTTTCTTTCTGCTCGTCGGCTTCCATCTGAGTCCTTAAAGCTGCAAGTTCAGAAATATCTCCCAGAGTTGTTTTCTCTGAAACGGTTTCCTTCACTGGTTTAACAGCCTTGCTTGTTTCAGGTTTCACACGGGTTGTTTTCCTTTTGGCTGTTTCTTCAGCTTTTTTCTCATCTTCGAAAACTCTTGAATGAGATAAGATAATCCGTTTGGCAGCCTTGGAGAATTCAATTACTTTGAATTCTAATTTTTCTTCCAGCTGAGCCTGACTTCCGTCTTCTTTTACAAGGTGACGTGGAGTTGCAAAACCTTCAACACCATAAGGAAGAGCGACCGTTGCACCTTTGTCGAACAATTCAATAATGGTACCTTCATGAACTGAATCAACAGAGAAAATAGTTTCAAACACATCCCATGGATTTTCTTCCAATTGCTTGTGTCCAAGGCTTAAACGACGGTTTTCCTTGTCTATATCCAGAACGATCACTTCAATTTCAGATCCGATTGAAGTAAATTCTGATGGATGTTTGATTTTCTTGGTCCAGCTAAGATCCGAAATGTGGATCAGGCCGTCAACACCTTCCTGAATTTCAACAAATACACCAAAATTGGTGAAGTTGCGTACATTGGCTTTGTGTTTTGTTCCAACACCAAAGATAGTGTCGATATCTTGCCATGGATCAGTCTTCAACTGTTTAATACCCAAAGACATTTTGCGTTCTTCGCGATCAAGAGTTAAGATTTGTGCTTCCACTTCATCACCAACTTTCAGGAAGTCCTGAGCCGAGCGTAAATGCTGTGACCATGACATTTCAGAAACGTGGATCAGACCTTCAACACCGGCAGCAATTTCAACAAATGCGCCATAATCAGCCATCACAACTACTTTACCTTTTACCGAGTCGCCAACTTTTAGTTCAGCGCCCAGGCTATCCCATGGGTGAGGTGTTAATTGTTTCAGACCCAAAGCGATGCGTTTCTTTTCGTCGTCGAAGTCAAGAATTACAACATTCAGTTTCTGATCAAGAGTAACAATCTCATTTGGATGAGAAATACGGCCCCATGACAAGTCGGTGATGTGGATTAATCCATCTACGCCGCCAAGGTCAATAAATACTCCGTAGGAAGTGATGTTTTTAACAGTACCTTCAAGGACCTGTCCTTTTTCAAGTTTAGAGATAATTTCCTTCTTCTGCAATTCGAGTTCTGCTTCGATCAATGCTTTGTGTGAAACTACCACGTTACGGAATTCATGGTTGATCTTAACCACTTTGAATTCCATTGTCTTGTCAACATACATGTCGTAATCGCGAATCGGTTTCACATCAATTTGTGAACCTGGAAGGAATGCTTCAATTCCGAATACGTCAACAATCATACCGCCCTTAGTACGGCATTTAATGTATCCTTTGATGATTTCATCTTTTTCAAGCGCTTCGTTTACACGATCCCATGAACGCAATGCCCTTGCTTTTTTGTGTGAAAGGATCATCTGTCCTTTTAAATCTTCAAGGCTTTCAATGTATACTTCAACCAAATCTTTTGGTTTCAATTCAGGATTGTAACGGAATTCATTCAAACTCACAATACCATCCGACTTGTAACCGATGTCAATTACGACTTCGCGTTTGTTCATTGAAATAACCTTACCTTCAACTACTTCTTTTTCCTGAACAGTTGTAAGGGTCTTTTCATAAAGAGCACCCAGTTCGTCAGCACCTCTTCCGCTAAATCCTTTGTCTACTTTTACCAATGCATCCCAATCAAAGTCTGCGTTGTCGGCAACAAGAACTCTTGCAGCTTTAGGTTTCTTTGCAATCTTTGGAGCTGCTGCAAATTCGTCAACTGCTACAGTCTCAATAGGAGCTTTCACTTCTGCGGGTGCAGCAACTTCTTCTGCAACGGGGGCTGGTGTTTCATCAATTGCTTCCACTTCTGCGGGTGCAACAGCCTTTTCTTCGACTGCGTTCGATGCTTCAACAGCAGCTACTTCAGCTTCTTCAACTGCCGCTGTTGGTGTTTCAACAGTTTCCTTTTGTTCGAGTTCTTCCTTGGATACAAGGTTCTCTGTGTTGTTTTCTACCATTTAATAATCAATTAATTAATGAGTTAGACTATATATTAAATATATGAGCCGCAAAAATAATACTAATACTCTATATAAAAAAGGTTTTCATCAAATACTTTAAACTCTTCCATAAAACTTGACTATTAGGAGTAGACTCACTTTAATAATCTGAACCACAAATTGAACATGATAAACCTTTTTTTACTGACTTTGAACCTAAATTGTTGTTCCATTGACGACTGTGTAATTTGAGGTTCATCATCAGGGAGCATCCGTGCAATTTTTGTCTCCCATAACTTTATAATATTCTATATAAAATTCATCTTTAGAAAAATAATACCCGCCTGTTGTCAACCACGTCAACTGTCTTGTTACTTTTTTCCTTGTCGATATGAAAAGCTTTAAATCTTATACAATCGCTGTATATATTGTATATCTTTTTTACCTTTGTCTTACCTCTATTTTACCTCTGTTTTGTATAATTCATATATTATATAAATCAAATAGCAATATAATAGTCATTTATACGAATAAGATACGTATTTGATATGTATTTGATACGTATTTGATATGTATTATACAAAACAGAGGTAAAACAGAAATAAAATAGAGGTATAATACTTGTGGTAGGATATACAATGACTAAACCAGTTTGAGAGAGCCTGGGAATTGGTTTTTGTATCTGCTTTGGTTTTATTTGGAACAGAAAAATAAGATCCAATGATCGGGGAGAGGGGAAAGATATCTGCTGTTCATTCTCAATATAAGATTAAATTGACTTTATTCAGATAAATAAAGATACTTTTGAAGCCCAAATAAGGACCGCCGGAAATATAAAAGCAGCATCCCCGTTTATATACTATTTGTAGTAATATTCATATAATGAAGTTTGTAAATATTAATTTTATCACCCTCCTTCTGCTGATCCTGGGTTTTAATTCAACTATCAGCCAACAGGCATTTTCACAAAACAAGTTTCCCGAAAAAGGTATTTACGATGGTAAGATTGGAGGCGACCGCATGGTGCTGGTGGTGATGCAATCTGATCGTGAAACATTGAAAGGCTATTTTGTCATGAACCGGGGAAAGGCAGTTGAAGAAAGCCATCAGTTTTCATTGAGCACAACGGGCAAGCATTTGATTTTTCAATCTGATTTGTATGTGGGAAAGATGAAATCACCCAAGATGCAGATGGATAATTTTTCAGGAACGCTTTCACTTTTCAACAAAAAAAAGTTGTTCTTTTTCTGGAGACAAAAGACCAGCCTTAAATTTAACCGCCGCATTGAAATAGCTGTAGTACCAACCAAGCGTTATCAGAAAAAAATATTCAGTGACGTGGAAGTAAAAAGGGACCTTCTATATGGGAAGGCAAAAGGTTACTGGACACGATCGCCTTACTGTGATGACCCCTATATTACCACTTTAGGCAAAGGATTGGTTAAGGCATTCAATGATCCTGAATTGCTTGACCTTAAACTGGATATCTACTATCCCAAGACCGATGTATTCAAAAACAGGCCCCTGGTGATGCTGATTCACGGAGGTGCATTTTACATTGGCAGCAAGGAGTCGGCTGCCGAACAGGAATTGGCAAATGCGTTGGCCAAACGGGGTTATGTGGTTGCCTCCATCGACTACCGGCTGGGTTTTAAATTGCTGCCCAGTGATATTGAATTGAGCGGTTACCGGGCCATGCAGGATGCCAATGCAGCTCTTCGGTTTCTGGCCCACAATGCTAAAGGACTGGGGATTGACCCCAACCAGGTGTATGTAGGTGGAACGAGTGCCGGCGCCATGGCTTCGCTTAATGTAGCCTTTATGAACAATGATGAACGCCCTGAACGTATTAAGCAAGCCAACAAAGAAGGCAGGCTGACCAAGATTGAAGAATCCGGGAATAAATATACAGAAAAATTTACCATCAAGGCAGTTATCAATTTATGGGGGGGGCTTGCTGATGTAAACATTATTGATAAAAATGAAAAAATTTCGGTTTTATCTGTACATGGTACCGCTGATGAAATTGTACCTTTTGAAACTGATTATCCGTTCCGTAATTCGCTCATGGTCAACCGGTTTATGGTTGATAAAATGTATGGTTCAAAATCCATTGATGACCGGCTGAAGATCCTTGGCCTGCACAGCCACTTGATTTCGCTCAAAGGGCTGGGCCATGAGCCGGAACTTGACAATTACAAAACCCTTAACCGATGGATGGATACGATTACCAGTTACGGCACCCATTTTTTATATGATGAAACGGCCCCTGAAATAAAATTGCCTGCCAGTCAATTGAACATTGCTGAAAATGCTGATTTGAAACCCTTCTATTTTGAAGTTAATAATGGGTCTGCGGTTCAAATTACGGTCGTGGGAGGGGTAAAAACCTCGGCAAATCCGACTGATGCTTCGGTTATTTGGTTCAAAACTTGTGAAAAACGACAGCTAAATATTGTCACAGTCAATAAGTTTGAAGCGTGGAATACAAAAGTGTTCCCAGTTGCTATTTTTAAGTGAGGGTTTATTATATTTGTAGCATGATTTTTTGAAGCATTATTTTTACATTAAGAAAATGTTTATTAACTTGCATATTAATAAATTAATAGCATTTCAATGTTCTTGAATTAATGAAAAATACATTTACTTTATGGAAATAATTTAAGTATTTTAAGCAAGATTATATCTTTTTCACTGAATTATTTGTTTTCCAATGAACGTAAAGTTGCTTAAAATGTTTGTAAATTCTATCTTTGCAGCCATCTATTATGAGAATATTTCTAATCATTGTAATTTCTATAATTAATTAAATTAAAAGTAAAAATGAAATCAAGTAAAAATTCGACAAAGGGCTTGTCTGGAGGCTTTGCTACTGCAGTTATTCCAATAACCTTAGTGGCATCTATTGTGGTTTATCAATTTGTTTTTGGCTCTGGGTCCAATTTTGTTGGCGGCAGCAATGCAAATGTACCACTACCCGGAAATTATTTCGGTATTGTTTACAAAGGTGGAGTGATCGTACCTATCCTGATGAGTTTGATGTTAACAGTTTTAGCATTTTCATTGGAGCGTTTTTTGGCAATCAGCAAAGCTGCCGGAAAAGGCCAAGTCGTTACCTTTATGTCCAGCATCAATAATTTGCTCAATGTAGGTAAAATTGAAGAAGCAAAAACAGTTTGTAATGATCAAAAAGGATCTGTAGCCAATGTAATTTTGAGTGGATTGGTGAAATATCAGGAAATGGAAAAGGAAAAATCTATTCCAAAAGATCAGAGAATTGTATCTATTCAGAAAGAAATTGAAGAAGCTACTTCTTTGGAATTACCTGCTTTGGAACAGAATCTGGTAGTATTGTCAACCATTGCTTCATTGGCTACCCTGATTGGGCTGTTAGGAACAGTAATCGGTATGATCAAGGCATTCTCGGCTTTGGCAAATGCAGGTGCTCCTGACTCTGTAGCCCTTGCCGCAGGTATTTCTGAGGCTTTAATCAATACTGCATTGGGAATTGGCACGTCAGCTTTGGCCATTATTTTTTATAATTTCTTTACTACTAAAATTGACAAGCTGACTTATTCAATTGATGAAGCAGGTTTTACCATTGTTAATACGTATGCAGCTAAGAACCAATAGATAAGATAGAAAATGCCAAAAGTAAAAGTACCCAGAAAAAGCACCAATGTCGATATGACGGCAATGTGCGATGTGTCTTTTTTACTGCTTACATTTTTCATGCTTACATCTAATTTTGTAGCCAAAGAACCAATTGTTGTTGCTGTACCTTCGTCGATCTCTGAAATTAAAATTGAGGAAAGAAACATTCTTACAGTGTTGATCGACAAAGAGGGCAAGGTTTTTATCGGGATGGATGCACAGCAAGATCGTATTGAAGTACTTGACAATGTTGGAAAAGCTTATGATATCAGTTTTACAGAAAAAGAACTGAAAGAGTTTGGCAAAATAGGCATGTCAGGAGTTCCGATTGGAAAAATGAACGCATACCTCGCTTTGAAACCAGAGCAGAGGGACACTAAAGAAGCTGCAATAGGAATACCAACAGATTCTTTATCTCAAGAATTTGAGACTTGGATAAAAACGGCCCGGCAAGTGAACCGCGAATTTCGGCTTGCTATAAAGGCTGACTCACAGACTCCTTATAAAGTGATTAAGGATGTTATGGCTACTCTTGTGAAAATCAAAGAGAATAGGTATAATCTGATCACCAGCCTCGAGCAGGTACCAACTAAATAGAAAGGAAAGAACTATGGCAGAAATGCAAGAAAAAGAAGGCAAAAAAGGTAAAAAGCCGAAACAAAAGAAACATGCAACCCGTGTTGACTTAACACCAATGGTTGACCTTGGGTTTCTGTTGATTACCTTCTTCATGCTCACTACCTCGATGCTTAAACCTCAAACGATGGAAATTAGTGTTCCCTCAAAAGACAAGGTGGAGGAGGAAGATCAAAATAAAGTGAAGGCATCACAGGCAATGACCATTTTGCTTGGGAAAGAAAATAAGCTTTATTATTTCTTCGGAACTCAAGAGAACGGCATCGATCCAACAGTGGTTGAAACTGATTATTCTTCTGAAGGAATCAGAACGGTATTGATGACGAAGAATTATGATGTAATGAAACAGGTTGAACAATTGAAAAAAGATAAGGCCGCTAAAAAAGTAAGTGAAGCAGATTACAAAAAAAGATTATCGGATTATCGAAGTTCAAAGAATGCACCTGTTATCATGATCAAAGC
>Ga0123339_10003043_pt1 | contig 11225 bp, 13 predicted proteins | sample lystaG_FD_89956 | JGI IMG/M metagenome (GOLD analysis project Ga0123339, IMG submission 89956) | Glacier valley bacterial and archeal communities from Borup Fiord, Nunavut, Canada, to study Microbial Dark Matter (Phase II) -... | ecosystem: Environmental > Aquatic > Freshwater > Ice > Glacier ... | reverse complement strand
TCGCCCTCCTCTCGCGGGAGAGTGGCAAGCTGGGTGGCAGGCTGGTAGCGGGCCTGGACAAGCAGCACCGTTGCCCCCGCTGCGGCACCTTCGTCGTCCACGCTGATGAGAAGATCGTAAGCTCGCGCCTACGCTGTGACTATCGTCCACTGGTAGCTGAAGATGCAACCGCGAAGCTGGCGGTGCAGTTGGCCGAACTCCTTACCAGCGTCTACCCCTACGACCAGCAGGTGCGTGGCTTGTGCCGGTCGCGCTACCTACTCGGGGCCGGGGAGAAGCAGGCTACCTTGCGCCTCAACGCCGTGCAAGCGGCGAAGCTGCCCGACAGTGAAGCTGACGAACAACCCGACTACCTACTGGATGAACAGGCTGACCAGGAGCCAACCACACCTGTGCAAGTCGGCAGCGACCCTGCACTGCTCACCGCCTGGCAACAACGCAGTGCTGAGGGTGAGGTGAGCAATACACCACTGGATAAGTTGCTGGATCAGCTTACCGCCGAACTTGTGCAGGTGTTGGCTGACAGCACCACAAGGGAGCAGGCCCGCCCGCTACTCACCGCCCTCCTGCGCCTGGCCGTCAGCTTCGACCATCCCCAGCGCGATGCGTTCGTGGCCGACACCACCTGCAAGCTGTACATTGCCAGCTTGTTCGAGCGCAGCCCCTACGGGCTGGGGGCTGAGGTGCGCCGCTCTGCCTGCGAACTGCTGCTCACCCTGCCGGTTGGTAGCAGCCTGCAAGCCCGACTGGTACAGGAGCTACGCGCCGAGCCGCTGTACCTGCTCAACCCAGCCAGGATCGCCGGTTAGGAGGGCGTGGTCGGCACCCAACTGCCGAATGAAATCCAGCTTCTCCGGGGCGCGATCCGTGCCGATGATCAGGCCAGCACCAAGCATCTTTGCCAACTGTACCGCCAATGAACCAACGCCACCCGCTGCGCCGTGGATCAACACCCGCTCACCGTGCGCCAGCCGCCCCGCTTTGGTCAGCAGCAGGTAGGCAGTCTGCCCCTGGATCGGAATGGCGGTGGCCTGGGCGAAGGACACCTCGTCGGGGAGGGGGATAGTGCGGTCTGCCGGGGCTACTGCATACTCGGCGTAGCCGCCCTGAACCACTGCCGCCATGCGGCTGCCGCGAACCGGGCCGGTCACACCTGGCCCCCAACCAACGATCGTGCCTACCACTTCGTTGCCGAGGATGGTTGGCAGCGGCACCAGGTTGGGGTAGTTACCGCGCTGCTGACCGACATCTGAGTAGTTGACCCCAGCCGCCGCCACTTTAATCAACACCTCGCCTGGGCCGGGCATTGGGGTTGGCACTTCCTCCAGGGTCAGCACCTCTGGCCCACCACGTTGGTGAATACGGATTGCTTGCATTGTCTTGCTCCTTTACTAAGTAGAACCTCTGGTAGGACCGCACCCCGAAACCTTGATTTCAGGGATCAACCCTGGTCTCACTTCTGCGACAGGTAGGTGAACATTGTGACGGAGCCAGGCGTAGGCTGGTGGTCTGCACCCAAAGCTGGCTCTAAGCGGCTGTTGAGGCAAAGGTAGGCATTGCTGGTGCCGGGCTAACGCCCGCCCCATGCCCACGCAGCGATGTCCAAATCGTCAGGGCCAGTGCGCCAAAGCCAAGCGCAACCACGAACAGCACCAACAGCCCACTGACCACGCCTCCGCCTAATAGCAAGGAGGCCACCCAGAGTATGAGTTGCAGCCCGCCAATGCCTACCAGGGAGGACAGGTAGGAGTTGGTTTGTGGCTTTAGCAGCCGTCGCCCAATGGCAATACCCACAAGCGCAGTGCTGAGGATCGTCAGCACTAGCCACAATGCAAGCAGCAGCATTGTGATCGGCTAGGCAGTAAACACCGTCACCAGAGCTAGCAACACGGCCACGACAGGCAGCATCAGGAACAGCAGCAGACCCCAACCGCTTGATGCCCAGGGGTAGCGGATCGCCTGGTCGGTGGCGGTGCGGATTGCCGCCGGTGCGATCAGGAGTAGGAGCAGTCCGGTGACTAGAGATGTCAGCAGGGTGAACAACAGCCCACCCAACTTGCTGGTTACAACGTTAGACCCTTGCTGGTTAGTGACAAGGTTAGTGACCCGCTCGCTGGTAGCGGCGGTGCCAGCGAGCAGCGGAGTTTCCGCTTGATAGGTCAGCTTGCCGCTGACGACTGCGCCCGCCACGAAGTCGAACTTGGTGGCCGCCACCAATGCGTCCTCGCTCACCTGACCGGCCAGCGTTACATCGTTGGCGGCGAACTGTGTACTACGCCCAATCCGTCCGTTCTTTTCCAATCGCGCAGATGTTGCCGCCACACTCAGGGTACGTTGCACCTCGCCGCGAATGGTGGCGGTGCCACCACTAGCAACCCGCATACTGCGGAGAACCTGTGCGCCTTCCTCAAGCTTCAGGTCGCGTCCGTTGGCAACGTAGACGTTACCGTCGATCCGAGCCTTGCTACCCAGCGTGACGCTGCCGCCAGCACCGATGAATACGTCCCCATTGATTCGCTGCGTTGAGCAACACGTCGTTCTGTGAAGCCAGATAGAGGTCACCGCCCACCGACGCGTTGATCTCGGCGGTGTTCCCGCTCCAATAGAGGTCACTCCGCACTGGCTCGTTCACGCGTAGGTCAGCCTCACTGCGGTAACTCTGCCCCAACACGGCTGGCGCAGTCACAAAACCAAGCCCCCAGAGCAAAGCCCCTATCATCAACACCCTGGTCATAGTCTTCTTCACAACTGCCTCCTTGTATTGGCGCACAACCAACGCCGTTGTGGGTTGCACTCTATGCCGACAGCAACCACCCTGGCTGCCCCACTTCCAGCTTACCAAGACCTGGTCAACATCCTCCTGACATTCGGGTAAACAGAAGGTGAAAATACCTGTAGGGAAGGTATCAGCACAGGGATGGCTGTAGCTACAGCAGATGCCTGGCGCGGGCAGCGACCTGAAGGTCAGACCGAAAATCGGGGTGGGCAATAGCGATTAGAGCCTCGGCGCGCTGGCGCACGCTCCGTCCGTAGAGGGCGGCCACCCCGAACTCGGTAGTAACGTAGTGAACGTCGTTGCGGCTGGTTGTCACCCCCGTGCCAGGGTCGAGCGTGTCCACGATGCGCGAGAGGGTACCGTTCACCGCCGTAGATGGCAGCGCGATGATCGGTCGCCCACCGGCTGACCGTGCTGCCCCGCGCATGAAATCAACTTGCCCACCCACTCCGCTGTAGAAGCGTGTACCTAGCGAGTCGGCACCAACCTGTCCGGTCAAATCCAGCTGCAAAGCGGCGTTGATCGCCACCATATCGTTGTTGCGGCTGATGATGAACGGGTCGTTGGTGTAGTCTGTCGTCCGCATCTCGATGATCGGGTTGTCGTGGACGAACTGGTACAGGCGTTTGGTGCCGAGCATGAAGCCTGTCACGATCTTGCCAGGCAGGTAGCTCTTGCGCCGCCCTGTGATCACCCCCGCCTCCACCAGGTCAACAACCCCATCGGAGATCATCTCACTATGCACGCCCAGATCGCGCTTCTCGTGCAGGTAGCCCAGGACGGCGTTGGGGATCGCGCCAATGCCTAGCTGCAAGGTCGCGCCATCAGGGATCAACTCAGCTATGTGACGAGCGATTTGCTGATAGAGCGCAGTTGGTTCGTCCTGCACCAACTCAGGTAGGGGGTAATCTACAGGCACACAGGCATCAATCTGGCTCAGGTGGATGAACGAATTACCCCAGGTGCGCGGCATCTGCGGGTTTACCTCGGCAATGACTAGGCTGGCAGCCTCGGCAGCGGGCTTGGTCACGCCCACCTCAACCCCAAAGCTGCAGTAGCCGTGAGGATCGGGCAGTGAGACGCTGATCAAGGCCACATCCAGAGGGAGGTAGCCGTCCTTAAACAGCCGTGGGATTTCGGAAAGGAACACCGGGGTGAAGTCGGCCCGGCCAGTCTGCACCGCCGAGCGCAGGTTGGCCCCGATGAACAGGGCATTGACCCGGAACGTCTCTGCCAGGTCTGGTTCGGCATAAGTGGCCGCGCCTGCCGTCATTACCTGGATAATCTCTATTCCATGCAAGGTGGCAGCCTGCTCAGCCAATGCCCCGGCCAGCACTTGTGGTACGCCGCAACCGCCACCCAGATAGACGCGCTGCCCAGACTTGATCCTTGTAATCGCCTGCGTAGCGGTAGTCAGCTTGTGCCGCCAGGCAGACGGCCACTCCGTTTGTGTCAATATGCTCTCCTTCACGGCATGATCCAAGCAGCGGTAGCTAGCGATACTGCGGCTCCTATGGCCGCTGTGCTGGCTGAAGAACGAAGTCGTGGTGTGTACCCAATGCTGCGTCGGTGCGCTGGGTCAATTCTTTAGCAGGCTGTTCGCAGCTGTCCCGCCACAGCAGCACTGGTGCAGGGGTGCAGTTGACCAGCTCGCACAAGCTACTCCAGGCTACTGCGCGGTCGAGTCCGTCGTAGCTAGCAGCTGCTAGTACCACCAACGCCGCTGCCTCCACCCGCTCTACTGCCACGATGGTCGGCTCCGTGGGGCCAGCCATCTCCAGCACCGAGTAATCTACTCTTGACGGGAGTAGCTGCTGGGCCAGCAAGCGCAAGTGGTTGTAAGCTCGCAGGTGAGCCAGGCTGCTGGGGTAATCGTCACCCAGCCCGCCGCTACGGGCCGTTGCCAGCAGCAGCAACCTACTACCCGTCGCCAACGCAAGCTGCCCCACCGCCAGCAACATCTGTTCGGCGAAGTCACCCTCCTTTACTACTACCAGGATCGGATCGTCTTGATCGGAGATGAATGGATCGCCTGTGACCTGCTGGCTACCGACCAGCAGCACCGGGGTACTCCCGCCTAGCACAATAGCAGCGGCTGCACTGACGAGCGGATAACCAGCTAGCTCCTTGCGCGTGTGGCTACTCAGGACAACCATGCTACCACGTCGGTCAGCCAGTTCCCCGACGCACTGACTGATGCTCCCACGCAATACCGCCGTGCTGATCTCGCCTACCCCCTCTTGCTTGATCTTGTTAGCGAGGTTGTCGAGGTATTGGGTGGCCCGGATCATATCCTCACCGGATAGGTTAGTAGCTGGATTAGCGGCTGCCACCAGGCTGGGTGTCATGGAAGGGTCGATAGTGCTGACCACGCAGGTCAGGGTCAGGGTGCTATGGAGCCGACGAGCGAGTAGCACTGCCAGCCCCACCGCTCGCTCACTAAGCGGCGATCCGTCCACTGGCACAAGGATGTGCTTGAACATAAATTACTCCCTGCCGCAAGCGGTAACGGCACCAACTTTTGAGGGCTGGCTGTAGAGGCTGCCGCTACTCCACTTGTGGAGTGCAATACCAATACTGGCACAGGTGAACTCGTCAGTACCTGCTCGGTGACACTGCCATGCAGCAGGCGGTTGATACCAGCCTGCCCATGTGTTGCCATCACGATCAGGTCGCAGCCTCGTTCCTGCGCCACCTGGCTGATGTGATTGGCGGACTGCCCTTCCCCCGCAACCAGGGTGTAGTGGAGATCAACTGGCAAATAGCGGTCTGCTATGTCTTCCAGGTAAATGTAGGCAGGCAGCACCTCCGCATCCGGCCCCAGTAGATATACCTCATCCTCGCTTGCGCCGTTTTGCCCAACATGATGAGCGATGTAGACCGATGCCTCGATGCCTTGCGGTTCAAGTTCCAGCAGCACAAGTTCGGCTCCAAGCTGTTGGGCGACGCTTACGGCAAGGGGCAAGGCACTCTCGGCCAGGCGGCTGCGATCGAGCGGCACCAGCAGTCGCTTGAAGCTGTACGTTGCCTCCAGCTCAGTGAGGTGGCCGTTGACGAGCAACACGGGGGTGGTGACTTGCCGTACCGTATTCATCGCCATACTGCCGAGAAGCAGGCGGGCCAAACCGCTGCGCCCATGCGTCGCCATTACTACCAGGTCGGCATCGCCCGCAAGCCTCTGGATCTCAGACCCAGTATCACCTCGGCACAGAACGACCTCCACTTGCGCCAGGCCACCTCGCCGTAGGTCAACTGCAACGCTATTCAGGTAATCTATACCCTGCTCCTGCACTGCCTGACTGCTGTACTCAGCCGGGAGTACGCCACTATCCGCGAAGACCACTTCCTCCAGTTCTACCATCGCGCCGCTACCCACCACCTCAGTGAGTGTCACGGCTGCTCCGTAGCGACTTGCTACAGCAGCAGCCAGCGGGATCGCCCGCTCGCTCTCGCTGGAACCATCCAAAGGTACAAGGATGCGCTTGAACATTGTTAGTCTCTTTCTCCGCAGCAGCGGGCTAATAGGGTGACGAAAAGAGCAGGCGGTAGGGCCACGCGGCTCACCCATGTATTGTCGCTCTCCTCATCAACCAAAACTGTCTCAAAGCGCAGGGCTACCAATGGGCAGGGGTGGGTCGTGCCATCATGTTCACAGATCTGGAAGTAACCACTCTCACGAGCAGCGACCGGGTAGAAATCAGGCGGGATCACCTGGTTGAACCTGGCAGTAGCAAGATGCTGGAATATTGCTCGCCTGGAAGCAGTGGTGATCAGAATAAACTCCCCATTACCGACGTAGCCGAGGAATTTGTTGCCATCAGCAGTGACCGCCAATGCTTCACGAAGGATTTGGGCGGTACGACCGATCAACTCGTCACCTTCCAGGTAGCTGTAAGTTTCGTTGTAGGCAGCTAGATGTTCGATGTTGACATAGACAAGCACCTGTCCGGCTGTGGGGTTGTTCAGTGAGTAGAGCAGAGCTTGGCGCAGAGCCACGCCGCCAGGCAAGGCTGTCAACTGCGACCAACTACTCTCGCTGTGTTGCTGTAGCTGGACGTGTATGCGGCTGGCTAGCTCCTCCAGGTCGAACGGCTTGGTCACAAAATCGTTGGCTCCCGCAGCGTAGGCCGCTATGTGGTTCTCCCGGCTACCATCGCGGGCAAGCAAGATGATCGGCATATCCAGCAGACGGTCATCCTCACGCAGCGTCTGACAAAGCGTGTCCCCCCGCATCTCAGGCAGCTCTACGTCTACCAGGACAAGGTCGGGAAGACCGGCCAGCACAGCATCGAGTACCAATTCGCCGGAGCAGACTAGCTCAACCTGGTAGCCCTGATTGGTGAAGTGTTTGTGGATCACATTACCGAGGCACGGCTCCCCGACAAACATCAGGCGTTTACTCATCTTCTTACCCCACAACTAACTCTGGCTCAAGTCAAGCTACCGCTTTCAACCATGCCGGGCCGCTATCTCACCGCCCCACTTCACTGCCAGCAACCGCAGCTACAGGCGCACCGTGCAGGAGCAACACCGGTACCCTTGCGCCAGCCACCACTTGCTCGCTCACGCTGCCATGTAGCAGGCGGTTAAGGCCGCTGTGGGCGGCGTGGGTCGCCATCACGATCAGGTTGCAGCGGTGTTCCCCTGCCGCCCGCAGGATCGCTGCGGCCACTTTGCCCTCATACCTAGCAATCCCGTAAGGCACATGGTCGGGCAGGTAGCGTTCTGCTACCTCGCGTAGGTACTGATAGGTGTCGTGTTCAATATCGGCAAGCAAGCTGGTTGTGCACTCAAGTGCGTACGGTGGGGCAAGCTCTACCAGCACGAACTCCCCGATCCTGTGTTCATCAGGTGTTACCCTCAGCAACAGGATGGTGCCAGCTTCTCCCACCGAGGCCAGGGCTAGAGGCAAAACCTGTTCAGCGAAAGGGGTACCGTCGAGCGGCACGAGGATGCGCCACGACTGGTCGCTGCCCTCCGCTAGGCTCATCAGCGGCTGGTGGCTGCTAACCAGCAGCACGGGTACCCTGGTCTCGCTGATCACTGCTGCGGCCACGCTGCCAAGCACAGTGCGGGCAAGGCCGGTACGCCCGTGCGTACTCATCACTACCAGGTCGTAATCGTTCGCCTCGGCGACGAGCAGCGTGAAGACGACCGTGCCGCACAATACGAGGGTGTGTACCTCCGCCACTCCGCTTGCCTTGAGCTGGGTACTCATTTCGCCGCGGTAGGTCTCCGCGTCGGCTAGGCCATAGTCGAGCTGTTTGGTTGCGAGGGCCAAGTCAAGCGACAAGCCACCAGCGGCGGCGGCAGTGCTGCTAACCGCGTGTACCAAGGTGATGCTGGCCTCATACTCCACTGCCATGCGGGTAGCCACCGGCAACGACCGCTCGGCGAACCGGGAACCGTCCAACGCTATCATAATGCGCTTGAACATGGTTTGTTCTCCGTTTGTTCTCAAGGATGTCTCCTTCCCAGTCTAAAGGATAGAGGTTGTTTTGGCGGTGAACAGAGGTTGCAGAATGGTGAATAACACAAGAGCTACGGCGATGCCTTGTTGCCAAACACTTATTCACCAAATGTTCACCGTTGTGTACCGCCGTGGTAAGCAACCACAGCTAGAATTAAGGTACAAGAGAACGAGGCAGGAGACAAACGATGAGCGTACCGATTGACAGGAAGCAGCTTGTTCGTCCGCTGCGTGCCGGGCTGAGGGCGATGCCCCTGCACGACGTAGCCGCTAGCGTGATAGCGGCTGTCGACCTGCTGCGACCGCTAGCGGAGGCTAGTAGTAAAAGCCTTGTTGTCGTTGCTCCCCATACTTCCTGCCCAGCGTACTTTGACGAAGCTGCTGCTCAGCAAGTGGTCGGCCAACTGGTAAGCTCGGCGACAATCCCAACCAGAGATTGTGTGGAGGCCGCCATCCGCCCTGGTCGGGACGAATACCACGTCTACCTGTGCGGAAGGTCAGCCAGCGTAGCCAACAAGACAATCGAAGCTGTCAGCCAGCCTATGCTGCGCCGCATCAGCCGCATAATCCAGCGGCAAGGCGGTTGTCTCTGGGTTGATGAGGGTGGAGCTAACACTGGGCAAGTCAGCACGTCTACCTTCAGCCTGCCCAGGCCGCAACAGCGTAGTTCGCTGCTCGGCAGCTTGCATACGACACCACTGGCAGATCGTTAATCGTCCACTGGGCTACTGCGTCGGTTGCTTGGCCGACAACCTCCCCTCTCGCCAGTAGCCGAGGGCGTTGAGTGTTGAATTAGTGCCTGTGAAAAGGAGTCATCATGGATAGTCAGATGCACAGCAAAGTAGTGGTAGTGACCGGCGCAGGATCGGGCATTGGTCAAGCAACGGCAATCCTTTTCGCCCAGGCGGGCGCGAAGGTAGTTGTCTCCGACATCGGTACCGAACACGGCGAGGCCACCGTGAGCATGATTGAGGGGATGGGCGGTGTGGCTAGCTTCGTCCGCTGTGACGTAGCTGAGGTGGCGGCGGTAAAAGCTCTGATCGAAACTACGATCAAGCTGCACGGGCGGCTGGACTATGCCTTCAACAACGCTGGCATTGAAGGTACGCCTGCGCTTACTGGTGCGTACCCGGAGGAGGTTTGGACACGGGTCATTGCCGTCAACCTGACTGGGGTGTACCTGTGCATGAGGTATGAACTTGAGCAGATGGCGAAGCAGGGTTACGGCGCAATCGTGAACAATGCTTCGATCCTCGGCACGGTCGGCTTCCCCACTGCCTGTGCTTACGTCGCCGCCAAGCACGGCGTGCTGGGGCTAACCAAAACGGCAGCCGCAGAGTACGCTGCTCAGGGCATTCGTGTCAACGCGGTGTGTCCCGGCTTCATTGAAACCCCGATGCTAGAACGTGGTGGTATTCACCAAGACCAGGCGATCTACGACATGATCGTGAGCCGCCAACCCATTGGCCGACTGGGACGGGCCGACGAAGTAGCAAGGCTGGTGCGCTGGCTCTGCTCGGACGAGGCATCCTTTGTCACTGGTAGCAGCGTGCTGGTAGACGGTGGCTACACCACGCAGTAGTAGCGGTCAGCAGGGTAACTAACGTGCCGGTGCAGAGTCGGTGGCTTGGAGCGTAGTGGCAATCTCCCGCGCCCAGGCGCGGATTGCATCCCAGTTGCGGAAATCCCCTGTCGTCGGCTTCATCACCTTCATAAGCAAACCTTCCCAAAAGCCTAGATCCGCCTGGTCAATCTTACCGACAAAAATCTGGTGGTCGCAGATCGACATGTCGTCGAACGAAGCAGCGAGCTTGTCAGGGTCTTGAGGTGCCTGGGAGCCTTCCTTACCCACCGGCCCGCTACTGAAAACCCACAGTGGCACCTTGGCGAGAGCGGCGCGATGCTGCTCGGCAAAGCGGCGAGCCGCTGGTAGCCAGCTCCCCAAGTAGATTGCACTGCCCAGGATCACTGCATCATATCCAGCTATATCGCCCACTGTGTCTTCGGCCTGCAAATCGTGCAGGTCTACGCTGAACTGTGCGTTGCCCAACTCCTCGGTGATGGCAGTAGCAATCTCGCGCGTGCTGCCATGTTTACTTGCCACAACAACAAGGACTCTCATGGTGACATCTCCTTTTTGTACTCGCAAGGTGAGCGCATCGGTAAGCCCCACCAATTTGATGATGGCACCGCCCTGTGAAAAAGCGGGTAGGGATTGGTGAACAGCAGGTGAAAATAGGTGGCTACCTGGTAATTGTTACGAAACTGCCACCTATTTTCACCTGCTGTTCACCAGCTCTTTGTATTACAAGCGTGGGAGAGTCTCCAGTGTGGCACAACAGCATCCGGCCTCCACTCCACCAACCCCTCCCCTTCATGCAAGCGCAGCCGCCCTGCTCCCTCCTCGCGTTGCTCCGGCTAGCAGCCTACACATGGTAGAACCGCTCCACCCTCAGCCATGCCCAGCCTCAGGTGATGAAACCGAGCTGCCAACCTTCGAGCAGCCTGAACAACCACTCACAATCGCCCCTGAGGGGAAGTTTGCTGAGGTGGCAACAGCCCGCATAAATAACTACTTGTGTTTCCTCCCCGTTTGTGCTATCATATAAACACTGATTTATTAGCCTGGTCAAATCGCTCAAGGAGCTGCTATGTGCGCCACTCGCTCTAAGTCAACCTGCCTCGCGGTGCTGCTAGTCCTCGTTCCCCTCTTGTTGCTGGCTGCCTGTGCTGCGGAGCAGCCAGCTGGTACCCCAACGGTGCAAGCACTCGGTACATCGGCCATCACCCCGATCAGTACCCCACCCCTACCAGCGTTGGAGATACTCAACCGCTCAGAGCAGGCTTATTATGTCAGCCTGCCATTGTCCAAGGTGAGTAGTGCCGTGTTGACCCTGACTGCTAACTCCGGCTCTGACACAGCCAAGGCTCAAACCACTAAGTACGTAACCTTCTACCAGGCTCCCGACAAATGGCGGG
>Ga0123339_10003041_pt1 | contig 11235 bp, 10 predicted proteins | sample lystaG_FD_89956 | JGI IMG/M metagenome (GOLD analysis project Ga0123339, IMG submission 89956) | Glacier valley bacterial and archeal communities from Borup Fiord, Nunavut, Canada, to study Microbial Dark Matter (Phase II) -... | ecosystem: Environmental > Aquatic > Freshwater > Ice > Glacier ... | reverse complement strand
TAGCCTCTGCTCCGCGCCCACTGGCGACCTTTTTGGGCGGCGCGCTTTTGGGACCGCTGGGCGTGGTTGGGTTGGGCTGGATTCTGGTGGGAGGTGCCACGGCATTTATCGCTTACGGCATGGAACGAGTGCGTTCTGATAAAGTTTCAATTCTCGAGGGCGACAGAACAGCATAAGCTCCGCTCGAGCACTAAACTGAACCTATGAAAATCACGGTTATCGTGCTCGATTCAGTGGGGGTGGGCGCACTGCCCGACGCGGCAGAATTTGGCGATATTGCTCAGGGTGGCGACGCCGGGTCTCACACGCTCAACCATACCCTCGAGCGCAGTGGAGTCAAACTTTCCAACCTCACCAAACTGGGTCTAGGTTGTGTTCCCACCGTGAACCTCGAGTGTCCCGCCGCACCGCTGGCCTCTTACGGGCGGATGCTCGAGGTGTCCAAAGGCAAGGACACCAGCACCGGACACTGGGAATTTATGGGAGTACAGCTCGAGAACCCGTTTCAGACTTTTTACGACGGGTTTCCTCCAGCGGTGATGGACGCCTTCAAAGCTACCATTGGTCGAGGTTGGCTGTGCAACGCCCCTTACAGCGGCACCGAGGTCATAAAGGATTTTGGCCTCGAGCACATTAAAACCGGTAAACCCATTGTCTACACCAGCGCCGACAGCGTGTTTCAGGTTGCGGCCCACCTGGACGTGGTGCCGATAGAGCAATTGTACGAGTGGTGTCGAGCAGCTCGAGCCATCTTGCAGGGGCCTTATGCGGTGGCGCGGGTCATCGCCCGCCCGTTTCGCGGGGCTTTCCCCTTCGAGCGGGCAAACGAACTGCGCCAGGATTTCTCACTCACCCCGCCGCGCACGGTGCTCAATGCTCTGCTCGAGGCTGGTAAAACCGTGATTACTGTGGGCAAGATTGGCGACATTTTCGACCACAGCGGCATTACCCGTGAGATTCACACCGGAAGCAATCTCGAGGGCATTGAGAAGACGCTCGAGGGGATGGCCCAGGATTTCGACGGTTTGGTGTTCACCAACCTGGTGGATTTCGACGCCAAGTATGGACACCGCCGCGATGTTCTGGGCTACGCCAGGGCGCTCGAGGAATTCGACGTGCACCTACCGCGTTTGCTCGAGGCGGTGGGTCCCGGCGACCTGCTGATTCTGACCAGCGACCACGGCAACGACCCCACTTGGAGCGGCAGCGACCACACCCGCGAACACGCTCTGCTGTTGGCTTATGAACCCGGAAAACCCGCTCGAGACCTGAGCACGCGCTCGAGCTTCGCCGACTTGGGTAAGACGGTGGCCCACAGACTTGGGGTGAAGTGGGACGGACCCGGTTCGGCTTTTTAGAAACGTGATATTTAACTCGAGCAGCAGAAGATTGCTGTAAAAGTTTTCTGCTCAAACCAGAGGACAAAATAGGTCAAGTAACAAGGTCGTGAATGTTGCAACAAGTGGTCAGCTTCCCAACACTTTCTCGCTTCACACCTCGAGATTTGCCTTGACAAGCACGCTCGAGCGTACTACATTAAATAGTGTGTTAGGAACACTATCTTTGCCCATTCACGCCGCCCAGGTGGGGCTGGCGGTGGACGTGGTGGCCTTTGCCATTCACGAGGACCAGCTCAAGGTTTTGCTGGTTCAGCGGCGCACCCGGCCTCACAGCGAGGCTTGGGCGCTGCCGGGGGGTTTCGTGCGCGAGGACGAACCGCTCGAGGACGCCGCCCTGCGCGAGCTGCGCGAGGAAACCGGGGTGAGCCTGGAGCCGAATCACCTCGAGCAGCTTTACGCCTTCGGACAACCGGGACGCGACCCACGGGGCCGCATCGTTTCGGTGACGCATCTGGTGGTGTTGCCCCACGGCGCTCCGGCGGTTTACGGCGGCTACGGGGCCAAGGACGCCGCCTGGTTCAACGCACACCAACCGCCCGAACTGGCTTTCGACCACGCCGCCATCCTCGAGCATGCGCTCAGACGGGTCACGCTGCGGCTCGAGTACGGCAATCTGGCGCTCGAGTTTCTGCCCGACACTTTCACCCTGCCCGAGCTGCAAAACGTCTTCGAGGCGGTACTTTCCAAAAAGCTCGACAAGCGTAACTTTCGCAAACGGGTGCTCACCGAGGGCAGCCTGGACCCGGCAGGTGAGCGCAGGCTGGGGGTGGGTCGCCCCGCCCAGTTGTACCGTCGCTCGAGGAAATTGCGGCTGGGTGGGCAGTTGTAAATTTTTTAACCCCCGAGAGCGTGGTAGCCCTTGCGGACGCGGATTTTGACCATATCGAGTTCAAATCAGCGAAATCCCGAATTGAACTCGATATTTAACCCGAGTGCTGTCGTAACGTCACCAAAAGCCGAGCAAGACAAGCTCGAGCGTTTGGGGCCAGCGATGCACCATCTCAAACATCGTTCAAGATTGTGCATTAAGATAAGGTCGTCATGTCCGCTCGCTTCCTGCGCGTTCTTCCACGCCGCCGCCGCATCGCTCACTCGAGTGACACAGATTTGCATCTCGAGAATGGGCCGCGCCTGAGCGACCCCTCGCCTAGGGCGGGCAAGCTGCACATCGCCATGTTCACCGATACCTATAGCCCGCAAATCAACGGGGTGGTGACGTCGGTGCGCGGACTCTCCAGGGCGCTGCGCGAAATGGGCCACTCCGTCACCATCGTGGCCCCCAGCCACCCCCGGCAGCAGCTCGAGGAGGGAACGTTTCGGCTGCGGGCCACCACCTACGCACCCATCCCCGAGCAGCGTATGATTTTGCCACCCTCGCCCCGCGCCTGGACCCGACTGGCTCGCCTGAAGTTCGACCTCATCCACACCCACGGCGCGTTTCCGATGGTGGGACTCATCGCCGCCCGGATGCTGGCCCTGCCGCTGGTTCATACTTACCACACCCGGATGCGCGATTACATCCACTATTACCCGTGGTATCCGTATGTAGCCTCGCTTTCTAAGCAGGAGCGTTGGTACATGACGCCACGCACCAGCGCTCGAGTGCGCCACTCGCTCGATTCGCGCAGCATCAGCATCGGGGGCCGATTCGACGCCTGGTACGCCAACCGCTGCGACGCGCTGATTACGCCTAGCGGGGTCATCGCTGACGAACTCGCCTCCCTGGGCGTGCGCTCCCCCATTCATGTGATTCCCAATGGCATTGACCTGTCGGGCCTGAGAACTCCTCGAGCCGACCCCTTTCCAGCGCTGGGCGTGGGGCCGGGGCCGCGCCTGCTCACGGTGGGCAGGCTAGCCCGCGAAAAAAGCACCCACGTCCTGCTCGAGCGCTTTCCCGCCGTACTGGCCGCTCGGCCCGACGCGTGGTTTGTTTTGCTGGGCGATGGACCGGACCGCCCGTTGCTCGAGGTAATGGCTCGAGACCTGAACATAGCCCACCGCACGGTTTTCGCCGGGTACGTTCCCAACAGCGAGGTAGGAGCGTTCTATCAACACGCCGATGTCTTCGTGTTCGCCTCTACCACCGAAACGCAGGGAATGGTGGCGCTCGAGGCCGCCGCCTGTGGCCTGCCGGTGGTGGCCCGCAAGGAAGGCGGCATCGCGGGCAGCGTGGCCGATGGAATCGCCGGATTTCTGGTGAAGCCTGACGACGCCCAGACTTTTGTGCGGCGCGTTCTCGAGCTGCTCGAGCCGAACCTGCACGGCATGTTCTCGAGCAGCGCGCGGGCCTGGGCGCAGGGCGGGTCGCTCGAGGGCATGGCGCTGAGCGTGCTGGCCTGTTACGCCGAGGCCACCGGCCAGTTCGAGAAAGACCAGCTCGAGCGCAGCCTGTACAGCGAAAATTTGCTGGGCTAAGCGCTCGAGCGTGAGGAAAGCTGAATTCTCTCGAGCGCGAACCCCCTCGATTTCAACCCATTCAAAACACCGTTCAGCACTTGGAGTCTGAGGTCTGAAGTCTGTTGCCTGAAGTCTGAAATCTGCCCCCTATCACGACCACAGAGCGTTTTAATGCCCGCATTCCGAGTTGCTCCTCACCACCCGAGTCACCCCTGCGTCGGCGCTCACCTCAAAAGGGAATCGGCTTGGCGTCTCGGCTTCAACCGCACCCTCAAGGCCATGCTGCTTATTGACATAAGCAAAGCGTCAAAGGAAAAGCCAGCAACGTTATCAGTATAATCTTTGTCGCTGCCCGCAATATCGTCTATACCCTTTATCCATAAAGAGAGTGCCAGGGTAATTCGGATATAAATAAATAGCCTGTGACCTACACTTGTCGTACTGCTAGCCTGACTGGCCTGACATAGGTGACAGTTGTTAAGGTAGTAGGTACTTTAAGGACATTATGACGAATACGAGCGATCAAGCAAGGGTTGTGCAGGAAATGGGAAACCGCCGGGCCTTTCTGACCCGGTTGACCACGGTAGGGATGAGCCTGGGTTTGCTAGGTCCAGGAACCTTGGCCAAAATAGCAAGCAGTGCTGTCGCGATGAAATCCGGTTTGACGGAGAAAGATTTCCGTATGGGGGTGATTGGACCCGCCGAGTTATCCCTCGTGACCAGTCAGCTCGCCGTGCAGCAGGCCACGCAGGCAAACGCCAAAGAGTTCGCGGGCTTTGAATTGCGAGAAGCCGTTGCCGTCATTACAGTCCTCAAAGAACTGGGTACGCCAGTACCCCCCATGGACGTTAAAGCGAAAGCGACCCTGGCTAAAATTCGAGCCGCTCGAGGAATGGACTTTGATCGAGCGTATATCAAGGCACAACACGACAACCATATCTTCCTGCGTGATCTGGCCACAGCGTACCTGAAGAACACGACCCCGAATGAGAAAAGTCCCGCTGAGCAACAGGGGCGTCATTTGGCGACGCTGGCGCTTAACCAGTTCACCGAACACGTTGAATTGACCGCCAGAATTCTAAAAGAATTGCAGAGCTGAGGAAAAAAGCGTTAGAACAACAGGTCCGCGACGAACTTGTCGCGGACCTGTTGTTCTAATTCATCTCAGAGTCCACCATATTCAACCCCTTCTCGAGCGGATTTTTGTGAAACTTGCCAAAATCGGCAAAGCCCGCGTTGTTGACCGGCACGTCCACATCTACCCTCTACAACGACCACGGAGCGTTTTAATGCCCGCGTTCCGAAATGTTCCTCACCAGCCGAGTCACCACCGCTCGAGGCAGAAAACGCACGCTCTGGGCCTGGAGGTAGTTGCCGCGCCCACCGATGCTGACCGCCTGACCTTTCATCAGTGCCGCGTAGCCTATCTGGGCCATCTCGCTCGAGCTGGGCAGTTTTTTCCCTTTAATCAGCTTGCTGTCCTCCATCTCGGCGCGGGCCTGAAAGCCGCTCTCGAAGGCTCCGGGACAAAACGCGGTGACGGTGACTCCGGTGCCCTCGAGTTCGTTGGCGATGGCCTCGGAAAAGAACAGCACGTAGGCTTTACTGGCGTAGTACACCGCCATTAAGGGTCCCGGTTGAAACGCGGCAGTGCTGGCGATGTTCAGCACCCGACCCCGGCCCCGCGCCACCATTCCCGGCAGCAGTAACCCGGTGAGTTCGGTCAGGGTGCGGATGTTGAGGTCCACCATGTTCAGTTCCTTCTCGAGTGGGGCCTCAACGAATTTGCCAAAATCAGCAAAACCCGCGTTGTTGACCAGCACATCCACGGTCAAGCCTCGAAGGTCCAGGTCATCCACCAACGCCTGACCCGCGCCGATTTTGGAGAGGTCGCTCGAGAGAACCTCCACCAGCACCCCGTGCCTGCTCGAGAGTTCCTTAGCCAGCGCCTTTAGTTTGTCCCCGCTGCGAGCCACCAGAATCAGGTTGTGTCCACCTTTTGCAAAAAGTCCGGCCAGCTCGAGGCCCAGACCTCCCGAGGCTCCGGTGATGAGGGCGGTTTGATGCGAGGGTTTGGGTGCAGTGGTCATGGGGTTTGCTCCTTTGGGCGAGAGGGTGAGGGTAAGCGAGACGACCCTCGAGTGCATTTCACTCGAGCAGGTCTGGGAAACGAAGGACGGGGTTGATGAATAGGGGACTATAGTCTCGAAAACAGCACAATGCTCGAGCGAGAAAGCCTATCAGGCGCGTTTGTCTGATGTCTGAAGTTTGAAGTTTGAAGTTTGAGGTCTGAAGTCTGAGGTCTGAAATCTGAAATCTGAAATCTGAGGTCTGAGGTCTGAGGTCTGAGGTCTGAGGTCTGAGGTCTGAGGTCTGAGGTCTGAGGTCTGAGGTCTGGAGTCTCACCGCTGGAATCCCCGAATCAGCGCCCCCGTCGCGCGTTCCAGCTCAAGGACGAAATCCACCTGTAGGCTCTTGAGGTTGGGTGCGTCTGAAACTCCCTCCACCGGGCGAGACATCTGATAAAGCCCGATGGTCAGGGCGTTGAAGAGCAGCAGCAGGCGCATTCCCTGTCCCGGCTCGAGACTCAGAATCTGCTCGAAGGTTTTCCCCACCCGCTCACTTCCCTGGGCCAGCCGGGTTTTGAACTCGAGCACCGCCGCCATCGAAGCGTTACTCTCGAGCACGGTGGACAGGATGGAGAGCAGCCGCACCATGTCCTCGAAACCCTCGAGCGAGTGGGTGAGCACCCAAGCCAGTCGAGCAGGTGGGGTGCCCTCGAGCCGCTCGAGCTTTGACTGAACGTCCTCGAACCAGCGCCCCAGCAGGTCGCTCAGCAGGGCCAGAAACAGCTCCTCTTTGGTCTGAAAGTACAGGTAAAGCGTGCCTTTGGCCAGATTCGCTCGAGCGGCCACGCCACTCATGGTCACGACAGCAAAGTTGGTTTCACGCCACAGCTCGAGCGCCACGCTCAAAATGTGGCTGCGGCGCAACCCTTTATCGTCGTCCGAACGGGCGCGGGTGTTGCGTTTGAGCGACTTAGTGACCACAAGTCAGATATTAAATGACCAAAGGTCAGATGTCAAGTGGAAGAATACCCCAAGCAGAAACCGCCCTCTCGAGCGGCTTTTCAGAACTTTCACAGGATTTGGGCTTCAGCGGCCTCGAACCAGTGCGTCACGAATTTCCTCGAGCAGAGCCTGGTCGCGGGTGGGCGCGGCTGCGGGAACATCTTTTTCTTCTTTTTTCATGCGCTTCTGAATAGCGTTGGCCGGGACCACGATGAAGAAATACACCGCCAAAGCAATCAGTAAAAAGCTAATCAGCGCATTGATGAAGTTGCCGACTCTGATACCGCCCTGGCCCGCCGCATTGGCTCCGATGGCGATGCCTTTGAAGTCGGGCGCTTTAAAAATCAGGCCGATGAGCGGGGTGAAGATATCGGTCACGAGCGAGGTGACAATCGCGCCGAACGCGGCCCCGATGATGACGCCCACCGCCAAATCGAGCACGTTGCCCCGCAAGATGAAATCCCGGAAACCTTTTAGCATCCTATCCTCCCTTTGCTCGAGCAGTCCTCGAGCACCTGCACTGATTTGTTGAAATCCTAACTTTCATGGGGTCTTGAGAAACTCATAAAACTTAGTGAACCTTAATAAAAGCTTTTCATCTTGACTCTCTTTATAGCGTTTCCCAAAAAGTTGAAACCCTTTCAACTTTTTGGTGAGCGGAGCGAACAGAAAAAAGCAGCGGTGCTCGCGGGAATGGAAGCTTTGGAGCAGCGCGGAAAAGCTGTAATGTTAGCGGGAACCGCTGTAATGCAGGCACCCTATCGCACACCCTGAAAAATACGGAATATCCGCAAACGCTCGAGTTGTCAGACAAGTTACGCTTGCTTTTTGATAATCTATTCTCAATAATAGGGACCATGCTCCGAATCCTCCTCATCTCGCTGGTCCTGTGCTCGAGTGCTGTTGTGGCCCAATCCAGCCCCGCTAAAAAAAGCGTGGCCGTCAGCTTTCAGCCGTATTACACCCTGGTGAAGAACATCTCTGGTGGCGCGCTTGAGGTGACACTTTTACTTCCTCCTGGGGTCAGCCCGCACACCTTCGACCCCAAGCCCAGCGACGTGAGGAAGGTCTCGAGCGCGGGCATCGCCTTCATGAACGGCGGCTCCATTGACGAGTGGCTCTCGAATTTGGTGAAAAATAGCGGCAGCACCGCTAAAATCGTGCGCTTTCAGGACGCGCTCGAGTATAAAAAACTAGCCCCCAGCGACCCGGATGAGGGACAGTACGACCCGCACATCTGGCTCGACGCTCGCATCATGGCTAAGGCTGCCAAAGTGATTGGTGAGGAACTGGCCCAGTTCGACGCGCCCAACGCAGGGCTGTACCGCAAGAACGCCGCGCTCGAGGTGAAAAAGCTCGAGACCCTGCACACTGAGCTGGTGCGCGATTTGGCCCCCATCAAAAACCAGCGCATCGTCACCTTTCACGGGGCCTGGACTTACTTCGCCCACGCCTACGGTCCGCAGATTGCGGCCTCGATAGAGCCGTTTCCGGGCAAGGAACCGAGTGCGCGCTACATCACCGACGTGGTGAAACTCATTCGGGCACAGAAGGTGAAGGCGGTGTTCGCCGAACCGACCCTGCCCGAAGGCCCCGCCCGCTCGATTGCCGAGAACGCCGGGGTCAAACTGTATGTGCTCTCGCCCGAGGGAACAAGTAAAGTGAATGATTACTACGCCATGATGCGGCTGAACAAGAAAACCCTGCTCGAGGCGCTGAAGTAAGGTGTTTTTGAGTTTCGCGCAATAAAGCTTGTAGGAGGGTCACGATTGACCTGGAAAACACTCTCGCCCCGCCGCAAATACAGCGACCCTCTCCCGAAACCAAGAGAGGGTAATAGTCTTGAATTTTCGCGCTTGAGTTTTGAATTCGCGTATCAGTCGTACCAACCCTGCTTCGGAAGCGAGGCCCAGCCCGGAGTCGAGTCTATACGCTGGCGCAACAGTAAGTTCAACTGGGCCGCGTGGTGCTGAAGGTGGCGGGTGTTGTAAATCACCAACTCGAGCAGGCTGAAATTTTTGTGCTTATTGATAAATCTTTGCTGCTGTTTTTCAGGCGTCAGACTGCGAATCAGGGCGCGGCCTTTCGCTTTTCCAAACTCGAGGTAATCTAACAGCTCAAGCTTGGAATATACCCGTTCGGGCCAGACCTCTTTCTCGAGTTCCCCCAGAGTGAAAGGCAAGGGCGGCGAAAATCCTTCGGGGGACTGCGAGGAGTAATAGTCGAGCCAGAACAGCGTGTGGTACGAGATATACCAGAACTCGTGTGGCTGAATCTCGAGGCCCCAGACCTCTTCGGGGCAAGCCTGGATAGCGTTCTCGAGCATCTGCAAAGCTCCGCCGAACTGGTTCCACAGGATTTCGGGCAAGGTCTCGGACATGGCACAATTTTACTCTCGAGCCGTTTCAAATACCTCGTCCCAGTGGCATAATGGCTCAGACTGCCGAAACCGCTCGTCTAACCCTCGAGCCACCCCAAATGTTGCGGGTGGGTATGATGTGGCTCACAAGCTCGAGCACAGGTCTCTCACACGCTCGAGGATTTCTAACCCGATGAGGTCGGCATGATTGTGATGAAATTTGGTGGAACCCTGATGGGGTCCTCGCAGGCAATAAAACATTCGGCTTCGCTGGTGGTCTCGAGCGTGAAAGGCGGCGAATCGGTGGTGGTGGTTCCCTCGGCCATGAGCGGCGTCACCGATATGTTGCTCAAAATCGCCTCGAGCGCTTCAGATGGCGACATCGCCTTTGCCAACGACGAGATTGCTTTGCTACGCCAGCGCCACCTGAGCACCGCCGTGGACTTGGGGGCCGCGCCCAACTCGAGCACGGTGGAAAAACTTTTGGGTCTGCTCGAGCAGTTGGCCCAGACCGTTCACGGCATCGGGCTGCTGCGTGAACTCTCGAGTCGCTCCAAAGACCTCATCGTGTCCTTCGGCGAACGGCTCAGCGCGCCTTTGATGGCTTTGGCGCTCGAGGGGCAGGGTGTGCGCGCGCTCGACCTCACCGGAGGACAGGCGGGGCTGCTCACCGGGGACGATTTCGGCAACGCCCGCCCCTTGCCCGAGGCGTATGAGCGCATTCCCGAGCGGTTGGGGGGGCTGTTTCAACAAAACATCACCCCCGTTGTCACCGGCTTTATTGGCGAGACCCGCAAAGGGGTCATCACCACGCTGGGGCGCGGCGGCACCGATTACACCGCCACCATTTTGGGCGCGGCCCTGAACGCGGATGAAGTGTGGCTGTGGAAGGACGTGGACGGCGTGATGACCACCGACCCGCGCCTGGTGCCCGAGGCCCGCAATCTCGAGCACCTGAGTTACGCCGAAATCATGGAGATGGCCTACTTCGGGGCCAAAGTACTGCACCCCCTGGCGGTCACGCCGCTTCAGGACAAAGGCATTCCGCTGCGGGTCAAAAGCGCCGCCGACCCCAGCTTTCCCGGTACGCTGGTCACGAGTGAGCCTCGAGCTGGTGAGGGCGCGGTCAAGGCGGTTACGGCCATTCGCAACTCGGCCATCATCGACATCGGCGGCGCGGGGATGGTGGGCGTACCCGAGGTGGTTTCACGCATCTTCAACGTGCTGGCGCAGGAAAACGTGAACGTATTGATGATTTCGCAGTCCTCGAGCATGGCCAACATTTCGCTGGTGGTGATGCGCCCCGAGGCCAAGCGGGCTTTTGAGGCGCTCAAGAATCAGTTCGAGGGCGGCGAGTTCGTGCGGACCTTCGAGCTGTGGGAGGACGTGGCTACCGTGGCCGTGGTGGGCGAAGGTATGCGGGGCGAGAAAGGCGTGGCCGCCAAACTCTTTAACGCGGTGGCCGCCGAAGGCATCAGCCTGCACATGATTTCGCAAGGCTCGAGCGAACTGAACATCAGCTTTTGCATTGACGAAAGCGAGGTGGAGAAAGCGGTTAAGGCGGTGCACAAGGCGTTTGGCCTCGAGCGTCAAATGCTGGCGACAAAGGACGGGTAGCCACGAGGATTACCCCTAGAACACACGGTTTTTGTAAGGGCAATCTCACGCGGTTGCCCTGCTGGGGATTGAACTTTCCATGAACCTACTCCACGGACAACCCCAACCGCTCGAGCTGCTCTGCATCGCGCCGCACCCGGACGACGCTGAAATCGGCGCGGGAGGAACCCTGATTAAAGCGGCTCGAGCTGGAAAAGCGGTAGGCGTGCTCGAGCTGACCCGTGGCGAGATGGGCACGCTGGGCACACCCGAAATCCGGCTCGAGGAAACCCGCAGGGCTGCCGAAATTATGAATCTCGCGTTTCGCGGCAACCTCGAGCTGCCCGACGGTGGCATCGGCCTGCTCGAGAGCGACGTTTCAGAGCTGGCTCGAGCGCTGAGAATCCTGCGT
>Ga0123339_10003037_pt1 | contig 11238 bp, 8 predicted proteins | sample lystaG_FD_89956 | JGI IMG/M metagenome (GOLD analysis project Ga0123339, IMG submission 89956) | Glacier valley bacterial and archeal communities from Borup Fiord, Nunavut, Canada, to study Microbial Dark Matter (Phase II) -... | ecosystem: Environmental > Aquatic > Freshwater > Ice > Glacier ... | reverse complement strand
TGGAGGGGATTTAATGAAAATCAGAGAACTTATTTCAATTGCTATGGAAGTTAAAAAAAATGCCTATGCTCCTTATTCGAAATTTCACGTGGGTGCTTCAGTACTCACAGAAGATGGATCAGTATTCACAGGTTGTAATGTCGAAAATGCAGCTTATGGAGCAACAAATTGTGCTGAAAGAACTGCAATCTTCAATGCGGTATCAAAAGGACAAAGGAAAATAAAGATTATATGTGTGGTGGGAGCTGAAGAGGCATATACCTTTCCCTGCGGAATATGCAGGCAGGTAATTGCAGAGTTTTCAGATGATGATACAAAAATAGTTATTGCAAAAAACGAAAATGAGTATATAATTAAGAGTCTTAGAGAAATATTACCTGAGGCGTTCACAAAAAAAGATTTATAAATTGGTAAGGAGAAAAATTATGTTTAAATCAGGATTCATTACTATAATAGGAAGACCCAATGTGGGTAAATCCACTTTAATAAATGAAATTATGGGTGAAAAACTTTCCATTGTTTCAAACAAGCCCCAGACTACAAGGAACAATATACAAACTATACTAAATGGGGATAACTTTCAGTTGGTATTTGTGGATACACCGGGTATGCACAAACCAAAACATAAATTAGGTGAGTATATGGTTAAAATGGCCAGGGATTCCTTCAAAGAAGTAGATTTGGTTTTGTTTTTAATAACTCCAGATATAGAAGTTGGAAGAGGGGATAAGTTTATTTTAGAACAACTCAAAGATGCCGGTGCTAAAGTGTTTTTGGTGCTTAATAAAATTGATGAAAACACACAGGAAAGAGTGGCGGAAACTCTTAAAAATTACTCTGCTGAATTAGATTTTGCAGAGATAATACCAATTTCAGCACTTAAGGGAAAAAATGTGGATAAATTAAAAGAACTTATGGTATCCTACATGCCAGAAGGGCCAAGATATTACCCTGAGGATGCTCTTACAGATGTAAATGAGAAATTCATTGTAGCGGAAATTATAAGAGAAAAGGCTTTAAGGCTGCTTTCTGAAGAGGTTCCTCATGGAATTGCAGTAGATATAAGAACAATGAAAAAGGAAGAAAGCGGTCTATATAGAATATCTGGAGATATACTTTGTGAAAAGGATTCTCACAAAGGTATAATAATAGGTAAAAAAGGAGCTATGCTTAAGAAGATATCCACCTATGCAAGAGAGGATATTGAAAAGTTCTTAGGAGAGAAAGTGTTTCTTGAATTATGGGTTAAGGTTAGGAAAGAATGGCGAGACAGTTCAAACTTGCTGAAGGATTTAGGTTATAAGTAAATTGTATTTAATAATTTTTACTTTTAGGGTATAATAAGAGCATATCCGTTTGTAGGGGGATGATTTTCTGTCAATAATTAAGACCAGAGCAATTGTAATTAAAACCCAGGATATTAATGAAAATGATAAACTATTATGGTTATTTACCGAGAAACTGGGTAAGGTCTCTGCCATAGCCAGGGGCGCAAAAAGAGGTAAAAGTAAGTTTTTGGTCCCCAGTCTCCTGTTTAGCTATGGCGAATATGTGCTCTACAGAGGAAGAAGTCTTTATGCAATTAATGAATGCCAGGTTATTGAATCCTTTCAAGGTTTGTTAAAGGATATTGAACATATTACTTATGCTTCTTATCTTTGCGAACTAATACATATAAGTATGCAAGATGAAGAGAGTAATGGCAGGTTGTTTGTTTATTTAATATCTGCTTTTTATTTTATGAAAAGTGATGCAGCAGATATTGAAGTTCTTGCTAGGTGCTTTGAAGTTAAGCTCTTAGAGGCTACAGGCTTCAGCTTGAACTTTGATTATTGTGCCAGCTGCAGAAAAAAGATTGATTCTTCAGATTATATAAGTCTTCAGTTTGGCGGAGGAATTTGTACCAGTTGTGAAAGAGTTGATGGAGTTAAAGTTAGTTATGCAGCTTTTAATGCATTGAGATTTTTGACTAAAATGCCATTGGAAAACATATGTAGGGTGAAACTTTCGCAAACTGTGAAAGTGGAACTTTATAAAATATTATCAATAATAATATCTCAAAACTATTTTAAAAAGCCTAAAAGCCTTGAAACATTAAATTATTTAAGAGGAGTGAGTGAAAATGAGTGAAATTACATTAGAAAAAATTGATATCATCAGAGAAAGAACCGGTGCAAGTTATACAGAAGCTAAGGAAGCTCTTGAGGCTACTGATGGAAACGTAGTAGATGCCTTGATTTATTTGGAAAAAGAGAAAAAATCAACTTTAGATGATATATCTACCTCAAAAGAAGAATTATTTGCTTGGTTAAAAGATATAGTACAAAAGGGTAATGTTAATAGAATAAAGATAAAGAAAGATGATAAAGTAGTGGTAGATATACCGGTAAATGCTGGGGTTGCAGCTACTCTAACTGCATTGATATGGCCTCCAATTTTTGCAATAGGGTTGCTTACCGCAGTTGCAACAAAGGTTACCATAGAGATAACAAAAAATGATGGCTCAGTGGAAGTGGTAAATAAAGTAATTAAAAACACCATGCAGGACGTTAAAGAGAAATTTACAGATGCAGCTGCAGATTTTAAAGAAAAGTTCTCAAACAAGTCAAAAGAAGACGAAAAGGATGAGAATGTGTATCAATATACTGTAAAGTTTGAGGATATGGAAGAAGAAAACAAAAAAGACGAAGAAAAAAAGTAAGAAAGATAAATAAAGTATTTACAAATCGGCAGAGTATAAAACTAACTGCCGGTTTTTTTATACTTAATATAATTTAAAGTGATATACTATATATACGAATTGTACACAAATAATACAATGTTGTTGTATTAAATCAACAATAATGCTATACTATATATTATATTGCTACTAGCGCAGAAAGAGGGTGAGCACCATTAAACTATCAAGCAGGCAGGAAATGATTATCAAATTGGTAAAAGAAAATCCGCCTATAACCAGTGAACATATAGCAGAAAAGTTAAATTTAACAAGGGCGGCTTTAAGGACAGATTTATCCATTCTAACAAGAACAGGTATTTTGGAAGCTAAACCCAAGGTAGGATATATTATTTCACAAAAACCAACTTATAGTCTTTTGTATGAGTTCATTAGAAACATCAAAACCAGTGAAATTATGTCAAAGCCTGTAGTGGTAGAAGAAAGTGTTACCGTATATGATGCAATAGTATATTTGTTTATTAATGATGTAGGAACACTTTTTGTGGAAAACAATGGCGCATTAACCGGGGCAGTTTCCAGGAAGGATTTTCTGAAATTTGCAATGGGAGGAACTGATATGCATAAGGTTCCTGTAGGATTAATTATGACGAGGATGCCCAATATTATATTTGTATCTAAGGACGATAATGCATATTTGGCAGCTAAAAAAATTATGGGACATGAAGTAGATAGTCTTCCAGTGGTAGAAAAAATCAATAATGAAGCCAAGGAAGTTTATAAAATAATAGGAAAAATATCGAAAACAAATATAGCCAGATTGTTTGTTAATATGGGCGAAAGTGGCTATGGTGAATAAATAATAATTAGTATAAAGGGGATGTTTATTATGGGTAAGAAAAAATTTATTTACCTCTTCAATGAGGGAAATGCAGGCATGAAGGATTTATTAGGAGGCAAAGGGGCAAACCTTGCTGAAATGACTAATTTAGGTATACCTGTACCACAAGGTTTTACAGTTTCTACAGAGGCGTGTACACAATATTATGAAGATGGCAAAACTCTTAATGATGAAATATTGAATCAGATCAATGAAGCTTTAGAAGATCTTGAAAACAAGACAAATAAAAAATTTGGAAGCCATGAAAATCCCCTTCTTGTATCGGTTAGATCCGGTGCAAGGGCATCTATGCCTGGAATGATGGATACTATATTGAACTTGGGATTAAATGATGAAACTGTTGAAGTAGTGGCAAAGCTAACTAACAACCACAGATTTGCCTTTGATTCCTATAGAAGATTTATTCAAATGTTTTCAGATGTAGTTATGAATTTGGATAAAAGAAGATTTGAAGATATATTAGACGAAGTTAAAAATAATAAGGGAGTTAAATTTGATACGGATTTAACTGCAGCAGACCTTAGAGAATTAGTTGAAAAATACAAAGAACTGTACTTAAAGGAACTAGGAAATGAATTTCCTCAGGACCCTAAAACTCAACTTATTGAATCAGTTACAGCAGTTTTCAGATCCTGGAATAACTCAAGAGCAATAGTATACAGAAGATTAAACGATATACCAAGTAGCTGGGGAACAGCAGTTAATGTTCAATCCATGGTTTTTGGAAATATGGGAAACACTTCAGGTACAGGAGTTGCGTTTACAAGAGATCCAGCCACTGGTGAAAAGGTTATATTCGGAGAATATTTAATAAATGCACAAGGCGAAGACGTTGTGGCAGGTATAAGAACACCACAGCCAATTTCAAGACTTAAAGAAGATCTACCAGAATGTTTTGACCAATTTATGAACATAGCAAGTAATCTTGAAAAGCATTATAAAGATATGCAGGATATGGAATTCACAATAGAACAAGGCAAACTATATTTCCTTCAAACAAGGAACGGCAAAAGAACTGCACAGGCAGGGCTAAAAATAGCTGTTGAAATGGTAGAGGAAGGTTTAATTACAAAAGAGGAAGCTGTTCTTAAGGTAGACCCAAAACAATTAGATAGCTTGCTGCATCCAAATTTTGATCAGAAGAAACTGGATCAGGCTAAAGTGATTGCAAAAGGACTTCCAGCTTCACCAGGTGCTGCTTGCGGAAAAGTATATTTTACTGCAGAAGATGCTAAGATTCATAACGCACAAGGAGAAAAGGTAATATTGGTAAGGCTTGAAACTTCTCCTGAGGATATCGAAGGAATGGTAGCAGCGGAGGGAATACTTACAGTTAGAGGCGGGATGACCTCCCATGCAGCAGTTGTGGCAAGAGGTATGGGTACGTGCTGCGTTGCTGGCTGCGGTGATATAAAAGTTAACGAATCAAAAAAAATATTTGAAGTTTCCGACAAAGTGTTTCATGAAGGAGACTATATATCCTTAGATGGAAGCACTGGTAATGTATATGGGGAAGCCATAAAAACTGTAGAACCAGAGATAAGTGGTTATTTTGGAATATACATGTCCTGGGCAGATGATATAAGAAGCTTAAAAGTAAGAACAAATGCTGATACTCCAAGGGATGCACTTCAGGCTGTTAAATTTGGCGCTGAAGGGATTGGCTTATGCAGAACAGAGCACATGTTCTTTGATGAAGAAAGGATCCCAGTAGTAAGAGAAATGATACTTTCAGAATCTGAAGAACAGAGAAGGAAGGCTTTAGATAAACTATTACCTATGCAGAAGAAAGATTTTATTGGAATATATGAAGCTATGGAAGATAGACCAGTAACCATTAGATTCTTAGATCCACCGCTTCACGAATTCTTGCCAAGTGAAGATGAAGATATTAGGGATTTAGCAGAAGAATTGGGAGTAAGTTTTGAACATTTAAAAGGTAATATTGAATCTCTTCATGAATTTAACCCTATGATGGGACATAGAGGCTGTCGTCTTACTGTTTCCTATCCTGAAATTGCTGAAATGCAAACCAGGGCTATAATTGAAGCAGCAATTGAAGTTACAAGAAAAAATGGTTTTAAAATTGTTCCTGAAATTATGATTCCACTGGTAGGGGAAGTAAAGGAATTAAAATACGTGAAAGATGTTGTTGTAAGAGTTGCGGATGAAATTATTGCAAAAGAAGGTATCGACATGAAATACCTAGTAGGTACTATGATAGAAATACCAAGAGCAGCCCTCACTGCAGATCAAATTGCTACTGAAGCAGAGTTCTTCTCTTTTGGTACAAATGACCTTACACAAATGACCTTTGGTTTTTCAAGAGATGATGCAGGAAAATTCTTAGGTGACTATTATGACAAGAAAATATATGATTTTGATCCTTTTGTAAAGCTTGATCAAGATGGCGTAGGCAAATTAGTGAAAATGGCAGTGGAGTTAGGCAGAAAAACAAGACCAGATATAAAACTGGGGGTTTGTGGCGAACACGGCGGAGATCCTTCCTCAGTAACTTTCTTCCACAATGCTGGTATTGAGTATGTATCTTGTTCACCTTTCAGAGTTCCAGTGGCAAGACTTGCAGCAGCACAGGCACAAATAAGAAATAAAAGATAAGAATTAGAAAAAGAGCTGGTACCCGTACCGACTCTTTTTCTATCACTTTAACTTAAAAATGTGTTGAATTTATTTTCAATATACTTTTTAAATCTCAAGACGAAATCCATTTGTTCTTTATCTCTTTCTACAGCACTTTGAAGTATAGTATAGAAAGAGTTGTGATTACATTTTTTTATATTGTTATAGTAATCTCTGGAAATTTTCCAAAATTTTTGAGGGAAAGAAAGATAAGAAAGAATATATCTGTATTCTTCCAAGTTTAATTCTCTCATATTTTCATAGCTATTTAAACAATTTACTGCAATTTCAAAGTCCCACATGGTGTTATCCCTTTTCAACATTCGCCTAAGGAAGTAAGAGATATCATGAACGCAATAATCCATGCTGCATTTGTCAAAATCTATAACCCAAATTTTCTGAAAATCGTCAAATATTATGTTTTTGTTTACATAATCCAGGTGGCAGAGAGCCTCACTAAGTTTATCATTATCTAACCCACAACATAGTTCCAGCGAGATTTTAGCTAGCATAAAATTTTCTTCAAAGTGATTTAAAAATAGGTTTGAAAATTTATCCCCATATTTATACGCCATATTTGAACATAAAAGCATGTGTTCAAAGTGCTTGTTTATTGAAGTTTCAAGGTTACTACAATTTCTCCTTAGCTCACTACCTGCAATTGGCTCGAAACCAACTGTAACATTGTGCATTTTCGCAAGATTTTCGGTGGAAGAGAGAATATGTTCTATATTATCATAGTTACATTTTTCACCCTCAACCCAAGGGGTGAGAATAAAGAGCATGTCTTCATAAACAACGAATCTGCCATTAGTTTTTGTACTTAATATTTCAGGAACATTAATATTGTTTAGGAAGAGCCATTCTATAGCGGAATAAACAAAAAGCAAATTTGCTTTTGAAAAATACATTTTCTTAAGACAGTAGGTACTTTGTCTATATTCAACCTTGTATACTGCTCTTTGTTTATCTGTATCTTTAAACTTTATCTGATGTATATCTGCATTTTCAAGATTGTATTCAGGAAGAACATGCTTTTTTACGTTTTCTTCTGTTAGTAAACCTGCATTATATTTTACAGCCTTGCTTGGCATAATAACACTCCTTAAAAGATATTTCCTTATAATGATATTAAGAAACATTTTATATTATACATACAAATAAAAAGGACTTTCTTTATAACATATAGAATAAACATAATGGGTGATATTAATGATAATTAGAGAAAAAATAGAAAACAATGAAAAATTAATACTTCGAAGTTGTGCATCTATGTCTACGGAAACAAGAGGAAGGGCTGCTTGGGAAAAAAAAGACGATATAAGAACCTGTTACATGGTAGATAGGGATCGAATTATTCATAGTAAGCCTTTTAGGCGTTTGAAGCATAAAACTCAAGTTTATATAAGAACCTTTGGCGATCATTATAGGACAAGGCTTACTCACACCTTGGAAGTCGCTCAAATCGCAAAAACCATAGGGAGAGGAATAGGGTTAAATGAGGATTTAATAGAGGCTATTGCTTTAGGGCATGATATAGGACATGTAGCCTTTGCTCATAATGGCGAAGACGTTTTGAATCAACTGCTGCCAAAAGGTTTTAAGCATAGTGAAAATAGTGTCAGGGTGCTTACAAAAATTGAAAAGCAGGGTAAGGGGCTTAATCTCAGTTTGGAAGTATTGGATGGTATACTTTATCACAGTGGCTTTGATAAAAAGGGTGCTAGTGCCTTTACATTAGAGGGGCAGGTAGTAAAATACAGCGATAAAATAGCCTATGTCAACCATGATATAGATGATTCCATCCGTGCAAAACTTTTAAGTGAAAAGGAACTTCCCATAGATTCAATCACAAAACTTGGCCAAAGCCACAGTCAGAGAATAAATACATTAGTAACAAGTTGTATTTATACAACTGTTGATAATATAAATAGTGGTAATAATGCAGTATCTCTCGAAGCTGGAATAGAGAAGTCACTTATAGAGTTAAGGGCTTTTCTGTTTGAAAATGTTTATAAAGGTGATAGGTTAAAAGAGGAACGAGATAAAGCTAAATTTGTTTTGGAGCAGGTTTTTAATTATTTCTTTAAAAACCCTAAAAAAATGCCGAAATTCTACTTTAATATTGTAGAAAAAGAAGGACTTTATCAAGGCGTATCGGATTATATTTCTGGCATGAGTGACGATTACTGTCTTATGCTATTTAATAATATATATGTACCTAAAATTGTAATATACTAAAAAAACAGGAATAATCCTTAATATTTAATGGGTAATATAAATATAACAGTATGTTTGCAATAAAATATAAATTATTTAAAGGAAATTTCACTTTTATAAAGAATATATATATAACAACAACAAATGTATTTAAAAAAAATCAGTTATTTAAAAGGAAATCGGTACATTTTGTCGAATATAAGTAAAGTTAGCTTAAAATTAATAACTTTATTCAGTTAGGTGGGATTATTTATTGATATCGGATGAAGTAATCCAGAAGGTAAAAGATGAAAATGATATTGTGGATATAATATCAGAAACAGTAAAATTAAAGAAGGCTGGAAGAAACTTTACAGGGCTCTGCCCCTTCCATAATGAAAAAACCCCATCTTTTAGTGTATCTCAGGAAAAGCAAATATATAAGTGTTTTGGTTGTGGTGAAGCAGGAAATGTAATAACATTTCTAATGAAAACCAAGAAGCTTACTTTTATAGATTCATTGAAATTGTTAGCAGATAGAGCAAATATTGATGTGGATTTCGATGAGAATAAGAGTACTGCAGGAAAAAAATACGAAAAAATATATTTGCTGAATGTGGATACTGCAAAGTACTTTCATAACAGTCTTATGAAAAATAAAAAGGCAATGTCCTATTTCTTAAACAGAGGTATTACAGAAAAATTAATAAGAAATTTTGGTTTAGGATATTCTAACGATAGTTGGAACTCACTTTTAAAGTATCTAAAGACAAAAGGATATTCGGAACTCGACATATTAAACGCAGGATTGATTATTAAGAGCCCTAAAGGAACATATTACGACAGATTCAGAAATAGAGTTATGTTTCCTGTGTTTGATTATAGGGGTAGGTTAATAGGATTCGGTGGCAGGGTTATGGATGATACAAAACCAAAATACCTTAATTCCCCAGAAACATCGGTTTTCAAAAAAGGAATTAACTTATATGGCTTAAATTTTGTTGTAAAAAACTTAAAAGATGATTTCATTATTATTGTGGAAGGGTATATGGATTGTATTGCTCTTCACCAATATGGAATAGCAAATGCTGCAGCTTCTCTGGGAACTGCGCTTACTATCAATCAGGCAAAGCTTATTAAAAGATATGTGGATAAAGTAATAATTGCCTATGATGCAGATATTGCAGGGCAAATGGCCACATTGAGAGGTCTGGAAATATTAAAGCAGGCAGGATTGGATGTTAGAGTTCTGACAGTACCTGAAGGTAAGGACCCTGATGAATACATCAGGAATAACGGTAGGGAGGCTTTTAATAAACTTCTTTTAAATGCATTGCCTCTTATTGACTACAGAATAAAAAAGGTTAGGGAAGGGATTGATATTAAAAATCCTGACAATTTGGTCCAATATGTGGAGAAAGCCCTTCAAATTTTATTTGACTTGGATTCTGTGGAAAGAGACGTATATATTAAAAAAATATCTGAGGAAACTAACATAAAAGATCAGGCATTATATGATATGTTTAACAATAAGATGCAAAACAATGTAAAAAAAGATGAAAATTTGAATACAGATAGTGATTTTGGACAAAATTTATATTTAGAGCCAGCTTTTCTAAAGGCTGAGAGGACTTTGTTAAAGCTAATGCTTGAAGACCAATCTGCTTTGGAATATGCACAGAAAAATATTATAAAAAATAGTTTTGTTATAGAAAGTCACAATATTATATTCGAGCAAATTATTAGTTTGAAAGATATAGATAGTGAGAGTAGAAAGAAAGCAATAGAAATAAAACTAACAGATCCTGAAACCATAAAGGCATGGATAAATATATTAGAATGTGAAATTGTATATGAAAAAAACAATATAGATAATCTGGTAAAGGAATGCATAAGAGAAATTAAAAAATATAAATTTGAGGAGTCGAAAAAAGAAATCATGGGTAAGATAAAGCAATTTGAAGCTGAAGGTAAGATCCAGGAATCCCTGGAGCTGGCCAAAGAATTAATAAAGATACAGAAAAAGGGTGGTATGAAGTAGATGGCGGAAGGAGGAGAGATAATGAAAGACAATGATAGCAAGATGCTGCTGGTTAAAAAACTTCTTGAAAAAGGGAAAAAAAGCGGTACATTAACTTATAAAGAGATAATGGATGAATTAGATGAAGTGGATTTAACACCTGAACAAATCGAAAAAATTTATGAAGTACTTGAATCAATGGGTGTTGAAATAATTGGAGACATGCAGGATATAGAAGTTAAAGAAGAGGATTTAGACCTCTCGGTACCAGAAGGTATAGCTATTGATGATCCTGTAAGGATGTATTTAAAGGAAATTGGTAAAGTACCTCTTCTAAAGTCAGAGGAGGAAATAAGCTTAGCCAAAAGAATAGAGGAAAATGATCCTGTGGCAAAGAAAAAGCTTGCTGAAGCTAACTTGAGACTGGTGGTTAGTATTGCAAAAAGATATGTGGGTAGAGGAATGTTATTTCTTGATTTGATTCAAGAGGGCAACCTGGGTCTAATAAAAGCAGTAGAAAAATTTGATTATAGAAAAGGATATAAGTTTAGTACTTATGCAACTTGGTGGATTAGACAGGCAATAACAAGAGCAATTGCTGACCAAGCAAGAACCATAAGAATACCAGTACATATGGTTGAAACCATAAATAAATTAATAAGGGTTTCCAGGCAGCTGCTTCAGGAATTAGGAAGAGAACCTATAGCAGATGAAATTGCACAAATAATGGAAATGCCAGTGGAAAAAGTTAGAGAAATAATGAAAATAGCCCAGGAACCAGTATCTCTTGAAACTCCAATC
>Ga0123339_10003032_pt1 | contig 11251 bp, 8 predicted proteins | sample lystaG_FD_89956 | JGI IMG/M metagenome (GOLD analysis project Ga0123339, IMG submission 89956) | Glacier valley bacterial and archeal communities from Borup Fiord, Nunavut, Canada, to study Microbial Dark Matter (Phase II) -... | ecosystem: Environmental > Aquatic > Freshwater > Ice > Glacier ... | reverse complement strand
TAGGTGTTTTAAAATCAATTATCTACTTTTGAGAAAATTCAAAAAACTATTAAAACCAATTGATAATGAGAAAAAAGATTGTTGCCGGAAACTGGAAATGTAACACCACCGTTCAGGAAGGCATTGAACTTGCCAAAGCAGTAAACGAATTAGTTGCCAAATCAGGTGTAAAAGATGTGGTTGTAGTTCTTGGAACTCCTTTCACCCACCTTACCAGTGTGGTTGCTGTTGTAAACACAAAAAACGTTGGTATTGCTGCTCAGAACTGTGCTGCAGATGCCAAAGGTGCATTTACCGGTGAAGTTTCGGCTGCCATGGTTAAATCAACCGGCGCAGAATTTGTGATTTTAGGTCATTCTGAACGCCGTGAATATTATGGAGAAACAAGTATAACACTGAATAAAAAAGTAGCTTTAGCTCTGGCAAATGGTTTAACTCCTATCTATTGCTGTGGTGAAGCATTACCAATTCGTGAGGCCAATACTCAAAACGACTATGTTAAAACTCAACTCATTGAAACAATATTCAACCTGAGCGCTGAAGACTTTTCAAAAATTGCCATCGCCTACGAACCTATCTGGGCTATCGGAACCGGCGTAACTGCTTCAACTGCACAAGCCCAGGAGATGTTGGCTTTTATCCGCAGTTTGATTGCTGAAAAATTCGGCAAAGTAGTTGCTGACGAAACTTCTATTCTTTATGGTGGTAGCTGCAATGCCAAAAATGCTCCTGAATTGTTTTCTCAGCCCGATATTGATGGCGGTTTGATTGGTGGTGCTTCATTGAAAGCTGAAGATTTCCTCGGAATAATCACAGCATATTAAAGAAGTCAGAAGTTGGAAGTAAAACTGATTTCTTTTAACGAGATAAGAATACAAAGACCATCCGGTAACGGGTGGTCTTTGTATTATACTACTTTTGGAACTTGAAGCAGGGGACTGAGAGCGGGGAAGGAGGAACTTTAAACCTTGAACGTGAAACTTCAGTAGTTGGCATGGGGCAGTCTGAAACTTTGAACTTAAAACTTGAAACTTTTATTTATGAACTATACACAAATCAGCTTTAAACTTATCCCCGACAGTAAAGAGAATCGTGAAATACTGGTAGCTGTCCTTTCCGATCTTACTTTTGAGAGTTTTGACGAAACTGAAGACCAGGTGTTGGGATATGTTCCCGGAGAATCGTTCAACTATGCTGAAATGAATGAAATCACCTCTACCCTGCCCTTTTCCGTTCATACTGAAAATGAAATGATTCCTGATCAGAACTGGAATGAAGTATGGGAAAAAAACTATTTTAAACCTCTGCTGATCGGCGGGCGGTGCCTGGTAAGGGCGCCCTTTCATACAGAATATGAACCAGCTGAGTTCGAACTGGTCATTGAACCAAAAATGGCCTTTGGTACCGGAAACCACGAAACCACAACCCTGATGGCTGAACAAATTCTGAACATGGATCTGACAGGCAAGAAAGTATTGGACATGGGTTGCGGAACGGGCATACTGGGAATGCTGGCTTCGCTTAAAGGAGCAAAAAGTATTACCGCCATTGATATTGATACCTGGTCATTTGAAAGTACGGTTGAAAATGCCCATTTAAACAATATTTTAAACCTAAAAGCTAAACTAGGCGATGCAAGCTTGTTGGGATCAGAAACTTATGAAGTCATTTTTGCCAACATCCATAAAAATGTAATCATCAGCGATCTGCCTGCTTATGAAAATGTGTTGCAATCAGGTGGAAAACTCTATCTTAGTGGTTTTTACACACACGACATGGCCGATATAAAGGAAAAAGCAGAATCGCTTGGCCTTATTGAAACCGGATTTCATGAAAAGAATAACTGGGTGGTATATTCATTTCGGAAACTCTGAATTGGCCTTTCAATCTCTATTAATCCCGATATTTGAAATTTAATATAACTATATGGACCAACTGGTAAGATATCTCACTGATAATTTCGGTAAACCGTTTACCAATGAGATGGACTTTGAAATTGCCCGACTGATCAAACGATTAAACCGCGAAGAACGTGGCGATCTGCGTTATCGTCTATTTAACGAAACGCGAAGACTTGATGCTTCAAACAATGGACAGCAGGCCTTATTCTGGCTTCAGAATTGCTTTGAGTTGATCGACAAATATATGTTCCATCTACACAAAGTATTCTTCAGTCCGGGAACTGACATTATTGAATCGATTACTGACTTGCTCGGACAAGCGACCAAGTCTCTCGATTTATGTGTTTTTACGATCACTGATGATCGATTGGCAACCGACTTATTAGATTGCCGGGAGAGGGGAATAAAAGTAAGAATTATTACTGATGATGAGAAAATGTACGACAACGGTTCGGCCATTCAAGACCTGAAGAACGCCGGAATTCCAGTTAAGATTGATCATTCGCGTTACCACATGCACCATAAATTCGGAATTATTGATTCACGCATTATTTTCACCGGGAGTTTTAACTGGACCTACACCGCCTCCAGTCACAATCAGGAGAACATGTTGGTAACCACCAATTTCGAAATCGTAAAACAGTACGTTGATCAATATGAACTTTTATGGAATGAGATGTTTAAATTATAGAGGAGATTAAGAAACTATTCCATTTTCATGAACCTCGATTTCTATTTAGGGTATGCTGAAAAACTCACATAATTAATTTGACCGTAGGGCATCCCAAGCACTCGGGATCAATATAAAAGAGCTACTGAGCCAGTCCCTGACTATCTTTAGGAGTATATTTTTTCACCTTCCTATCTACTTTTCAAAATAAGCAACCGATCCTGGATTTCTCCCTCTGTTCCTATGGAATGAGCTGTATTTGCTATCTATCATCTGATACCTTTTAGATACTCATCTGATACCTTTCTGTAACCCTACATTACAGAAAGGTATCAGATGAGTATCTAATGGGTATCAGATGATAGATAGTTATCCATGGCATAATTGCATCCATGTTATTTATCCATACAAGTGCAGGAAGTTTTGTAAAACTAAATAACAGGTTAAAAAAATCATGCAACAGTTCCATCATTTAATCAGATTGAAGAGATTGCCGAGATTGCATGTTTCTATAATAAAAGAAAAAAGACGACACTCACTAATATTTCTTCAATAGATCAAGCATCTTACGATCAAGCTGATGGCCATGCCAATCTTCGTATTTAACATCCTTTCTTCCAGAATCCATTACGCCAAAGTCGCCCCTGAAATTCCAAAGTGCATAACCAATCTGATTCTCTGTCAGGATATCGAGTACGTCTCCAAACCATGCCAGAAATACTTCATGCGGTGTTTCTTTCCAGCAACCACATTCGCCACAATGTACACCAACACCTTTTTTTACAAGGTCGATCCAGGGTTGATACAATTCCTCCAGGTTCTTACGACCAAATGTTTGACCGTCAATCACCCCAGGCCATATGGGTTTTGGAGCATCATCCGGATTCTTAAATACCCACGGAGCACGGTAATGCGAAATATAATGGGGGAAATATCCCCGACAACTTTGAGCAATATCCAAATCAGTAATTTCAGGAATGACAGAAGCTCCTACATCATTTCCATCAGCAACGATCAAATGATCGGGATTCGATTTGCGGATGGCAGTAGCAGCAGCCAGTGCCACTTTCCTGTAAACTGCACCCGGAATCGTTGTGCGTGACGCAAACTGATCGTTCATATCTTCACGCATACTGGGTTCATTCACCAGATCAAAACTTATTTTTTTAGATGAAACATTTGCAAACCGCTTGCCCCACATTTCCCAGTGAAAACAAAAAGCATCCAATGCCTCCTGGTCTTTCCACAAGTTATAAGGTTCATTAAATCCCGCATTTACGCAATAACCAGGAGCGCGATGGAGATTGATACTGACATGTAAACCGAATTCCTGCGCCTGAAAAATTAATTCCTGGATCTCATCTACCGCCTTTTCATTGATATTCAACACATCGGCAGGAGTTACATCCTTCTGGGGATCATAATTGATGTAACGTGGATAAGCCATCGGCAACCTAATAAAATCGAACCCCCAATCTGCCATCCATCTCAAATCATCTTTGGTGGTTTTCGAACGATCGTCACCCTTGGAAGGAGAAACACCGAAGTAATCAAGTAGATTAAACCCCCGCCAGCGCGGTAGGACGTTTTTCACCAAAGGTATAAAAGAAGATCCGAGTGCCATATTTCCCGCAAAGGCAGTAGCAGCGGTTACAATACCGGTCGTTCTGATAAACGTCCGCCTGTTAATTGGGTTAATTTTCATTGATTTAAAAATTGGTTTAAGTGATAGGTACTTCGTTGTGTCAATTCATTTATACAATATGCGAAGTTAATACAAACTTACTTACTTTTAACTTCTGACTTGAATAACCAAACCTTATATTTGTCCGGACAATTGTAATCTATTGCGTTTCTCTAATTTAATTATTCATCAATTAAATTGTATTATGATCCTTGATAAACTTAAAAACGCAGCAACATATAGCTGCATTAGTGAAAACCTGAGAAAAGGCTTCGAATTTCTGAAAAATAATGATTTATCGACCATGGAAGTTGGTCGCTATGAAATTGATGGCAATGATGTTTTTGCTCTTGTCAGCAAATATGACAGCAAAGAACCGCAGGATTGCCTTTTGGAAGCGCATCAAACCTACACCGACATTCAATATATAGTTTCAGGAAGAGAAGCCATTGGATTTGCAATCCTGAACAATCAGGATATACTGACGTCCTACAATTCTGAAAAAGATATCGTCTTTTACTCCGGAGAAATCACTCCAATTATTCTTGAAACGGGAATGTTTGTAGTTTTCTTTCCGCAAGATCTTCACCGTCCCTGTATGCAGATTAACGGTGCCGAGAAAGTTAAAAAGGTGGTCGTTAAGGTGCGTTTGTAGAAGCAAAAAGATGTAAATTGCAGCAACACTTTTTCAATGGTAATTCAACAAACAAATCAACCTTCATGAAGCATTATTTATTTTTTCTGAAAGTTACCTTCCTCCTCCTTTTTATTAACCTGAATACATCTGCGCAGGAACGATATAAAGAAGAAATTACTGATTCAGTGAGGGTTGAAACTTATACATATGCTTTTAAAGACAATCAGTCGCTCGACCTTGATGCCTACTTTCCAGCATTCGATAATATGACCAACAGACCTTTAATTTTCTATGTTCATGGAGGCAGATTTTCAGAAGGAAGGCGGAATGATCAAGGCATTCAGGAATTCTGCCGGAAGCTTGCCAGACATGGGTATGTTGTTGCTTCGATTTCATACCGGTTAACCCGTAAAGGAACAGAAACCGGTTTCGGCTGCGATTGCCCGGCAGTTGATAAGCTGAATACGTTGAATGCCGCGGTTGAAGATCTTCAGGATGCTACTTTTTTCATGATAAAAAATCGTGATAAAATGGGAATTGATCCCACGAAAATTATTATTTCTGGAAGCAGTGCAGGTGCCGAAACTGCGTTGAATGCTGCCTATCAGGCTCCATACTGCTATGGTCTCGACAGCGGTCCCGTATCATACGCCGGAGTAATTTCTTTTGCAGGAGCCATCCCTGACATCTCTCGCATTTACAAGGAATCTGCTGTTCCTTCATTACTCTTTCACGGAACCTGCGATAACCTGGTACCCTATGCTACTGCAGCTCACAGGTACTGTACGGAAAAACAATCCGGATATCTCCTATTTAACGGTTCACATAGCATTGCCGAAAAGCTCAAAAAAACAGGAACTCCCTACTGGTTATATACTTATTGCAATGCCTCGCACGAAATTGCGGGCTATCCAATGACAGCCAACTTCAACGAAATCATTGATTTCTGCTACTCATTTATCCTGAACAACGGAACAGAACAACGGGTTACGGTCATAAAAACCGACAACAAACCTTGCGATTATCAAACCTTTAATTTTTGTAACCAATGAAACGTATTACAATTATTCTTTTAATGCTGGCATCTAATTTCGCTATGGCTCAAAACCTCCGTATAATAACCTACAACATTCGCTTAAATATCGCGTCTGACGGTATAATTACAAGTGAGCTGAATGATTCACGTTCCATTAGCAAGAAAGCGCCTTATGGCCCTGTTGGCACCTTCAATTCGTTTAAATTCGATGCCCCAATGAAAGACCGCATTGACTATGTTTTTGTAAGTAATCAAATAGAAGTAAAACGATATGCTGTCCTCACCGATTCAAGAGATCAGCGTTACCCTTCTGACCATCAGCCGGTAATTGTAACCCTGGAGTTAAAGTCTGGAAAGAAAAAATAGGTACTTCTGTTGCGTCTCATTTAAAATCTCGCAAAGTCATTTAAGGTCGTCAGGAACCATAAGCAGAGAGTCATTGGTAGGAACGAAGCAATCCCACATATATCACATACAGAATTTACAGATTGCTTCGTTCCTCGCAATGACGCGCTGATGGAAGCGATCGCGTTTCAGAAACTTACCATAATATGAGCAATTCGAGGGATCCTGAAACAAATTCAGGATGACGTTCCGATCATGAGTTGCACATACCAGAAATGACACTATCTATGCAATCTGTACAATCTTTGCAATCTATGTCGAAATATTGGTCGCTGAACCTGCCCAAACCAGTAATTTTTTATTAAATTCTTTGCATAAAATCGTCAACGAACCAGAATATTTCGGTAACTTTAGAATAATGAGCAACTGAACTCATCAATAATTTTCTTATCTGATATCGCACTATGAAACAGATAGATAAACAAATCGGCAATTTGCTTCTCGACAGACTTGAAGAGGTGTTATCACAACACACTCCTATTGAACGGATACCATTGTACAGGTCAATTCTGGAAGATTTGTTTAAAGCTTTAACAGCCGATGTAAGTGAACAATTGAGCACGTTGCACAATAGAACGGTATATATTTTCAGAGAATATGATATTCCTGGTGATATTCAGCGCAAAACGGATTCATTACGAATTTTCGGAAACCGTGTAGTTCACGAAAGTGATTTCATTCCACGCGTTATTGATGATTGCAGATGCGTGTATCAACTGGCCATGATAGTTTCCTATTTTACAAAATTACCTATTCGGGAAAAGATCAGTATTTTCTATTCATCAACCATTGATTTGATAGAAAAGGAAGAAAACTTCATCAGACCGAAAAGACCAACCTATGATTTCTTTGCAGTTATTGAAAATATAATTATTCCCAACAGAGAAGCGTCGGGTAAATTTTGCACCCTTATTTGTAATACGGATGAATTGGGACTGATCAAATTGGAATTAAGGAATAACAAAAATGAGAATGATTTTGGAAGTGATTTATCGGCTTTTGGGAAAATTGCAGAGTGGTATCAGTATATTTATGTAACTGATGTTGTTCAACAAAAGGACAAAGAAGATGAGTATTGTACTACAACTAAATCATTAATCGTGCTAGAGCCTGATTATCTGATTGATGCCAAAGAATTAAGCGAATGCAGGCAAACTGATTTCAAGGCATTGGGGAAATATGTAGACAATCCACTATTATACATTTTGAGCCGGTTTACAAAAGGGGAAATAACTGATAAATTAATGATTGGGAATATTGTTGGGCAAATGCTTGATGGGTTGGTTACCAATCCTGACTACAGTTATAAAAATTCATTTGCTTCCGTCATGCGGGATAATACCCTTGGTATGCTTTGTCTCGCACATGCAAATGGCAATTACGACAGGCAGAATATCAACAAAATGTTTATTCGGGCTAAAGAGCATGAAAGGCAATTAAGAGCTGTTCTTCAAAATTATAAAAGCTATCAATGTATCATTGAACCGACATTTATTTCGAATAAATATGGCATCCAGGGCCGGCTTGATTTACTCGTTGATTATGGAGGAAAGAGCAATCGTAAAGACATCATTGAATTAAAATCAACGGAAAATTATCCCTGCTTCGCCATTGGAATGTACAATAATCATGAAGCACAGGCACTATGCTATGAGTTATTGCTGGATTCAACATTTCCAGACCGCACAGGGTCTAGTTCGATCTTATATTCAAGTGCTCCGATAGAAGAGAAACCATTGAGAAGTGTAGCGAAAGAAAAATATATTTCAATACAAGATTTACTGATGCTTCGCAATAGAATCGTAGCAAGTGAAATGAAAATGGCCAAAGGATTTTATGAACCATTCTTTGAAATTCTTGCTGAGACCTCCGGATCTTTTCCTACATTTATCAAAGACCAATTGCTGGATTTTAGGAATACCATTCAAAATCTGGATGAATTATTAAAACAATACTTTTTAGGTTTTATTAAATTCATTTACAAAGAGATGCAGGTAGCCAAAATTGGAGGTAATAATTTGAACAGCAAATCCAATGGGTATGCCGATTTATGGAAAGCTTCAAAGTCAGATAAGATTGAAAATTACGATGTTCTTATAAATCTTAACGTGAAGAACATTTCTGATGATTTTCATCTGACTCTTGCATTTGAAAATAATTTGTTGTCAAATATTAATACTGTGATCCTTAGTTCATTCAGAGTCGGTGATACAGCTATTTTTTATCCTACACCTGATCCGGAAGTACTTAATCCTCTTAATTCACAGATACTTAAATGCAGGGTTCTTGCGGTGAATTATGAAACAATAGAAATTAGTCTTATCAATAAACAAGTTGACAAAGCGTACTTTAAATCAAATAACTTTTGGGCACTGGAACGTGATTTTCGCGAGAATGGTTATAAGCAGCAACTTCAGCTAATGTACCAATTTCTAAAATCCAATAGACGCGTCATCGATTTAGTGTTAGGTATAGAGAGACCTCAATTTAATATCGGCGCTGAAATTCTTCAAAGCAACCTTGATCCGATTCAACATGAGAATGTTAAAAATGCCATGAATGCCAAAGATTATTATCTCATTCAAGGACCTCCCGGAACAGGTAAAACTTCGAAAGTACTGGTTGAGATCGTTCGTAATTTATCCGTAAAGGATACTGATACAATGGTTGTTGCCTTTACCAATAGAGCCGTTGACGAGATATGTGAAAGACTTCTTGTTATGGAAGTAGAATGTATCCGTCTGGGAAGGGGTGACAAATCCTATTATTGGTCTCACTTGTCACAGAATCTGAAGCTTGATGAGTTTAGCGAAAGGATATCGAAAAATAAAATATTCATTTCTACCATCAGTACATTTGCTTCGAGCCTCGACATTTTGAAATTCAAAAAGTTCGACACTCTTATTGTTGATGAAGCTTCTCAGGTTCTGGAATGTCAAATAACAGGTGTTCTTAAATATTTTAGAAAGTGGATTTTTATTGGGGACGAGAATCAATTGCCGGCAGTGGTGGTTCAAAATAAGGATGACTGCCTTTCAGATTCTAAAGAATTGAAAGAATTATCATTGCTTAATTTTAGAGAATCGTTGTTTTACAGGTTGAAAAAGAATGCAGTAAAGAAATCGTGGAATAACTGTCACGGGATGTTAAAATATCAATACAGGATGCATGAAGACGTTGCAGAATTTTCAAAGAAATATTTTTACAATGATCGGCTTGAAATTGGTAATGAAAAACAGAATGCTCCTTTATTGAGAATACAAAGCACAGGAGATTCTTTTATCAATGAAGTTTTTTCAAAATCCAGGGTAGTTTTTATCCCTACCAAAGTTGATTTAAGATCAAAAATCAACAACGAAGAAGCCGTACTAACAGCATCTCTTATTAACCAAATCGCTTTAATTTATGGAGAACAATTTAACCAGGCAAAAACGGTAGGAGTCATTACTCCATTCAGGGCACAGATTGCCAACATTCGTAATAAACTGAATACCAAGTTTAGAGATGTGACAATTGATACAGTTGAGCGATTTCAAGGAAGTGAAAGGGATATCATTATAATTTCATTGGCAACAAAAAGTACCACCCAATTTTCAGCAATTCAGTCAATGAATGAAGAAGGTGTAGATAGAAAACTAAACGTTGCACTCACCCGGGCAAAGGAGCGGGTCATCATACTGGGATCTGAAGAGGTACTTCAAAAGAGTGATCTTTTTAAAAAACTGATCGTATTTATCAAAGCACGGGGAGGTTACATGACAAATCTCAGAAAAGCTAAATTAATGCCAACTGAGTTATTCTAAACAATTATGGAAAATCTAATTCAACGTTTAAACCTGGCAATTGATGCTGAGTATGATGCTAAAAATCAAGAAGCTAAAGATTTATTAACCCTCCCAATTGAAACCCGTGTTTTAAAAGGGAATTCCATTACAAAAGTAACTGCCCGGTCATTTAACTTAATTGGTCAGGAGAACAATTCAACAATATCCTTTAACAAAGTAATTGTTACCTGTATTAATAATAGTTCAAATTTCAGAGAAGGCAACCCTGTTATGTTATCTGGCTATGGTAAAAATTTTAAGTTTGAAATTATTGAAGACCATGGTGATGAAATGATTCTTGAGGAAACTTATAATCAATATTCAATCCCTACTAATCTCAATGGCGCATCAAACTGGCAGATAGATGAAGCATCAGTAGATATCAGGCATATTGTAAAAAATTCAACTGCAATTTTAACCTCCGATCCAAATAAACTACGGTACTTGTCTGGTATATTAAATGGAAGTATTTTACCATTATTCTCATCTGCAAGAACCCAGAAAGCATTTAAAATTGCTGAAGCTACTGATCTGAACCAGTCACAGAAAGAAGCTTTTATTAAAGCCTATTCAACAGAGAATTATTTCTTAATTCAAGGGCCTCCTGGGTCGGGTAAAACCTGGCTGCTTGCACATCTGGCAATTGAATTTGCCAAAGAAGGCAAAAAAGTACTTGTCACTGCATCCACTCATACTGCCATCAATAATGCATTGCAAAAAATATCAACACTATCGCATTCTCCTGATATTATTAAAGTTGGAAATAAAATCCAATCAGATGGTTTATATTACAATGGATCTAATGCCAAAAATATTCCCGATTTTAGAAGAAGTGGATATGGTGATACCAGTAGTGGAATTATTGTAGGTGCGACATGCTATGCCCCACATACCAGGAAACTTGACTTCATGAATTGGGATGTAATTATCATTGATGAAGCAGGTCAGTTAAGCATTCCATTGGCAATGGCGGCCATGGTGAAGGGCAAAAAATTCATTTTTATAGGCGATCATAAGCAATTACCTCCTATCCTATCTGACAACCAGGATGATATTGTATTTTCAAAATCTATTTTTGAACATTTATTTCAATT
>Ga0123339_10003024_pt1 | contig 11264 bp, 19 predicted proteins | sample lystaG_FD_89956 | JGI IMG/M metagenome (GOLD analysis project Ga0123339, IMG submission 89956) | Glacier valley bacterial and archeal communities from Borup Fiord, Nunavut, Canada, to study Microbial Dark Matter (Phase II) -... | ecosystem: Environmental > Aquatic > Freshwater > Ice > Glacier ... | reverse complement strand
TAACTTTGAAGCAATGGCTTGAACAAAATCAATAAATAGAATATTAAATAAATATGAATTCTAATAATAAGAATACAAAATCTTTCAAAATTGAAACTCGTAATAGTGATATAAGCTCCTCGCAACTTTTTTATGATACATTGGAATGGAATACAGGAGAACCAGATCCAATAATTAAGAATAAACTTGTTTTAGATATACCTCTTTATGTTGGATATAATAAAAATAATCCTTTAATGACTTCTGATAAAAAGGACTCTAGTAAGTTATTTGCTGAATTAGAAAAAGATAAATCTAAATTATTAACTTTTTCAATTGAAGATGTTGGGAAATTATTTTTACAAATCCAAGATTTCAAAATATTAATAGAAAATAAATATAGTATTGTATATATTACTGAGTTAGCAAAAGTATTGAATGAAGAAAATTTGATGGAGAGAGCATTAATTAGAATCAGTGAACTTAAAAAGATAATATCTTTATATAAAAGTTTTATTAACATTACAAATTTAAATAAAAATATTATATTAATATCCGCCAAGGAAAAAAGTTTAAAAAATGAATTGATTGAAGAAAGGATTAAACTTGCTGCTCAACTTAAGCAAACTAAAAAAATTATTAAAAAACTTCAAGGCGATAGTATTAGCTATATCAATGATGGAGCTTTAAAATTAAAATCTTCAGAATCTGCCTTGAATCTAATGACACTAGAAAAGAAAAGTTTAAGTCATTTGAATGAAAAACTTGAACAGAGAATAGGAAATATGGTTAAGGTGTATGGATTTTACAATAAACTTCTTTCATTGAGTTCAGTTGTAGGATTAAAAAAATATAAATCAGCATTAATTTCTTTTTCTTTAGGTCAAACTTTAACGATAAGTAAGATTAATAATCTCCCTTTAATCGAGGAAGGCTATCAAGGCAGATTTACAAATACTTATTGTGCTACTATCTTTAGAAATGGCCCTGCAATATTTATAAAAAATTTATCTTCAAAAAACAACTTATTTATAAATGGGACTTTGCAAAAAAAGTTAGATACTTTTAATCTTAACCTCGGTGATGTTTTAAATATAAATGAAACTACATTGATAATAATAGATATAAATCCATTAGAATTAATACATATTAATATACTTACTAGAGAATTTAACGTAGAGAATTTATCTTCAACAAAACAAGATAATCTTAAAAAAGATGTCATAGAACATTTTATAAGATTAGTAGTTCAAAATAGAGAACTTCAAACAACAAAATCACAGTTACACAGTTCAAATAAATTAAATCTTCTTCTACAAGAAAGAATTGTTACACTAGAAAGCTTAAATACAATATATAAATTAAAGTTTGAAAAAATATTAAATATTATAATTACTCTTACAAAAAAGTTGGAAAATATTAACTTTATTAATATAAGATTAATTGTTTCAGAAATTAAAAAAGATATTAAAGAAATATTAAAAATTTCCTCTAAAAACTCTGCACAAAGCTAAATTATAGTGCTATAATTCATCGCTTTTGAAGAGATGCAGAATTTAAATAAAACTTAAATTCATGAATAGCTTAAAAGATAGGTAATTTTATAAAAAAGTATTTGCAAGTAGTGAGAGTTTAATTTATAATCCCTACTTAGCTAAATTAATTTTTTCTGAAAAGGAGAGCGGAAGAAATTATATATAAAGAATGGAGTAAAGTTGAATTTTCCATAAGTATCATTAATACTAGTAGATATAAGTCAGAGCAATTGCTTACTTATAGGTTTTTAATTTTTAAAAAGATATTATGTCAGAGTTTCAAAGAACAAAACCACATGTTAACGTGGGAACTCTAGGTCATATTGACCATGGAAAAACTACATTGACAGCAGCTTTAGTTTCATATTCGCAAAGAAAAGGATGGCAAAATTCAGGTAAGTCATATGCTGATATTGCAAAGGGAGGTATAGCTAGAGCTGGATCAAATAAAATTGTAACTGTTGCATCTTCACACGTTGAATATGAATCTGAGTTAAGACATTATGCTCATATAGATTGTCCTGGACATAAAGACTATATAAAAAATATGATCACTGGAGCTGCTCAAATGGATGGAGCAATTTTAGTAGTCTCAGCAGCAGATGGTCCAATGCCTCAAACAAAAGAGCATTTACTATTAGGTAAGCAAGTAGGCGTTAATCATATTGTAGTGTTTATTAATAGATTTGACGATGATACTGATCCTGATCTACTTGAACTTATTAAAGAAGAAGTTAAAGACTTATTAAAAAAATATGGTTATGATGCAGCTAAAGTTCCATTTATAGTTGGAAGTGCATTGTATGGAACTACTGGAGAGAAAGATGGAGACCAAACTATGGCAGAATTGCTAAAGGCTATGGATGAAACTATACCTTTACCAGTTAGAGAGCTTGATAAACCATTTTTAATGGCTGTAGAGGATGTATTTTCTATTGAAGGAAGAGGTACTGTAGCAACAGGTAGAATTGATAGAGGAAAAATTCATGTAAATGAAGTAGTTCAACAAATAGGTTTAATGCCTGATATAAAAGAAGTTACTGTCACAGGAGTAGAGATGTTCAAGAAACAGTTAACAGAAGGGCAGGCTGGAGATAATGTAGGGATACTAATCAGAGGTATAAAAAGAGAAGATATTGAAAGAGGTCAAGTTTTAGCTGCAAAAGGATCAACTAAGCCACATACAGAATTCAAAGCTGAGTTGTATATCTTATCAAAAGATGAGGGTGGAAGACATACTGGATTTGGATCAGGTTATAAACCACAGTTTTATATTAGAACTGCTGATGTTACTGGTGAAGTAGTACTTTCTGAAGGAACTCAATTAGTAATGCCAGGAGATAATATTCCTGTAATAGTAAAACTAATGACTCCAATTGCTATTGAACCTAAAATGACATTTGCGATCAGAGAAGGTGGAAGAACAGTAGGGGCAGGAATTGTTACAGAAATTGTTAAATAAAAGATAGTGTCCCGATAAGGTTTACTTATCGGGATTTATTTTTTATTTAATGTCATATTTATTGTGACATTTTAAAAACTTAATATGCAAAAAATTAGAGTAAGAATAAAAGGATATGACTATAGAGTAGTTGATAAAGCTACAAGTCAAATATGCAAAACTGTCATAGACACAGGTGCAACGATTCGTGGTCCAGTTCCATTACCTAATAAAATCTGGAAAGTAGCAGTGCATAGAGGTCCTCATATTGATGCAAAATCAAAAGAACATTTTGGAATTATTGAGCATACTAGGTTGATAGATATTTTAGAGCCAAATACTAAAACTATTGAGTCACTTACTCACATGCAACTACCTGCAGGTGTTGGCATAGAAATTAAATAATCAATATATTCAACAATAACTAACTCATAATACTAAGGATGAAAATACTAATTGGAAGAAAAATCGGAATGACTCAAATTTTCAGTGAAAATGGTAATGCTGTACCCGTTACAATATTTGATGTTTCAAATAATGTTGTATCTAAAGCTTTAAAAAAAGATAATAAAATAACTCACCTTGAATTTGGAAAAGACAAAAAAAAGAAAAGCAACAAAGCTGACCAAGGAAATTATAAAGAACTAACTTTTGTTCCTAAATATAAAAGAGCATTTAAAGTTGAAGAAACTGAAGGCTATGAAGTTGGGAATGAACTTAAAGCTGATGTTTTTACAGTTGGCGATAAGGTTCAGGTTACAGGAGTAACCAAAGGAAAAGGGTTTGCTAGTGTTATAAAAAGATGGAAATTTGCCGGTGGACCAAGGTCTCATGGAGCTTCTGATAGAGAAAGAGCACCTGGATCTCTTGGAACAAGAACAATACCAGGTAGAGTTTTTAAGGGTAAAAAAATGGGAGGACATATGGGAGTGACCAATAAGACAATAACTGGTTTAAAAGTAATTAGAGTATTGCCTGAAGAAAATCTAATTGCAATCAAAGGAAGTGTTCCAGGTTTCAGCAATAAAAGTTATCTAGTAATTAAACAAGAAAAATAGTATGAAATTACCCTTATATAATCAAATAGCTAAAGAAGTCGGAGAAGTAGAAGTAAACGATTCTATATTTGCCTCTGATGTAAATGATAAAATCCTTTCCCAATATGTATACATATATTTATCTAACCAAAGACAGTCAAATGCTCATACAAAGACTAAAGCTGAAGTTAGAGGAGGAGGAAAGAAACCATTTAATCAAAAAGGAACAGGTAGGGCGCGAGCAGGTTCAAGTAGATCACCATTATGGAAAGGTGGAGGAGTGACATTTGGTCCTACAAATAATATTAATTGGAAAAGAAAAACAACAAAATCTTTTAGAGCTGCTGCTTTTAGAAATGCATTTAGTAAGTTACAAAGTAATAACTTAATAAAAATTCTTGAGGGGGTACAGATAAACAAAGAAGAAGCATTGACAAAACAAGCTTTAGAAATGATAAACAACTTTGAGAATCCAAAGAAACTTACAATAATAGCTTTTGAAAAGAATGAAGATTTATTAAAATCATTTGCTAATCTTAAAAAGAATAGAGTAATTTCAGTAAGTGAATTGAGTGTGTATGATTTATTAAATGGTGGCAAAATATTAATTGAACAAAAAGCTTTAGATTATATTAATAAATGGGCTAAATAATATGAGAATAATTAAAAAACCTATTATAACTGAAAAATCATTGGGAAAATATAAAGATCAGAATAAAGTAACTTTTGAAGTTGATATGAATACGGATAAAATAAAAGCATCTAAATTAATAGAAGAATTATATAGTGTAAAAGTTATATCTGCAGTAGTATCAACAAGACTAGGTAAATATAAATATAATAGACTATCAAAAAGATTTGGAACAGGACAAGATAAAAAGATTATGGTTTTTAAATTAGATTCCAAAAGTAAAATAGATTTATTCGAAACTAAATAAAATTAATTAAAGAATATGGCTTTAAAAAAACTTAACCCAACATCTGCAGGATCTAGACATGCTGTTTTAGTAGACAGATCAAAACTATCTAAAGTAGAACCACATAAACCTCTCACAATGAGAATTAATAGAAGTGTTGGAAGAAATAATCAAGGTAGAATAACAATTAGACATAGAAGTGGTGGTGTAAAAAGATTATATAGATTAATTGATTTTAAAAGAGAAAAAAGAGGGATACCTGGTACTATAGAAACAGTAGAGTATGATCCGAATAGAACAGCTTTTATTGCTTTAATTAAGTATGTTAATGGTGAGAGAAATTATATTTTAGCACCAGATGGAATTAAAATAGGGGATCCAATACTAAGTGCAGATGAATCTCCTCTTAAAATAGGAAATGCAATGATGTTAAAAAATATTCCCCAAGGTACTATGGTACATGCTGTAGAAATGTATCCATCTAGAGGAGCTGTAATAGCAAGATCTGCTGGAACGGCTATTCAAGTAATGGGAGGTGATAAGGGATATGTTCAATTAAAAATGCCAAGTGGTGAAATTAGATTAGTAAGAGAGACATGTTACGCAACTATTGGAACAGTAAGTAACCCTGATAATATAAATGTAAAGTTTGGAAAAGCTGGAAGAAGAAGAAGAAAAGGAGTTAGGCCTGGTGTAAGAGGAGTAGCAATGTCTACAAAGCATCCTCATGCTGGAGGACAAGGTAAAGGTGGTAGACACGGAACAGGTGGACCAAAAATGGATAGATGGGGTAATAGAATTGGAAGAAGAACTAGGAAAATGAAAAACACTAGTAATAAATTCATTATTAAGAGAAGACAAGAAAAGAATAAATTTAAATCATATAAGACAGTTATATAATAAATTATGTCAAGAAGTTTAAAAAAAGGACCATATATAGATCCAGTATTATTAAAAAAAGTCACTAAGGCTAAAGATTCTGGTGATAGAAAGTCTATTAAGACCTGGTCTAGAAGAAGTACTATTTCACCAGATATGGTTGGAATAAATTTTGACGTTCATAATGGAAAGATTTTTAATAAAGTGTTTATAACTGAATCAATGGTAGGACATAAGTTAGGAGAATTTTCCTTTACAAAGAAGTTTACTGGACATAGTAAAAAAGGTAAGATAGCAAAATCATCAGGTTCAACTGGTAGATCTGAATAACTACTTAAAGTAATAAATATAGATTAATATAATAATATGGAAGCAAAAGCTGTAGCAAAATATATTGGTTTGTCGCCAAGAAAAACAAGAATACCTGTAGACATAGTTAGAGGTATGGATGTTACAAATGCCCTAAATGTACTAAAGTATATGCAAAAGGGAGCAGCGTTACAAGTAATGAAAGTTGTTGAGAGTGCTTTTGCCAATGCTACAAATAACTACAAAATGAACAGTTCATCACTATACATATCTGAAATCAAAGTTGATAATGGTCCAACTCAAAGAAGAATTTACTTTAAAGGTAAGGGGGGATATAGATTCTTAAAAAAACCTACAGCTCATATTACTGTTATAGTAAGTGATCTGATTAGCGAGGATCGTAGTGATGTGAAATCAAAACTAAAAGTAAGAACTAGTTTGATAAAAAAAGGAAAGAATATAAGTAGTGAAGATAAAAATAAAAAAGTTGTAAAAGTAGAGGAAACATTAACAAAAGATGGGAAGAGTGAATAAAAAATGCTATAATTCGGAGCTTTTTTAAGAATGAAAATAAATTTTTAATTATTTATTATTTGACTAATTAATGGCAAGAGGAGCACATAAAATAAATCCAATAGGATTTAGAATTGGAATTAATAAGAATTGGAATTCAAGATGGTATGCACCTAAAAAAGACTATGCTGAAAAGTTCTTAAGTGACATTAAGATAAGAAAGTTAGTAAATGAAAGGTTAAGAGCAGCTGGTGTAGCTTCCATTATAATCAAAAGATTAATTAACAAAATTCTTATTGAAATAAATGTTGCTAGACCTGGAGTAGTTATTGGAAGAGGTGGAGCAGGTATAAATACATTAAAAGATGATTTAACTAAAGTTTTAAAACAAAATGTTGATATAAAGATTTTTGAAATAAAAAATCCAGATACTGTTGCAAAGATTGTAGCTGAAAATATTGCAATGCAATGTGAACGTAGAGTTGCACCAAAAATGGCTATCTCTAAAGCTGTTCAAGCAGCCAAAGAAAGTGGAATAGTAAAAGGTATCGAGGTATGGGTTGGTGGAAGAATAAGAGGAGCAGAGATGGCAAGAAGAGAAAAACAAAGATGGGGTATAATTCCAAGACATACATTAAGAGCTGATATTGATTATGCATTTACTGAAGCTCAAGTTCCATCTGCTGGAAAGCACGGTGTAAAGGTTTGGATTAATAAAGGAGAAAAAACAACTTATAACATTGATTAAATAAAAAATATGTTACAACCAAAGAAACGAAAATATAAAAAAGAACAAAGAGGAAAAATGAGAGGAATTGCTTATAGAGGGTCCACATTGTCTAACGGAGACTTTGGTATTCAAGCCTTAGAAAAAGGTTGGATGAAAGCAAGGGAAATAGAAGCAGCAAGAAAAGCAATTGTAAATTTTACTAGTAGAAAAGGGAAGCTTTGGATTAAAGTTTTCCCTGACAAACCATATACTAAGAAAAGCGATGAAGTTGTAAGAGGAAGTGGTAAAGGAGAAGTTTCCTATTATGTATCTGTCATAAGGCCTGGGAGAGTTTTATTTGAAATAGGTGGTTTACCTGAACAAGTTTCTAAAGACGCTTTAGAACTTGCTTGTAAAAAACTTTCATTAAAAACAAGAATAATTACTAAAGATCTACTAGGATAATATGGCAGAAGAAAAAACAAAAAAAATAGAAAAAACAGAAACAGTTACTAAAAAAGTGAAAGTAAAGACAAATCCATCAGAAGCCTGGGCAAAAATGCCACTAAATGAAATGAGAAAAGAATTACAAAAGTTAACAATCAGTATAAAAACAGGAAGTGAAAAAAATACTTCTCTAGTAAAGAAGTTACGAAAGCAGATATCAATAGCATTAACTAAAAACAATCAAAAATAGATCTTAATAAGTAAACAATGAATGCAACTAAAGAACATAAAAGAAGGACATTAACTGGAAAAGTGATTAAATTAAGTTCAACAAATACATTAAAAGTAAGAGTTGAAACTAAATATCCACATCCAAAGTACGGTAAGATTATTAAAAATCATATTAATTATATGGTTCATGATAATGGTATTGTTAAAGAGATTAATATTGGAGATAAAGTAAAAATAACTGAATGTCCTCCAGTTTCAAAAATGAAAAAATGGATTATTTTAGAAAAACTAGTTAAGATTTAAACTCAACAATATGGTTCAGACACAAACAAGGTTAAAAGTAGCAGATAATTCAGGTGCTAAAGAAATTATGGTAATTCAAGTTCTTGGTAAAGCTAAAGGAGGAATGTTTCAAAAGTTTGGATACATTGGGGACATTGTAAGTGCATCAGTAAAAAAAGCTTTGCCAAATAGTGCCTATAAAAAAGGTGATGTAATACATGCTGTTTTAGTAAGAGCAACTAAGGAAATGAGAAGAAAAGATGGTTCTTATATAAAGTTTGATGAAAACGCAGCTGCAATAATTAACAAGGAAACTAAAGAACCAAAAGGAACTAGAGTTTTTGGACCTATTGCCAGAGAGTTAAGAGAAAAAGGGTTTAATAAAATTATTTCAATGGCATTAGAAGTTCTTTAATTTAGAAGTTAATTAATAAGTATGAGAAAAATAAAAAAAGGAGATACAGTAGAAGTTATGAGAGGCAAAGATGCTGGTAAGAGAGGGGAAGTTCTTTCTTTTATTGCTAAAGCTAATAGAAGAGGAGTTCAATTAGAAAAGATAGTTATTCAAGGAATAAATATTATTAAGAAATCTCAAAAACCAAATCCTCAACTTGGAATTAAAGGTGGTATTGTTGAAATAGAAAAACCAATTGATATATCAAACGCAATGTATATTGACAAAAAAACAGATAAACCAACAAGATTAGGAATTAAGATTGATGAGAAAACTGGTAAAAAGGTAAGATACAGTAAGAAATCTGGAGAAATAATTATATAAAATTCAAAAAAATTATTAAATTTAAGTATGACAGTCTTACAAGAAAAATATCAAAAAGAAATTAAACCTAAACTAAAAGAACAATTTAAAATTCAAAATGATATGGCAGTGCCAACATTAAAAAAAATTATTGTAAATGCTGGAATAGGTAATGAATTTAAGAATAATACGATAGTTGTTGATGAAATGACTACTACTATTTCTGAAATTACAGGGCAAAAGCCTATTGTTATTAATTCAAAACTAGCAATTTCTAACTTTAAGTTAAGAGAGGGAACCCCTAATGGTTTAAAGGTTACATTAAGAGGGGCAAGAATGTGGGATTTTTTCTATAAGTTAGTAGGAGTTACTTTACCAAGAATTAAAGACTTTAGAGGGGTGTCAAGAAAATCATTTGATAAAATGGGTAATTATTCTTTAGGAATAAAAGATCATACTATCTTTCCAGAAATTGATACATCTACTCTACAAAAAATAAGATCACTACAAGTAGTTATAACTACTACAGCTAATAATAATGAACAAGGTTTATTTCTTTTAGAAAAGCTTGGAATGCCTTTTGAGAAAGGAAAAAGTATTCAAATTTAATGTTTAATTTATACCTTGATATAAAATAGCGATAAAGATATAATTGTGGGCTAAGAAGTTTAACAAGTAAAGATATTAATTGACATAGAGTTAAAGTATGAAAGAGTTTTGTGAACTTTTTCATACATTAATTTAATAATAAATTATGGCTAATAAAGCAGCAATTGCAAAAAATAAGAAGCAGCAAGTAAAAATACATAGTAATAGTACTAAATTTAGTACAGTGAAATTCAGAAATAGGTGTGAAATTTGTGGAAGACCAAGAGGATATATAGGAAGGTTTAAGTTATGTAGAATTTGTTTCAGACAAAGAGCATTAAATGGAGAACTGCCAGGAGTGAAAATAATGACATGGTAAGTTTAGTTTTTCTAATATAAGATTTAATAAAGTTTATAAATAGTAATATTATGACAAATGATCCAATTGCAGACTTATTGTCAAGAATAAGAAATGCTCAAGTAAGAAAAAAAGATTCTATAACTTTACCATCGACTAAGATGATAGTAGCAATTGCAGATATACTAAAAAAAGAAGGTTTTATTCTTGACTATAGTGTAAATGAAATAGATCCACAACCTGAACTTAATATAGGGTTAAGGTATGTTAATGGAGTTCCTGCTGCTAGAGAATTAGTAAGAGTATCAAAACCTGGTGTTAGAAAGTATAAAGGTTACAAAAATATTAGGCCAATTATGAATGGATTAGGAGTAGCAATATTCTCTACTCCACAAGGGGTTATTACTGGAAACCAAGCAATCAAAAATAAAATTGGTGGGGAGTATATTTGCTTTGTATATTAATGAATTAAGTTAGAAATAATATTAGAATAAAATTATGTCAAGAATAGGAAAAAAAATAATACAAATACCCAATGGTGTTGAAATTAAAATTGAAGAGGGGGGGGCTTTTAGCTATAAAGAAGTAATTGTTAAAGGGCCAAGAGGAGAGTTAAAACAATCTATTCAAAGAGGGGTAGATATTGTTATGGAAAATAATGAGATCACGGTTGTTAATGCTGATACATCAAAACAATCAGGATCATACCATGGTTTATATAGAACTTTAATTCAAAATATGATAATAGGGGTGACAGAAGGGTATATTAAAAGTTTAGAAATTGTTGGAATTGGTTATAGAGCCGAAATCCAAGGTACTAATTTAATACTGTCAGTGGGATACTCACATAAGATAAATTATCCAGCTCCACAAGGAATTGCAATTAAAGTACAAGATCAAACAAATGTTTCAATAGAGGGTGCAGACAAACAGTTAGTAGGTGAAGTTGCTGCTAAAATAAGAGCATTTAGAAAACCAGAGCCTTATAAAGGAAAAGGAATTAGATATAAAAATGAAAAGATTAGAAAAAAATCCACAAAAGGAGCTTAAATAATAAATTAAATTAACATCATAATGAGTATTCAACCCAAATCATACAATAGAGGAAAAAGAATATTAAGAATTAAAAAAAGGATTTCTCAAAATCAGATTCATCCTAGAATTGTTGTATATAGATCTAATAAGCATATTTATGCTCAAATAATTAATGATAAAGAGCATAAAACATTATTAGGAATTTCTGATACTAGTTTAAAGGGAAAAGAGAAACTTAAACCTATTG
>Ga0123339_10003022_pt1 | contig 11268 bp, 7 predicted proteins | sample lystaG_FD_89956 | JGI IMG/M metagenome (GOLD analysis project Ga0123339, IMG submission 89956) | Glacier valley bacterial and archeal communities from Borup Fiord, Nunavut, Canada, to study Microbial Dark Matter (Phase II) -... | ecosystem: Environmental > Aquatic > Freshwater > Ice > Glacier ... | reverse complement strand
GAGAAATGCCTTGCAGGAAGTAGTTTGAGATAGAGTTAGTGCAATGAACACCCAGTAAAAACGCTAAACTACAGTACCCTGATGAGGCACGAATGAAACAAATACATTCGAAGCGAAGCGGAATGTGTCGCCCCGGGTAGGAGAAGGGGTCGGTTTACAGGGGTAGGTATTTGGTTTTTCGGGTAGAAAACGCCCTGTTTTTGCCGGAAAAGAAGCATGGTCTGAGATGAGCTGAGCGAGATTCTCAGCAAATACCTACCCCTAAAGGGGTGAGAGCTGAACCATCCTAATTCTGTTCGCTCCCATATTCGATCGCAATTTTGCGGATTTCCTCATAACAATCATGGAGGCACTCCTGCCGCATCTCCTCCGACAACGCGTGCATTTTCGCCAGCAGATCTACAACGCCATCCCTGCACAGGGAACAGGGTTCGAGATCGTAGAGCAGTGTCAGCGCCCGCGCCGCCTCAGGAGCGGGATGCGCCTTCACATACTCCTTTATGCCCATCCCCATCCAGTGCAGTTGGTTATCGCTGGCAGGCAGTTCCAGCCATTCTTTGAGCAGCGCATAATCGCCTGGAGCCGGATTGTTTACCAGCAGATGGACCGCCTCGCTTCTCATACCGGATTCTTGCGCCAGTTCGAGAGCAAATGCCCGAATGTCGGGGTGCGTAATGTTGAGAAGCGCATTGCGCGCGGCGGCAGCGAGACGGTCGTTCTCGCTGCGCATCCAGGCGAACAACGGATGAAAATCGAGTGGGAAAACCCGGTCGTGAAATAGCATCAGATAATGCCGCAGTCGAGCCGGATCGCTCTCGGCCAATACATCCTGTGCCGCGAGCAGCAGTTCTTCATCGGTGGCTTTGTATCCCCAGGACATCAGCCCGGCAACGGACCTCTCCGACCTCAGGATACGGTCTCGTAAGACGGCATAGCTCTCGCGGGGTATGGCATTTCTAGCTTCCTGCGCTCGCTTCCATCCCTCATCCCGCCCCCGGCGTTCCGCCGCCAGCGGTGCAAGCACAGGGAAGAACAGAGCTTCCTGCTCCAGCGCTTCCCAGGCAGCGGTCTCTCCCTCACGCTCCTCCAGTTCATAGATGAGGCGGTCGAGGTCGGCAAACTCTTCTGTCTGTTCCGCGTTTGTCAGGTGTGCAAGAACGTATCGCATTCCCTCGATGCCGTCCAGGGCAACGATCTCTCCGCCTGTCGAAAAATCGTTGTTCGGAATGCGGTTCTCAAAATCGTCGTACAGCGCTGCTCTCGCCTTAATATCGCCCTGCGCGGCAAACAGGCGAGTCAATTCCAGACGCTGATAGCGGCTGCGCCAACCCTGCCGATCCTCTTCTTCGAATACTTCCGGCAAGGACGCCAGAATCTGCGTTCGGTAGAAGTCCGCATTGCCAGAATCCTGTATCAACTCGAACAGATAAGGCGTTCGCGAAGTTTCACACTGTATATCGTATATCTGGCACTGCAGACAGGCTTCCACCAGCGTCGAGCGGCAAACCAACTCGCCTTTCTCAGCCAGTGCAAACCAGGCGCGTCCATGCCCTTTTGCCAGCAGCGACCGGAAATCCGCCATCTCATCAATGCCCGAGGTATCTTTTTTATCGACCATGCAATTCCTTTCAAAACTGGTCTTGAACTTTAATAATCGGAAATTTCGCGTAACTGTTCTGCCAGTGTAGCAACCCTGATGTGAAATCGAACGAGAAGTGTATTCTCTCCCCCTCCTTATGAAGGGGGTTGGGGGGTGGATAGGTACAATTTCGTCATACATTGCTGTCTGGCGTTTCTCCCTCTCTTCCTGATGAGCAGCGCATGGTAGACAGCAGGGGTCGGGGGCGAGAGTTGAACACTGCCCTTCGCATCTCTATCGCCTGGGCTCTGGTTCCTGCTCAAGCCGGCAGGAACCCTCACAGGCACGCCGCGCCTGCTCTCACTTCCAATGAGTGGACGCCCAGGATTGTTTTCATTCGCGTTTCGCACGCTGCTTCCTTCGCCTTCGGTTAAAACGTGGTATAATTCTCGAAAACCGTGTCCGGCAAGTCAGCCGCACGTTTCGCACCTCCCTTCTCCAGAATCGATTTTCCGTTTGTCAGGAGTCAGTCCGATGTTCCAAAGCAAATACACGATTTTTCGCGCCGCGAGCAATCTGCTCGGCGCAGCAATAGCCTCGACTTTTCTTGCTTTCGTCTTCACAGGCGGAAGCTTCTCACTCTCCCCGGCAAATGCGCAGCAGCCAGTGCCCACTATCGCCGCAGGGACAGCGCCATCGCCTTCCGCCACGACGGCAAAAGACGTCTGGCTTGGTATGTATATGAGCGGTGAGCGAATCGGCTACTCGCATATTCACACCGAACCCGCAACTTATAAAGGCAGACCCGCACTCAAGCTGACCAGCAAAGGGGTCACGAAACTCAAGCTTTTTGGTGCACAGGTGGAGCAGGATGAGGAGACCGAAACACTTGCCGACCTGCAGCAGCGCCCGCTGCGGCAGATCATGGACATTCGTTCCAACGGCAGCGTGCTGCACCTCGAAGCAGTCTACGATTATGTGAAGCACACCGTAGCCTGCGTTTCGGGCACTGACAGAGATCGCACGACCAAAACTCTGGCGATGCCCAAAGATATACCGCTCGCCGCCGATTCCAGCCTGATGGTCGAAGGCAAGAAACTCGCAGTCGGGCAGAAATTCACATTCGCCTATCTCTATCCGCTGACGGTAGAGTTCCAGACTGCGGAAGTTGCCGTCACGGGGCGCGAAACCGTGCACAGCGCAATAACTGGCAAAGACATCAGCGCATTCCTCGTCAGCTCGAAGATGCCGGTCGGCGATTCGGTGGAGTGGGACGACGAGAACGGTGATACGCTGAAGTCCGAAACCCATGTCGGTGGAATCACGATTTCGATGATCGCACAGCCCAAAGAGGTCGCGCTCGGCAGCATCCCTGCCGACAAAAAGGCGAGTTCTACCTTTTCGTCGGAAACGAAGCCAGCCTATGTGCCGCCCGCAGATTTCGCTATCGCTACCGCTGTCGTTTCGGACAGACGTATCGCCGACCCGCGCCACCTGCGAAGTATGCACGTAATCGTCAGTGGGATACCGGGCAGTCAGTTCGTACTGTCGGACGCACGACAAAAAGCTTCTGCAGTCACGACCGAGCCTGGGGCATCTGCCACCGCGACTGGTGCGGGATCAGTCTCTGAAACTTCCGGGATAAGTGTACGTCTCGATATACATGCAGATGCGATCGATCCCTCTCATTCGGCACGGCTGCCGATTACCGATACTGCCTGCGCGTCCTATCTGAGCAAAGCGGCTTTTCTCGATATCGATTCGCCGGGCATTCGTGCGATGGCGAAAAAACTGCGCGGCGGCGACAGCAATGCTGCCAGAGTTGTGCTCAAACTGCGCGACTGGGTGAGCGCAAACATGACCCCCGACATGACGATCGGCGTGCCACGCACTGCGACCAACATCTTCGGGCGACGGCGCGGGGTTTGCCGCGACTATGCCACCCTCTACACAGCGCTTGCGCGCGCGGCGGGTATACCGACTCGCCTCTGCAGCGGTATCGTCTATGCAGATGGCGTCGGAGGCAGCAGCGCACCGGGGCGATTTTTCTATCATGCCTGGGCGGAAAGTTATGTCGGAAAGTGGATTGCCGTCGATCCGACACTCAACAATCCTGCGGATCCACTCCCTTACGTCGATGCCACACACATCAAATTCGCTCAGGGTGATGTCGCGCGAATGTTCGATGTCGTCGGCGTAATCGGGAAGCTGCATATTCGCAGCGACTAAAAGTTCGCGTTCCTCAAGCTGCTTGAAGAGTTCCGATTAGAAGATAACTGTTCACCCCCGCTCGAATTTCTGGCTGCCAGGTGGCGTATCCATATTTATTCCCCCTCTCCCGAAGCTCCGAGAGAGGAGGTGAGAGTGAGTAGTTACGATATAAAATAGTCTGACCAAGGGCGTCATGAGGCGTTCGTGTCGCGTCATAATAGCGCAGCGTGCGATAAACCGATCTGCAGGAGGAAGCCCCGGTCTGCATATGTCGTGGCACAGCCCAAATTGTAACTGTAAGCCGTCCGTGAGGAGGTGGACTGTTCCACATGAGTATTCGTAATTTCAAGACCGCATTCAGTATCGTTTTCGCTCTGATTCTGGGCTTCATAGGACTGAGTATCGGACTGGCGATTCGGAGCGCGATCCCCGCGCTCACTGTTTATCCGATCTGGCTCGAGACTTTCGTAGGGTTTGCGAAGGTCAACCCGAACTATTTGAATGGGGTGACCGGCGCTCTTTGCGCCCTCGGCGTACTGTTCGGTACGATTATCGGTCCCAAGGCAGCGCAAACGCTCATCAATGCCGGCAACTCTCTCGAGCAGATGTCCGCCAAGGATAAGATAGCGGTTGGCTTCGGGACGGTCATCGGTATAGCCATTTCTACACCTTTTTTCATCTTCGGGTCACGCAACGCGATCGGCTTATCGCTTGCGATACTGCTCGCTGTGGCATTCGTCTACCTGGGTATTCGTGCCACCTTAAGCATGAAAGACGAGTTTCGATGCATCGGCGGAGCGGCTGCGGCGCAGGTCGTCGAGGAAGCAAACCCGACCGAAGGCTGCAAAATCCTCGATACGAACGTGATCATTGATGGGCGAATCGCCGACGTCTGCCGCACCGGATTCCTTGAAGGTACTCTTTATGTACCCGGCTTCGTGCTGGATGAACTTCAGCATATCGCCGACTCGGGTGACAGCCTGAAGCGGGCACGCGGCCGGCGCGGTCTCGATATCCTCAACAATATGCAAAAAGAGCTGCCGCTCATAGTTCGCGTCTGGGACAAGGAACTCGAGAAAGCGGCGCAGCACGATGAGGTCGATACGAAGCTCGTCAAACTGGCGAAAGCGCTGAAGGGCTCGATCGTCACGAACGATTTCAACCTCAACAAAGTCGCCGTGCTGCAGGGCGTCCAGGTGCTCAACGTCAACGAACTCGCCAACGCGCTCAAGCCCGTCGTACTGCCCGGTGAGGTGATGATGGTGGCGATCGTCAAAGAAGGCAAGGAGCCCAATCAGGGCGTCGCTTACCTCGATGACGGCACGATGATCGTCGTTGAGGACGGGCGGCGATTTCTCGATAAAACGCTCGGCGTGATCGTGACGAGTGTTCTGCAGACGGTAGCGGGCAAGATGATTTTCGCGCGGACACGTTCCGAGGACGAGGGAGACACGTTTGACTATACCAACAATCGCGACGCACCCGGTGGGGGATTCACCGGCAGTACCGGCGCGAGTCGCGGTGATTATTCCCGCCGCGGGCCGAGCAAGAAGGTTCGGTAGCGGAGAAAACAAAATTTGGACGATGCTTGCGGGACGTAGTGTGCTGGATCGTACACTTTCGGCTTTCGAGATTCATCCCGCAGTCGGTTCGATAGTGCTTGTGGTCGGTGCGGAGGAGCAGGAGCGTGTTCGGGAAGCAGTGTCTGCTGATTTCACAAAAGTAACCGCCGTCGTCATTGGCGGAGAGACACGCGCGGATTCGGTGCGCTGCGGGCTGAATGCTATTCCAGCAGAAACGGATATTGTACTCGTCCACGACGCCGCCCGCCCGCTCGTTTCCCCGGAGCTAATCGACCGTGTGATCGAAGGTACTGTACTGATGGGAGCGGCGGTTCCGGGTCTGCCGCTTTCCGATACCGTCAAGCGCGTCGGTGCAGCAGGACTGGTATTCACTACCATTCCGCGTACAGCGGCAGTAGAGTCAGCGACTGACGGAACGGTTACGCTCGGTCTGACTTCCGTACAGACTCCGCAGGGCGCGCGTGTCGCTCTGCTGTGTGCCGCATATGAACACTATGATCGTTCTTCTTCGGGCACATTCGAGCCGACCGACGAAGCTTCGCTGATCGAAAACTACGGCGAACCCGTGCTGGTTGTGCCTGGCGATCCTGTCAACATCAAAATCACTCGCCCCGAAGATGTCGCTCTCGCCGAACGGCTGATTGCAGGAGATACAAAGAATCTCTCAACTCAGGCACCGCGTGCATCAGAACCCGCGATAATGTCTCCTGCCGGGGAAGGTCTTTCCGCATCTCACCTGCCCACCGTCAATGCTCCCACTTACCCCGAAATCCGAACTGGTTTCGGCTACGATGTACACGCCTTCGCTTCTCCATCCGCCGCCCGAAAACTGTTTTTGGGTGGCATCGAAATCGCGCACGATCGGGGACTGGAGGGACATTCCGACGCCGATGTTCTCCTGCACGCTATCTGTGACGCGCTGCTCGGCGCAGCCTCGCTCGGCGACATCGGCATCCTCTTTCCCAACACCGACGATGCTTACAAAGGGATTGCGAGTCTGAGGCTGCTGGAAGTAGTCGGGGCACGCCTTACCGAAGCTGGCTGGCGCATCGTAAACATCGATGCAACGGTGGTTGCAGAGACTCCACGACTTATGCCGCATCGGATCGAAATTCAGGAGACGATTGCGGGCTGTCTGAGGGTGGAACCGGGGCGTATTTCCGTCAAAGCGACCACTGCAGAGAAATTGGGCTTCGTCGGTCGAAGCGAAGGTATCGAAGCCTCCGCCATCGCGACTGTCGTCTCCACTTGCCAGCTTTAGGACATGAAAACGAGGTTGGTGTAAGAACAGCCCTCAGGGACAGGAAAACTATAGTGTCCTGAGCACCTGTAGGGGCGCTGCTTGCTGCGCCCACTTCCCTTCGAGGAGCTACATATTTACAGCCTATCGCGCTCTTTTCGCGCTGCGGATCACGTTTTCTGCCAGTATTACAATCAAGCCGACAAACAGCAGCGGGGCGCGCCAGGCGACCGCGCCGACATGCGGCAATGCAAAAGCGGCGATTAGCAGCCAGACGATGATCGCCACGGCGTAAATGCCATCCTCGACGAACAGACCGAACACCTCTTTTAGCGCGGTTACGATCACATTCATGATGCATCGCCTTTCCGGTCTGCTGAAGGAGAAGCGTGAACTACGGGTAGTGATGCAACAGTGCTCGCTGTGCGGCGAACTGTGAGTACCAACAGTGCTGAGACCGCAAGAAAACCTCCCACAAGACCAAACAGCGATAAGTCCTCACCGGGCCATCCGAAATGCAGTCCTTCCCCGATCCAGAAAACGCCGAAAGCCGACAACAGAATACCTACCGCGAACTTGAGCATATTTTCAGGCACACGAGACAGTGGCTTGTGAACGATCAGACCAAGCGCAATCACGACAATACCCGCAGCCGCTGCGCCGAGACTGGCAGGAAGCAGCGTGTGCCCCACTACTCCGGTCGCGATCACGATAAAGACGACCTCCAGACCCTCCAATACCACTGCCTTGAACGTGGTCGCGACTGCAATCTTGTCCAGGCGCGCTGCTCCCGGGGTCCCGTCATTACGAAGCGCATTCGTCTGTTTCGCATAAATCGCGTCTTCATCGTGAAGGCCAATAATGCCTGCCGCGCGCAAAATAGCTTTTCGCAGCCAGCGCATCCCGAATAGCAGCAGCAGGACACCTACCACCAACTGCAGAGTCGTGATCGGGATACGCTGCAGCCTCGGACCGAAGATAAGCACGAGCAGCGCCAGAAAGACGACTCCTGCCACAGTGCCGATGATTGCGGAACGCCACCCACGCACCGTTCCCACTGCGAGCACGATCGTCAGAGCCTCGACGAATTCGACCAGCGAAGCAAGAAAGGAGGCGATGATACTTGGTCCTGCGTGTGTCCAGTCTAAAATGGTATCTCCTCCGCAAGCCCGCATATTCCAGCCTGCGTAATTGTTCAGGGGAGGTGAAACTTATGCCATGCCGCTGCCAGTTGCGGCATCAGCGTATCGCGCGTGATTGGCTTGAGGACATAGCCGCTCGTTCCGATATCCTGCGCTCGCTGCCGCGACTCATCGTCGGAGTACGCGGTCAGCATCACGATGCAGACAGGATGTTTCTCCAGAATGCTGGCTGCAGCCGTCAAGCCATCCAGCTTCGGCATACGAATATCCATCAGCACGAGGTCGGGCTGTTCGCGCAGAACAGTCTCGACGGCGGACTCTCCGTTGTCGGCGAGATCGACGACGACCAAATCGGCAAGCGTCAGCAATCGTTTCAACTGCATCAGTATGATACCCTCATCTTCGCAGACGACGACACGCTTGCCGATCAATTCGAGACCGGAGTTTGGCGTCTGTGTCTGCTCCAAACTGCTAACCGGGGGCGTCTTCTCCGAAGACGATCTCGACGTTTCCGCCGTGTTCATCGGAATTCTCGTCCTTCCCGCCTCGATTTGAGAAGGTAATGGCGCCGTGAAGGTCGTGTTCGACGAGCGTGTAAACAAGTTCGAGACCGATATTGGCATCTTGTTTCGGGTTGAAACCCGACGGAAAGCCCTGTCCGTTATCCCGGACGGTGACGTGGATACTTCCGTTCTGTTTCGTAAGATTGACTTCGATGGCTTCATAGCTACGTGCGTCCTCTCGATCGAGTATTCGGTTATGCTTAACGGCGTTGCTGATCAATTCATTGACCGCGAGTGCAAGAGCAGTCGCCGCTTTTGTCGGTATCAGAACAGCTTCTGTTTGAAGGAGAATCGGCACAGGATGTTCCATCGTCTTCAAGCCCGGTGAGAGCAGTTCGACAAGACTCGTGAGCACCTGCGCGGCATTCACCGCTCCGATCGGCTGGTCGCGCGAGAGCAGGTCATGCACGAGCGCGATCGTCTTGATCTGATTCAAGCCCTCCTGCACAGTGGCGACCGAGACCATATCGCTGTCCCATGGGAGCTGCATTTCCAGCAGAGCGCTCACGCCCTGCAGAGAATTCTTCACGCGGTGATGCACTTCCTGGATCGCGCGAGCGAGCTGCTCACTGCGTTCGCGCTCCGCCTGCCACAGCCGGGCATTGTCGACTGCCAGCTGGGTGCGCTCTGCAGCGGTTTCGAGCAGTTCGATTTCGTCCGCCGTCCAATCACGAGGCGTCCCCGCTACGCTCACAACGAGCGACGCAGTCCAGTTTCCATTTTCGATCATCGGTACGGCGAGGTAAGCACGTATGGCGTACGGGCGATAAGCTATGTCGTAAAATGGAGCAGTACGCGGATCGACCTTCGTATCAGCAATCGCAACCGTCCTGCCCTGGCTGAGGTTCGCAATCACCGCTTCTCCGAACGAACTCAGCGGGTACTCGCCCGCCCAGCTTTCCACGCTGTGGCAGTAATCGCGCCCGATTGTAGCGCGACCTCCCGCCAGATCGACGTCGACAAAGTAGCATCGTGAAGTTTGCAGGTATCTGCCGATTGTGTTTACAGTCGCCCACAACACTTCTTGAGGATCGATACTGGCGCGAATTTGTTCACTCAATTGCCCGAGCAGTCGCTCTCGCTCCTGACCGCGCTTCTGGTCATCGATGTCGGTAGTCGTGCCAAACCACTTCAGAATACCGCCGTTTGCGTCTTTCATCGCGTTCGCGCGACAGAGAAACCAACGGTACGCGCCTTCTTTGCTGCGGATACGGCACTCCACCACATAGTCATCACCCGTCCGCAGCGACTCCTGCCAGGCATCTATCACTGCCTGCAGATCGTCCGGGTGCGGGCACGCACGCCATCCCCAGTCCTGCATCTGTTCCAGCGTCAGCCCGGTGTATTCCATCCAGCGCTGGTTATAGTAATCCACCCCGCCGTCTGGTCTGGCGGTCCAGATGATCTGCGGGATCGACTCAGCCATGAATCGGTAGCGGCGCTCGCTTTCGCTCAGCGCATCCCGCTGGCGTTTCTGCTCTGTTATATCGCTGACGACGGCGACGAAACCTTTGATCTCACCTTGATCGCCGCGATCGGGCACGAACTCGGAGTGAACGAAGCGCGGCTCTGAGCCTCTGTAATACATCTCTCGTTCGCAGACGACATTCTGTCCATCAAGAGCCGCTTCGATCTGTTTTTGTACTGCCTGATACGCCTCTTCCCCGACAACTTCTGCGACATGTTTGCCGTTGATATGATCGGGAGAATGCCCGAGCCAGTCCGCATACGTTTTGTTGTTGAACCGGTAGCGGTGCTGATCGTCGACATACGAAATCAGAACGGGCACGGTATCCATCACGAGACGGAGCTGCTTTTCACTCTCTCGCAGGGCGAGCTGAACGCGCTCACGCGCGACGATCTCCTGCTGCGCCTGTTGATAGAGTCGCGCGTTGTCGATCGCGATCGCCGTTTGCGATGCCAGTCCTTCTACGATTTGTTCATGGCGCGCTGTGAAGATGCCGGGCTGCGCGTGCCCGAAGAACAGTGCGCCCATTACTTCTCCCGAGCGCGAGATCACGGAGACCGCAAGGAAGCTCCGCACAGGCAGATGCCCGGCGGGCATTCCCTCGTAGGGCGGATTTTTACCGTAGCGTTCATCCTGGGTGATATCGCGGCTGCGCATCGTGCCTTCGCCTTTGAAAGTAGGAGCGAACACGGCCGTGTTGCGCGGCATAGGGAAAGAAGAAAACGCCTCCGGGGGCGCCCCTGAAAGCGTATATAGTGTAAGGGACTCGCCCTGTTCGTTTATGGTATTATAAAAAAATGCGCCGAACTGAGCCCCTGTGAGATGAGTCGCCGCATCGGTTGCTGCCTGAACCAGCTTTTCCAGATCGAGCTCTGCCGACAACGCCTGCCCGATGCGATGAATCGTCGCCAGCGCCTCCGTCTGCTCCTGCAGTTTCAGCTGAACCTGCTGCCGCTCGATACCGACCGCTATCTGGTTAGCGATTGCGGCGAGTGCGGCGAGTGTCGCATCGGGAAGCGGATGACGCGCGAACAGCGCCATCACACCGATCAGCCGGTCTGCCACAATAAGGGGATGCCCCGCAAAGGACACCATGCCTTCGCGCCTCGCCCATTCCTGATCGCCGACACGAGGATCGCCCTGAACGCTATTCGTCAGATGCGGTTTGCGCTCCTGAGCTATCAAGCCGATCTTGAACTTGCCGACCGGGACCCGCCCATGTGCGCCATCGAGGTGTGTGTACAAGCCCGCGCTCGCTCGCAGTTCCAGCGTGTCGCCATCTTCCTCCAGTACCCAGATGCGAGCGAAGGCGGCGTCGAGATGCTGCACCATTTTCATGGTGCAGCGCTGCAGCGCGACCGAAAGCGAGTTTTCTTCGGTGAGCGCCCGCCCGACATCGGACGACAGCGCCAGAAGCCTGATATGCTCGGCGGCGGCAGTGTCGTTATGGACCTGCCCGTCACCACTACTGACGATAGTATT
>Ga0123339_10003021_pt1 | contig 11272 bp, 10 predicted proteins | sample lystaG_FD_89956 | JGI IMG/M metagenome (GOLD analysis project Ga0123339, IMG submission 89956) | Glacier valley bacterial and archeal communities from Borup Fiord, Nunavut, Canada, to study Microbial Dark Matter (Phase II) -... | ecosystem: Environmental > Aquatic > Freshwater > Ice > Glacier ... | reverse complement strand
GTGATTGGTGGCCGCCTGAACAGCGCAGGAGCTAACGCCAAGTTGGGCTCGGGCGATTACATCGTGGTCGAAGCCGATGAGTCGGACGCCTCGTTTTTAAATCTCCTTCCCGTGATGGCGGTGGTGACCAATATTGATGCTGACCACATGGAAACCTATGGCCATGACTTTGGCAACCTGAAAAAAGCCTTTGTTGATTTTCTGCACCGCATGCCGTTTTACGGCACGGCTATTTTGTGTACTGATGATGCAGCCGTGCAAAGTATCGTGCCTTTGGTGACCTGCCCCATCACCAGCTATGGCTTTAATGCCGATGCGCAGGTACGCGCTGTGAATGCGCGGCCAGTGGGGGCGCAAATGCACTTCACGGCGCAACGGCGTAACGGTGTCACGCTGCCCGACCTGGACGTTGTGCTCAACTTACCAGGCGAGCACAACGTGCTAAATGCCCTGTCAGCGATAGCTGTGGCGGTCGAGTTAAATGTGCCCGACGCCGCGGTGCAAAAAGCTTTAGCTGAATTCAAAGGCGTTGGCAGGCGCTTTCAAAGCTATGGGGACGTGCCTGCAAAAAATGACGAGAAAGGTGGCGTGTTCACCGTGATTGAAGATTACGGTCACCACCCGGTTGAAATGGCCGCCACCTTGTCAGCGGCGCGTGGCGCGTTTCCTGGCCAACGGCTGGTGTTGGCGTTTCAGCCCCATCGCTACACCCGCACACGCGACTGCTTCGAGGACTTCGTAAAGGTCATAGGCTTGGCTGATGTGGTGTTGCTGTCAGAGGTTTATGCCGCAGGGGAAGCCCCCATCGTGGCTGCGGATGGCCGAGCGCTTAGCCGCGCCCTGCGCATTGCCGGAAAGGTTGAGCCGGTGTTTGTCGACGCGATTGAAGCTATGCCGCAAGCCATTATTGACAACGCGCAAAGTGGCGATGTCGTGCTCTGTATGGGCGCTGGCTCGATTGGCAGTGTGCCGCAAAAAGTACTCGATATGCTACAAATCAATGAGCTGCTCGTACCTGAAAGCAGGGCGTTATGAGCCAAAACATCGCTAAAAATAAGGTTAATTTTGGCAAAGTTGCGGTGCTGATGGGTGGCCAATCAGCGGAACGTGAAATTTCCCTCATGTCGGGTCAAGGTGTACTGGCAGCGCTTCTGGCGCGCGGTGTAGACGCTTACCCGTTTGACCCTGCACAGCAAGACATGGGCGAGCTGAAAGCTGCTGGTTTTGACCGCTGCTTTATTACACTGCATGGCCGATTTGGTGAAGACGGTACTGTGCAGGGCGCGCTTGAGTTGCTGGGCATCCCATACACCGGCTCTGGCGTGATGGCATCCAGCATTGCGATTGATAAGGTCATGACCAAGCGCGTGCTGGTTGCAGAAGGCTTGCCAACACCCCAGCATGTGCTGCTCAGGCGCGGGGGTTACACGCCGCTTGATGTCGAGGCGGCATCAGCCAAGCTGGGCTTGCCATTGATTGTCAAGCCCGCACGAGAAGGCTCTTCGATTGGGTTGACCAAAGTCACAGAGGCGCCCCAGATGCAGGCGGCGGTAAGCCAAGCGGCGCTGCTCGATGCCGATATTTTGTGCGAGCAGTTCATTGATGGCGATGAGGTGACTTGCCCAATATTAGGCACGGGAAGCCAGGCCTATGCCTTGCCCGTGATTCGTATTGCAGCCGAAGACGGTAACTACGACTACCAAAACAAATACTTCACCGACACGACCCAGTACCTAGTGCCCTGCGGCCTGCCAGAGGGGGAAGAAAAAGCGATTCAAGAACTGGTTTTGCAGACCTATCGAACGCTTAATTGCCGGGGTTGGGCGCGTGCCGACGTGATGATTGACAAGCTGACCCGCAAGCCGTATTTGCTGGAGGTCAACACCTCTCCCGGTATGACGGGGCATTCGCTGGTACCTATGTCAGCACGCGCTGTCGGTATTTCGTATGAAGACTTGTGCATTGAAATTTTGAAGACAGCCGCGCTGGACTATGACGTCATTCGGAGGGCTGCCGCTTGAGACGCAACCTGCCATTACCAGCATCAGCCGCAGCATTGCCTGCAGACATCCGGTTCATGAACGCTCTGACAACGGTGTTTGGCCTGCTGTTGGCGTTGATGGTATTGGCGTTGGTGATGTCCTGGCTTGTTAGGCAACCTCTTTTTAACTTGAGTGCCATTGCCGTGCAAGGCGATGTGCTGCATAACAACGCGGTCACGCTGCGCGCCAATGTTGCCCCGCGTTTGGCAGGTAATTTTTTCACTGTCAATCTGGCGCAGACCCGCGCTGTTTTTGAGTCTGTGCCTTGGGTTCGCAAGGCTGTGGTGCAGCGCCAGTTTCCTGATCGATTGAAGGTGGTGTTGCAAGAGCATCAGGCCGTTGCCTACTGGGGTCCTGAAGGTGATACCCGTTTGGTCAACAGCTTTGGCGAGGTGTTTGAAGCGAACCAGGCAGAGGTTGAATCTGCTGACTTGCCGCAGTTGAACGGCCCGTCAGGCCAAGCGCCTCTGGTGCTTCAGGCTTACCGCTTGCTGTCTGCGCAATTTGAAAAACTGGACATGCAGGTCGAGGGCCTGGAATTGACAAGCCAGGGCAGCTGGCGTGCACGTTTTGAAAACGGAGCAGCCATAGAGATGGGCCACGGCTCTGCCAGTGAGATTGAAAGCCGCACCCAGGGCTTCATTGCCACCTTGAGCCAGGTGTCTGCGCGCTACGGCAGAGACCTCGAGTCTGCAGATTTGCGCTACAGCAACGGGTATGCGCTCAAGTTAAAAGGTGTCACCACGTTGAACCCAGGTGACAAAGAAGACAAAAAAGTGAAAAGGTAAATCTATGGCCAAAGAATACAAAGACTTGGTAGTGGGGCTGGACATTGGAACCAGCAAGGTCATGGTTGTGGTGGCCGAGGTTATGCCGGGTGGCGAGCTCAAGCTGGCGGGCCTGGGCATTGCCGCCAGCAATGGCCTCAAGCGCGGGGTGGTGGTCAATATAGATGCAACGGTACAGAGCATTCAACAGGCTTTGAAAGAAGCCGAGCTGATGGCCGACTGCAAGATTTCTCGCGTTTACACCGGCATCACCGGCAGCCACATTCGCGGTATTAATTCCAGCGGTATGGTGGCAGTTAAAGATAAGGAAGTCACGCAGGCCGATGTGGCCCGGGTGATTGAAACTGCCAAGGCCATCAACATCTCGACCGACCAGCGCTTGCTGCTGGTCGAGCCGCAAGAGTTTGTGATTGACGGGCAGGACGTGCGTGAGCCGATTGGCATGAGTGGCATTCGGTTGGAGGCAAAAGTCCACATCGTCACGGGTGCGCAAAGTGCGGCTGAAAATATCATCAAGTGCGTGCGCCGCTGCGGCCTGGAAGTTGACCAACTGATGCTGAACCCGCTCGCATCCAGCCTGGCGGTCTTGACGCAAGACGAGCAGGAACTGGGCGTGGCGCTGGTGGACATTGGTGCGGGTACAACCGACGTGGCCATTTTTACAGGTGGTGCGATTCGCCACACAGCCGTCATCCCGATTGCTGGTGACCTGATCACCAGCGACATCGCCATGGCATTGCGTACGCCGACCAAAGATGCGGAAGACATCAAGGTTGAAAGCGGTTACGCCAAGCAGTTACTGGCTGACCCAGACACACAGGTTGAAGTGCCTGGCCTGGGCGACCGCGCACCCCGCATGCTGAGCAAGCAGGCGCTGGCAGGCGTGATTGAGCCGCGTATTGAAGAGATTTATTCACTCGTTCAGCAGGTCATTCGCGAGTCGGGCTACGAGGAAGTCCTGTCGTCCGGCATTGTGATCACTGGCGGCAGCGCGGTGATGCCGGGAATGGTTGAGCTGGGTGAAGATATTTTCCTCAAACCCGTGCGGCGCGGCATTCCGCGTTATTCAAGCTCCCTGTACGACATGGTGGCGCAAGCGCGCGCCGCCACCGTGATGGGCCTGCTGGAAGAAGCCCGGCTGGGGCGCATGCGTGGCTACAAGGTGTCGCAAAAAGCGGGCAGCGTACACAACGCATTTGGTCGGGTCAAAGACTGGTTTGTGGGCAATTTCTAAAAAATACCAGTATGAAACATTACCCCGCGTTTATCCCCACTGCTCCGCCACACACACGGTCAGGAGGCGCTGATCCGCCTTCATGAAACACTCCAAAAATTCTCAAAAAATAGTTTTAGGCAACTGCAATTTAACAAAACAGGAGGCTCACCATGAGCATCGAAATGATTGAAATCGAAGAGTTCAACCAGGGCACACAAATCAAGGTGATTGGTGTCGGCGGCGGCGGCGGCAACGCGGTAGGCCACATGATGGCCTGCGGCGTGCAGGGTGTAGAGTTCATCTGCGCCAACACTGACGCGCAGGCATTGAGCCGCGGTAACGCGCACAAAACCATTCAGCTCGGCGGCAGCGGCTTGGGTGCAGGCAGCAAGCCCGACAAAGGCCGTGACGCGGCCGAGCTGGCGGTGGACGACATTCGCAGCGCGATTGATGGCGCGCACATGCTGTTCATCACCGCGGGCATGGGCGGTGGTACGGGCACAGGTGCAGCTCCAGTGATTGCCCGCATCGCCAAAGAGATGGGTATTTTGACGGTCGGTGTGGTGACCAAGCCGTTTGAGTTTGAAGGCGGTCGCCGCATGACCAACGCCGACCTGGGCCTGGCCGAGCTGGAAGCCAACGTCGATTCACTGATCGTGGTGCTCAATGAAAAGCTGCTCGAAGTGCTGGGCGACGACGTGACGCAAGACGAAGCCTTTGCGCATGCCAACGACGTACTTAAAAACGCGGTGGGCGGCATTGCCGAGATCATCAACGAGTACGGCAACGTCAACGTTGACTTTGAAGACGTCCGCACCGTGATGGGCGAGCCCGGCAAAGCCATGATGGGCACAGCAGTGGCCAACGGCCCCGACCGCGCGCGCATCGCTGCTGAACAAGCCGTGGCCTGCCCATTGCTGGAAGGCATCGATTTGTCGGGTGCCAAGGGCGTTTTGGTGTTGGTCACTGCTGCCAAGGGCTCGCTCAAACTGAGCGAATCCAAACTGGCGATGAACACCATCCGCGCTTATGCCTCGGCGGATGCGCATGTGATTTACGGTGCGGCCTATGACGACAAACTGGGCGACGACATCCGCGTGACGGTGGTGGCTACCGGCCTCAGCCGCCAGGGCGTACGCCGCCACGCGCCACCGCTGCAAGTGCTGCGTACGGGTACTGATAACGTGCCTTTCAACGTGCCAACGCTCAATGCAGTTGCGAGTATGGGCGGAACAACTCAGAACTCCATGGGCTCTGCGCAACCAGACTACGGCAACATGGCGGTGCCAAGTGTGTGGCGCACCAACCGCACGCAGGCGGCTGCCAAAGTTGATGCGCTGGCATCGGGCGGCATGGATGATTTCGAAATCCCCGCATTTTTGCGTAAACAGGCAGATTGATATTTTGCGTGCGCTCTCCGCCAGAGGCAGAGAGCGCACGAAACACCGGGCATTCAAGAGAATTTAAAATATATACATGCTCGCTCAAAGAACCCTCAAATCGCTCACCAAAGCAGTGGGTGTTGGCCTGCACAGTGGCCAGCGGGTCGAATTGACCTTGCGCCCTGCTGCCCCTGATACAGGCATTGTTTTTCGCCGGGTCGATTTGCCGCAGCCTGTGGACATTCCCATTTCTGCGCTGGCCGTCACAGACACGCGTCTGGCATCCACCATTTCAAATGGCAGTGCCAAGGTCTTCACGGTGGAGCACCTGATGTCCGCCTGCGCTGGGCTGGGGCTGGACAATCTGTACGTTGACATCACCGCCGAAGAAGTCCCGATTCTCGATGGCTCTGCTTCTTCGTTTGTGTTTTTGCTGCAGTCAGCCGGTATTGAATTGCAAAACGCACCTAAACGTTTTGTGCGCTTGCTTAAACCAGTTGAAGTGCGTGAAGGCGAAGGGCCGACGACAAAGTGGGCGCGTCTGTCCCCTTATGACGGCTACAAACTGAGTTTTGAAATTGACTTTGACCACCCGGCTGTCGATTCAACAGGCCAGCGTGTAGAGTTTGATATGAGCACAGGCTCGTACACGCGCGACATTGCCAGAGCGCGCACATTCGGCTTTACCAAAGACGTGGAGATGATGCGCGCCAGCGGCCTTGCCATGGGTGGCGGTCTGGACAACGCCATTGTGATGGACGACTACAAGGTGCTCAACAGTGAGGGCCTGCGCTACAACGACGAGTTTGTGAAGCACAAGATTTTGGACGCGATGGGCGACCTTCACTTATTGGGTAAACCTTTGCTGGCAGCCTACAGCGCATTTCGATCTGGCCACGCGCTGAACAATAAGCTGCTGCGCGAGCTGTTAGCGCACAAAGATGCTTATGAAATCGTCACGTTTGAAGACGAAAAGCTTGCGCCCAAAGGCTTTGCTACCCTGGCACGCGCCTGGTAGCTGCAACGAAAACGCTAACGATGCCATTTGTGCGCGCCCTTGCCCTGCTGCTGTTGGTGATCACCGCCGTGCTGTTTTTGTTTTATGCCGCAACTGGGCAGATGCGTTACAAAAACTGGGGCTTGGTTCTTTTGAAGTGGACGTTGCTGGCAGGTTTTGGATTTTTTGCTGTGCTTATTTTTCAGCGATTGACCACCTGAGATCTTTATCGCGTCTTAAGCGCTGCTGCCAATATAGCCCGCGAACGACCTGCATGCGCATGGGTAATTGCCAAACCCAATGCATCGGCTGCATCTTTGCCCGGCAGCATAGGCAACTTCAGCAAACGCATCACCATCTGCTGCACCTCCGCCTTGCCTGCCTTGCCGTAGCCCGCAACCGCCTGCTTGAGCTGCAAGGCGGTGTATTCAGCCACTGGCAAATCAAGGGATACCAGCGCCGTGATGCATGCCCCACGCGCCTGACCCAGCAGCAAGGTGGATTGCGGGTTGACGTTGACAAACACAATCTCCACCGACGAACAGTCGGGCTGGTAGCGCTCCGCTACTTTACGCACACCGTCAAACAAAACCTTCAGACGGCCGGGTAAATCTTTTTTATCCAGATGCGCGGTTTTGATGGTGCCGCTGGCCACGTAGCTTAGTTGCTGGCCTTGCACATCGACCACGCCAAAACCTGTGATTTGCAAACCCGGGTCAATGCCAAGAATACGCATGGTTTTTGTAAATAGGATGAATGCTATTAAATAAGGAGCTTCTCAAACTTGTATCTATTGGGCTAGAGGCTGATTTATATACCAAAATACCACCGTACAGAGTGAAAGAACACGGGTGCGGCAAAGCACAGCGCATCGACCCGGTCCAGCAGGCCGCTGGCCCCTGTGACTGACTTGCCCTCTGTGCCCCAGTTGGTGATTCCGCGGTCACGCTTGAGTGCCTTCATGACCAGGTGGCCAAGCGAGCCGGCCACGCAGGCAATCAATGCCATGGCCACTGCCTGCGCAGGCTTGAAGGGGGTTAGTGCTGACATCAGGCCGCCTATCAGGCTGGCCACTACTACTGCGATCAGCCAGCCCACCCAATTGAAGCTCTGGCTGATTTTGGGGGCGATGGGTGCACGTTTGAGCTTGTTGTCCACCAGGTACTGAACCAGCATGCAGCTTTGCACCACAAACACCAAAAAGAAAACCAGAAACGCCTGTTTACCCTGGTAGTTTGGAAATTTAAGCAGTAGCAGCGCAGGCACATGGCTGATGCCGTAAACGCAGACCATGATGCCCCATTGAAGCTTGGCGTTACGTTCCAAAAAGCGTTCTGGATCATTGGCCAGCGCACTGATGACCGGGATAGCCAAAAATACATACACCGGGATGAACACGGTGACCAGGTCAAAGTTCCGGTTGATGACCAAGGCAAACTGAGTTGGCAGCACGATAAAAAAGCCAGCACCAGGCTGCGGTGGTCTCCCTGGCGGGTTGGTGACAGAGTGATGAACTCGCGCAGCGCAAAAAAAGCCACAAAGCCAAACAGCACCGTCGCCACGGTTTCGCCAAGTGCCCAGCCTACCCAGAACACCGTGGCCATGACCCATGATGTTTGCAGTACGCCGTTAAATTCTTTCAGTGCCTGAATGCGCGGGTCACCCTCGGGCCGCTCGCGCAGCGACGACGTAAAGGCATACACACTGACCGCTGTCAGCAGGCCAAACAGCAACACAAAAAGCAAGCCGACTTGCTGCGAAGGCCGCAGGCTAAGCATGAAGGTGTTGATCATGATTGGCGCAGTCCCATCACAGCATCACGCGCACGGGTTAAAAAATCGGCCCGGCTTTCGTCAACTTTCAGGCCAATCGGTACACCAAAAGTCACTGAACACAAAATCGGCACGGGCACCACCTCGCCCTTGGGCATGACGCGCTGCACGTTGTTGATCCATGCCGGTACCAGCACCACATCAGGGAACTTTTGCGCCAGGTTGTACAAGCCAGACTTGAACTTTTGCGGCTCCTCCTGGTTACCGCGCGTGCCTTCCGGGAACAGGATGATCGAATCTCCGCTGCCCAGTGCGTCTATCAAAGGTTCCAGCGGATCCTGGTCGCCTGTCTTGGCGCGATCCACATAAATGGCGTTAAAAACGGCGGTGGTGAGCCACTGTTTGAAAGGCGTTTTCGTCCAGTAGTCTTTGGCCGCAATCGGCCGGGTGATGCTGCGCAGCTCTTCAGGCAGCGCTGCCCACATCAACACCAGGTCGGCGTGGCTTTGGTGGTTGGCAAAATAAATGCGCTGCTCGGCCTTGGGCGGGCAGCCCTGCCAGCGTGCCTGCGCGCCGGTTAAGGCGCGAATCAAGCCAAGCAAAAACAGGCTCATCAATTTCGCCATCATCTAAGGCAGCTCCACCCCACCCATGCGGGCGGCAATCGTGCTGGCACGAGACGACAAAAAACCTGAATTCAACCGGGTTTCAAAATACTTGGGGCGCGGCAACATCACCGCCAATCTTGCAGCCTCGTAGGCGCTTAATTTGCTGGCACTTTTGCGGTAGTAGTGCTGCGCGGCAGCTTCAGCGCCAAACACGCCTTCACCCCACTCGACGCTGTTCAGGTAAATCTCTAGGATGCGCTCTTTGTCCAATAGTTTTTCAAGCAGTAATGTCAACACCAGCTCTTGCCCTTTGCGCAGCAGTGTGCGCTCACCTGACAAGAAAAGGTTTTTGGCCAGCTGCTGGGTGATGGTGGAGCCGCCCACAATTTTTGGAGGCTTGACTGGTTTGGCTGGAGTCTTGGCGCTTGCGGCTTTGTTGGTTGACTGCTGCGCCCCCTGACCAGTCTGTTTTTCAGCCTTGGCATTTTTGTCCCAGGCTTTTTCAAGTGCCTCAACGTCCACGCCTTCGTGCTCGTTAAAACTGGCGTCCTCCGATGCAATCACCGCCCGCTTGAGGTTGTCGGACATGCCGCTGTACGGCACCCACTGCTGACGCCATTTCAGGCTGCCTGTGGTCGTGGCCACGCTGTAAACAGCAGAACGCTCAAAAGCCGTGGATTCAGGGTCAACTACCGCCATCAGGGCAATGCGTCCGACAAAATAAAGCTGCAATGACAAGCCCGCCAAAAACATCAACAGGATCAGGCGGAGCGCGGCTTTCATGCTGTTTTTAGCGGCTGGTCAGGTTGGTTTCAAGCGTTTCATCGCGCGTGAACTTGAAGCGCGACACCACTACAATCTGGTCGGCCTTGCGCCGCATGGCGTCGGTGAATTTGTCGAACGGCCCGGTGCCTTTGACGATGGCTTGCGCGCGGCGGTCCAGCGTCAGGTTGCCAGACGTCACGACCACCTCGGTGGCCAAAATGCGGCCGTCAAAATTCACCGTCACGATCATGGTCAATTCGCCATACAGCTTTTTGCCCGCCAACTCCGGGAAGTTGGTCGTACCCTTGTCTTCAATCTTGCGGCGCAGGCTGTCGTAGTAAATGGCGTATACCTCTTCGCGTGTGGCGGGGCTGATGTAACGCTTCTTCGGCTTGGCATTTTCCTCATTGATGCGTTTTTCAATCTCCGCCAAAATTTTGATGAGTTGCTTGCGCTTTTCTTCGCGCTCGGCCTGCACTGGGTCGTTGGTGGGTGCTTTCGGGTCAGGTGGCGGCATCGTGGCCAGCTGCTTTTTGATTTGCGCCAGCAACTGGGTTTGCTGCTCTTGCATGGCCTCAACTTTTTTCTGCGCGTCTTCGGCTGCGTCGCCCAAATCAGTCAGGGCCGATGGCGGTAGCGGCGAGGTTGCCCGGCCTCTTTCTAGCTCGCCGCCGCCGGCCAGGCTGCTTTGCGCAATGGCTTTGGCAAATTCAGGCTTTTCATTCGACTTGGCGTTGACCAAAATCACTTCTAACGGCGTGTCTTTGAAGACGCGATTAAAACTTTGCGGGTCCACAAAACGCGTCGTCAGCACGACGGCATGCAACACGGCAGATGCTCCCAAGGCTATTTGCAGTGTGCTGAAGTTTTTCACAGTCAAATTATCGGGCTTAAAGAAGACTTTTCAGCTGACCGGTGTGGCGGCATCTTCGGCCACCTCGTTGACGTCAACTGCAATCGCAATGGGGCCTGCTGCCGCGTCGTCGTCGTCTTCAGTTTCAGCGTCCTCGCTGGGTGTATCCGAAGCTATATCCAGCCGCTCAACAACCGCGCCTGATATGTCCAGCGTGATCTCGTCAATCTCTCCCAGCTTGATGCGCACTTTGGCTCCGCGTGGCAAGCCCTGTGCCCCGGTGGCGGGCAGCACCAGCGGCAAGTCGTCGGCGCGTACCAGGTTGTCTTTGAAGGCCGTGGCAATCAGTTCAGTCATCCCGTTTTGCTGCAAATATTTCAGCGTCCAGTAGCGCTCAATGCCGCTCTGGTAGCCGTTGTAGGCGCTGTAGGCGGCATCAAAACCAGAGATGATGGAAAACAGTTCCGTGTCTTTGGGTTTGAAGGGTGCCACCAGGGCTGCCGTGCGGCCATGCTTGGCGCAGGCAATGATTTGCCACTGGTTGACCAGATCGGTGTAGCGGCGTAGCGGTGATGTTGACCAGGCATAGCTTTTCACGCCAAGGCCCGCATGCGGCAGCGCTTTGGTGCCCATGCGCACCTTCACGCCGGGGGCCAGACTGGCCTGGCTGCGGTAAATGCCCGGCACGCCGTGTTCCGCCAGCCATTGGCCCCAAGTGCTATTGGCCAAAATCATCGCCTCGGCAACGATCAAGTCCAGTGGCGCGCCGCGCTGGCGGGTGGTGATGCTGACTTGTTCGTTACCTTGAGGCTCTTGGCCACTTGGGTTGTCCAGCTTGAAGTTGTAGTC
>Ga0123339_10003019_pt1 | contig 11273 bp, 8 predicted proteins | sample lystaG_FD_89956 | JGI IMG/M metagenome (GOLD analysis project Ga0123339, IMG submission 89956) | Glacier valley bacterial and archeal communities from Borup Fiord, Nunavut, Canada, to study Microbial Dark Matter (Phase II) -... | ecosystem: Environmental > Aquatic > Freshwater > Ice > Glacier ... | reverse complement strand
TGCGCCAAAACGTAGCCCTGGTGCCGGTCGAGCCGCTGTTCAACTACCCGTACTGGCTAGCAGGTGTGGCCGCACTGCTGCTGCTGCTGCTGGGGAGTGCGGCCCTGTTTCGGCAGCGACTCACGCGGCGCTACAAGGCCTACAAGCTGCGCAAAAACCACGGTTATTTCCTGGCGCAATTTGCCCGTCACGTCGAGCGGTTTGAGCTTTCCCGCTCGTCCATCAACGTAGAGCGGGCGGTGGTGCTCTGGAAAAATTACCTCGCCGGCCTCGAAAATAGCGGGCTGAATTCCTTCACCACCCGCGAAATTGTGGTGTATTTCGAAAACGACAACGACGTGCGCAAAGCCCTGAACGCGACCGATAAAGTGATATACGGCAACGTGCAGACCGAAGAAGCCGTGGAGGTTGACCGGGCGTTCCAGCGCCTACGCGGCTTTGCCGAACGCCGCTACGCATCGGTAAGGCAATAGACTTGTTCCTGAATTAGCTAAATCAAAAGAACGTCATGCTTAGACTACGCTCAGCATGACGACCAAATTTTGTCGTTTTCTAATTTGGGAACAAGTCTAGTGAGCAGTGAGCAATTAGCAATTAGCAATGAATAAGAGAACATCATGCCCACTGTTCATTGCTCACTGCTAATTGCTTACTGACCTACCTTCGCGGCTGCTTGAACGACTTTTTCAACCTTCTGTCCTACGCCACGCTGGCCAGCTACCAGTGGCAGCAGCCGCGCCTGCTGCTGTTGCTTGCGGCAGTGCCGCTGCTGTTTGTGCTGCGGCGGGTCCTGGTCCGGCGGCGGGCGCGGGTGGCGGTGGCCTTTGCGCCCGGCCCCGTGCCGCGCGACTGGACGGCGGCGCTGCGCTTCCTGCCCGATGTAGTGCTGGGCCTGGCCATTAGCCTCGCCATCATTGCCCTGGCTCGGCCCCAGCGCACCGACGAGCGCGTGGAGCAGTTCGGTCGCGGCATCGACATAGTGTTGGCCCTCGACGTGTCGGGCTCCATGGAAATCCAGGACCTGCGCCCCAACCGGCTGGCCGCCGCCCAGCGCATCGCTGCCGATTTCCTCAAAACCCGGGTGGGCGACCGGCTGGCGCTGGTCGCCTTCGCGGGCGACGCCTACTCGCTGGCCCCCCTCACCACCGACTATGACCTACTGGGCGAAAGCCTGGCCAGCCTGCGCGTGGGCATGATTAAAAACGACGGCACGGCCATTGGTACGGCCCTGGGCGTGGCCACCAACCGCCTGCGCGAGTCCACGGCCCGCTCGCGGGTGGTCATCCTGCTTTCCGACGGCGAGAGCAACGCCGGCAGTCTCGACCCGCAGCTGGCCGCGCAGCTGGCCCACGCCTTCGGCATCCGCATCTACACCATCGGGTTGGGCAAAGACGGCTTCGTGCCCTATGGCCAGGACTCACTGGGCCGCTCCCGCTACGTGCAAACCCGCCTCGACGAAACCACCATGCGCCAGCTCGCAACCGCCGCCGAGGGCCAGTTTTTTCGGGCCACCGACGCGGCCGGGCTGCGCACGGTATTTCAGCAAATCAACCGCCTCGAAAAATCAGAAATCAAGCAGCTGCGCTTCCGCAACACCAAGGATTTTTACCGGTCTTACCTGTGGTTGAGCATTGGGCTGTGGCTGCTGTGGCTGCTGCTAAAAAGCACGTTTCTGAGCAACCCGCTGGAAGATTAGGGCCGCTGGCTGTTGGGGAAGAGAACGTCATGCTCATCTGGCGTCCGCGCAGCCGAAGCATCTCTACCGCAGTAGTAATTCAATTGTCGGAAAAGGATTAGTGGTAGCACGCGAGATGCTTCGGCTGCGCGGACGCCGGATGAGCATGACGTGCTAGTTTTATGACGTTTCAGTTTCGTTCAGCATCCAACAACCGTATGTCCATCGCCGATAACATTCACCGCCTCAACGCCGAGTTAGCCGGTACGGCCGCCCGGCTGTGCGTCGTCACCAAAACCCACCCCGTCGAGCGGCTGCAAGAGGCTTATGCCGCCGGGGCCCGCTGCTTTGGCGAAAACCGGCCGCAGGAAATGGCCGCCAAGCAGCCCCAACTCCCCGCCGATGTGGAGTGGCACCTCATCGGCCAGCTCCAAACCAATAAGGTGAAGCTGCTGGCCCCTTTCGTGCACACCATCCAAAGCATCGACAGCGGCAAGCTGCTCAAGGAAATCAATAAGCACGCCGCCGCCAACAACCGGGTTATCAATGGCCTGCTGCAATTCCACATCGCGGCCGAGGAAACCAAATCCGGCCTCACGCTGCCCGAAGCCGAAGAAATGCTGGCCTCGGCCGAGTACCAGCAGCTTCACAACGTGCGCCTCACCGGCGTGATGGGCGTGGCCACGTTCACGCCCGACGAAGCCCAGCTGCGCCAGGAATTCCAGCTGCTGCACCGCCATTTCGACCACCTGAAAGCCACCTATTTTGCGGATTCGGACGCTTTCTGCGATATTTCGATGGGCATGAGCGGCGATTATGCATTGGCGGTGGCCGAGGGCAGCACCCTGGTGCGCGTGGGCAGCGCTATTTTCGGCAGCCGGGGCTGACGGACTTCTGCGCACCGCTGCGGCGAAGCTATCAGAACGAGCGCAAGCGCGGCGGTAGAAATTCTCCTATCTTCCGTCCTTCGTCCGCCGCAAATTCCCACCCATGCCCGCCACCACTGCGTCCCCGTTGCCCCCGCCGGCCATTGTGGCCAACCAGCACATCTACGACGACTATTTCCGGGAAGAGTTTACCCAAACGCTGGACGAAAATATCCTTCAGTTGCTCGACCGCGTGTGGTTCCGTTCCGAGCTGGTGGGCTTCGATGAGTACCCGCAGCGCAACAACCCCGACCGGCCGTTGATTTTTGCCAGCAACCACTCGGGCATGGCTTTTCCCTGGGATGCCATCGTGGCCCTTTCGCACCTGTGGCGGCACTTGCTGGCCACAAAGGGCAACCTCAGCGACCTGCCGCGCCCGCTCTCGGCCCCGCTGCTCTCCCAAACCGCCCTGATGAACCCGTACCTGGTGCGGGAATTCTGGAAAAAGTGCGGCTCCGTGGACGCCACGACGCTGAATTTCGAAACCATGATGTACTACCAGGACCACAACCTGATGCTTTACCCCGAGGGCGTGCCCGGCATCGGCAAAGGGTTCAACCGGAAATACCAGTTTCAGCGCTTGGCCACCAGCATGGTGCGTCTGGCCCTGCAGCATGGCACCGACATCATGCCCTTCTACACCATCAACGCCGAATACCTCAACCCGTACGCCTACAGCTTCGAACCAATAAACCGGTTGACCAAGAAAATTGGCATCCCGTTTTTGCCCCTCACGGTGCTGCTGCTGCTCGTGCTTATTCAGCCCTGGGCTTTCTACTTGGCTCTGCCCGCCAAGCTGACTTTCGTGATGGGCACCCGCATCCGCCCGTCCGACCTCACCAGCAAAACCGTCGATGAGCTCACCCGCGACGAGTACCTGGCCCTTTCGGAGCAAATCCGGCAGCGCATGCAGGTCGAAATGGACGCCGCCGTGCTTGCCCACGGCCAGCAGCCCTACCGTTGGGCCGAGCTCTGGCAGCGCATTAGGGAAAACTGGCGCTTCTTTCCCTTCTTCCTGCCCTTCGCCTGGCCTGCCATGTTCACCGAATTCGAGCGCCTCTACGTGCACGAAGGCCGCCGTCATTTCCGCATGCAACTCGACAAGCCCGGCGCGTGGCTAAAAATGATGTGGCGCAACCCGATAACCCTGGCCTATTTCATTCCGTTGATTGGCTGGATTCCATTGGCCATCAAAGGCTACAAAGGCAATAAGCTGGGCCAAAAGCCGTAGTCTTTGCCTATTTGAAAGATAAAAAGAACGTCATGCTGAGCGGAGCCGAAGCATGACGTTTCCCCGCTTTCCACACCCTCCCGCATTCATCCCACCCAATGCCCTCGTTCCAACACCTGCTGCTCAAGCAGCTGCTTACTGCCGCGGCTGCGCCGCTGGCCCGGCGCAAGCCCAGCGTGGGGGCCATGCGCCTGGCCATGGAGGCCGGCTCGCTGTTCCAGTTCATGCCCTGGCGTGTAAACCTGGAAAGTTTCCGGCTCGATAACCGCTTCGAAGCGGAGTGGCTGCGGCCGCGCGGCGCGCACCCCACGCGGCTGCTGCTCTACCTGCACGGCGGCGGCTACGTGCTGGGGTCCCTCAACACGCACCGCAGCCTGGTGGGCAGCCTGGCCCAGCGCTGCGGGCTCAACGTGCTCACCATCAACTACCGCAAAGCGCCCGACCACCCCTTTCCGGCCGCCCTCGACGATGCCCGGCGGGCCTACCGCTGGCTGCTACGCCACGGCCACCAGCCGCACGACATTGTGGTGGCCGGCGATTCGGCCGGTGGCGGCTTGGCCCTGGCCCTGCTGCTGGCCCTGCGCGATGCCGGCGAAGCCCTGCCCGCTGCCGGCATTGGTCTTTCGCCCTGGACCGACCTCAACCTGCCCATTACCGCCCTGCGCCGCGTGGCCCGCGAAGAAGCCCTCCTGCTCGAAGCCCTGCAAATGCGCACCTGGGGCCCGCTCTACGCCCACAAAACGGCCCTTACGCACCCGCTGCTCTCGCCCGCCCAGGCCGATTTGCACGGGCTGCCGCCGTTGCTCATCCAGGTTTCCACGGCCGAAGTACTGTACGACGACGTGGTGAAATTTTCTCATAAAGCCCGGGCCGCCGGCGTGCCCGTCACGCTGCAACCCTTTGAAGGGTTGGTGCACTGGTGGCATTTATTTTGGCGCGTGGTGCCCGAAGCCCGGCAGGCGCTCGACCAAGTAGCGGATTTCCTCGCGGCCATGTGGGCGCAGCCGCATCGGGCGGCTCCACCCGTGGCCGTGGCCGAGCAGCGTGCGCCGTCGGGCCGCGTAAGGCGGTAGTTTTCCGGAGCATTGTCTTGAAAACGCATACTATTTAAAAAATAAAAACTTCATTTTGATGATTTTAGGCTACTTTTCGAAAAAACCGACGCATACGGTTCTGCTATATTGCGAACTCGTTGTAGGTTTGTATCGAAAATAGTCGGCTTGCATACTAATTTGTACCAGCAAAGCCTTATATATCAATTGCTTCTCTTGTTTTATTTTCACCTCAACTCGTTTCTTTGCCATGGAAGATTTGTTTAAGAAGTTCGTTAATGCTGGCGTTGGCTACATTGCTCAAGGCAGCAAATCGGTTCAGAGCACCATCGAGAAGTTGGTGAAGGACAACAAGATGACCCAGGCCGAGGGCAAGAAAATTGTGGACGATATGATGAAAAGCGGCGAAACCAAGCGCGCCGAGCTCGAAAAGCAGTTCCAGGGCCTGACCGAGCGCGTGAAAAGCACCGTAGGCTACGGCAACACCAAAGCCAAGCCTGCTGCCAAAAAAACAGCCACCAAGCCCGCGGCAAAACCAGCTGCTAAGCCCACCAGCAGCGCTGCCAGCAAAACCGCGGGTGCCGTAAAAAAAGTCGCCGATAAAGTGAGCACCGCCGCGGGCTCGGCCCAAAAATCGGCCGCCGCGACGGCCGGTGCCGCCAAAAAGCCCGCCGCCAAGAAGCCCGCCGCTGCCCCTGCCGCTAAAGCTGAAGGCCACGCCTAAGCCTCGCACGTTTCCACTGAAAAAACCCCGCTTGCTCAAAGCAAGCGGGGTTTTCAGCGTAAAAAAATGTTCAGAGTTCGGCGGCTTTGCCGTTGCTGCCCGGCCAAATCTGCGAAATCAGATTAATCTGCGTAAATCTGCGGTCCGTAAACCTGCGGTCTATGTTTAAAAACACGATTTCTAACCTCCACCGCATCCGGCAAGTGGCGGAGGTGCTGCTGCGCTACGGCTTCGAGGATGTGGTGACGACTACGCCGTTGCGCCGCCTCGTGAGCCAGGCCCGCCGCCTAACCTGGCAGCGGGCCGACCGGCAGGTGTTTGAAACCACGCGCTGGGAGCGGGTACGGCTGATAATCGAGGAGTTGGGTCCCACGTTTATCAAGCTGGCCCAGGCCATGAGCAACCGGGCCGATTTGCTGCCCCAGGCCCTGATTGACGAGTTCGAGAAGCTGCAAAGCAACGTGCCGCCGTTTGAGACGGCCCTGGCCCGCCAGATTATTGAGGAGGAGCTGGGCCGGCCGATTTCGGAAGTATTTAGCGCGTTCGACGACGTGACGCTGGGCTCGGCCAGCATTGGGCAGGTGCACCGGGCACGGCTGCTAACCGGCGAGGAAGTGGTGGTGAAAGTGCAGCGCCCCGGCGTGCGCGAAAAGGTGCGCTCCGACCTGGCCCTGCTGCACGAATTAGTGCGCCTCACGGCCGGTTTCCTGCAAAAGCAGGGCCTGGCCAACCCCCAGGACATTGTGGATGCCTTTGAGCGCAGCATGAGCAAGGAGCTGGACTATACGGCCGAAGCCCGGTCCATGGAGCAGTTCCGCAAGCTGTACGAGCACTACACCACGTTCTACATTCCGAAGCCGTTTCGGGAGCTGAGCACCTCGCGCATTTTGGTGATTGAGTTCGTGAGCGGCTGCAAAATCACGGACAAGCCGCAGCTGCTGGCCTGGGGATTAAGCCCCGAAACGGTGGCTGAAACGGGCATGGATATTTATTTAACCCAGATTTTTGAATTCGGGATTTTTCACGCCGACCCGCACCCTGGCAACGTGCTGGTGCGGCCCGACGGCACGGTGGTGCTCATCGACTTTGGCATGGTGGGCCGCCTCACCAAGCAGCAGAAATACGCCTTTGCGGGCGTCTTTATCGGCATGGCGCGGCAAGACCCGCGCAGCATGGCGCTCAATTTTCGGCGGCTGGCCCTCACGGCCGAAATCCCCGACATGCGGGCTTTTGAGGCGGATTTGAGTCAGCTGATTGAGGATTTTGCCACCCTCGACGTGAAGGAGATGAGCATGAGCGACCTCGCCGACGCGCTCCAAACCGTCATTTATGACTACAAATTGCAGGTGCCGGGCGCGGTGTTCCTCATCCTGCGGGCGCTGGTGATTCTGGAGGGCATCGGTAAAGTATTGCACCCTAATTTCAACACCTTCGAGTTTGTGCAGCCCTACGGAGCCAAGATTATCCGGGAGCAATACTCGCGGGAAAATCTGCTTAGCGAAGCCGAATACACGGGCACGCAGCTGCTGGCCCTGCTCCAAACCCTACCGGCTGACGTGCGCCAAATCGTGCGCAAAATCAGCAAGGGCGAGCTGCGGGTAAAAATAGAGCTGGTTGGCTACCAGATGCTTCTGCGCAAGGCTGACCAGCTGGTGAGCCGCACCATTCTGGCCCTGCTGAGCGTGGGCGGGCTGTTATTTTCGGGCCTCACGCTGCTGGGCCGCTACTCGCCTGCCATGCCCTACCGCCGCGGCGTGCCCGAAATAACGTGGTGGAGCCTGGGGGCCACCGGGTTTCTGATGCTGATATTGCTGCTGCTGGGCACCCGGCGGCACGAGAAATAACCTGGGGCCAGCAAAGGCGTTTTTGAACTGGCCCGCGTAATAAATTGGCGGCTGGTTATTGCAGTCGGGCTTACCCGCGCCGACCTTTGCCCCCGTGGGGCCACATTTCTGCCCTGCCCAATTAGATGCCTGTTCCGCTGCTTTCTCGGGTAATTCTGGCCTTTTTTGGCGTTTTACTGGGAAGTACTCCCCGGCTTGCAACGGCCCAGGTGGCCCCGGCCGGCCCGCCGGTGCTGCGCGAGGCCAGCCTGCGCACTGACACTGCCGCCTATTTGCTGAGCCGTAATACTACGCTCGTGCAGGGCGTGCCCACGCTGTATTTCTGGTTCCGGCGCGACGACGAAACCCTGGAACTGCGCCTTTATCCGGCCAACGCTACCAGTACCAAGCCGCTGCGCCTGCGCCGCAATCCCGATTATCAGCAGCTTGATTCGTTGACCAAGGAGGACGACGGCAGTTTCCGCACGCGCCTCAAGTTCCAGAACCTGACCAGCAGCCGGTTTCTGCGCCTGGTGGTGGAGCAGGTTTCCGACTCGGTGGGCCGTGGGCCGCGCCAGCAGGTGGTGCCGCTGCTGCCGCTGACGCGCACGTCGGTGGCCCTGCGGGTGGCCGATGAGGAGCTGTTTGTGGGCGAAGAAAAAACATTTGACCTGACCAGTTCCAATCCGCGCAACGTGCACGCCACCGGCGAGTGGGTGCGCGGCGCCGACTTCGACTACTGCCTGGTGGCCCAGGCCGACGGTCTGCTGCGCCTGCATGTGCTGCCCAACCAACTGGGCCCGCGCACCCTGGCCGTGAAGCTCCAAACCGAGCGGCCCGCGCTGCTGGCGGGTGGCCGCCTCGGCTACCAGTTGCCCGTGCTGAAGCAGGATTTCAACGTGAAAGGCAGCCGCTTGCGCTTCCTCTCGCCCGACCAGCGCAGCGTGACCATGGATGAACTCAGCCGCCGCCGCGGGGCGGAGTTGATTTTTGATAACGGCCGCAGTTTCGAATTGCGCCGCACCTACCGCGTGGAGGACCAAGAAGAACCAGGTGGGGCCCTCGTCGCCGAAATCTTCACGCGCCAGTACCTGAGCAACGACCGGGTGCTGTGCTACTTCCGGCCCTACAACACCCACCGCCAAACCACGGGCTACCTCTACATAAAAGAAAACGACGCGGCCCACTACATCACCAACCTGGACATTACGCCCCAAACCGTGATTCGAAACGTGCAGGTGCTACACCGGGGCGGCGACTGGACGCCCGGCCTGAGCGTGAGCCCCGGCGAAACCGTGGACGTGCGCCTCGAAGGCGAGGGCCTGCAAAAAGCCCGCGTATCGTTCGAGGACCTTTCCATTATTCCTTCCGATTCGGTCGTGCATACCGATGCGCGCCTGCTGTACCGTGTGCAGATGCCGGTAGGGTTTGACAAGCGCAAGAGCAACATCTACAACGCCGGCCAGCCCATCGGCTACGCCTTGGGCGTGAAGGAGTTCCAACGCCCGCACCCGCTCGATTTTGTGTCGGTGAACTACGGCGACGCGGCCCGGCCCATCACCCGGCTCAACGGCCCGGTGCTCTACGATGGCACCATGCGCGACGTGGTGTTCCAGTTCAACCCCAACGGCATCGACAAACCCGACCAGCTCTTTGGCAAGCAGTACCTGAGCTTTGAAATCCGGACCCTGAATAGCAAGGGCGACCTGGTGGAGTGGCGCAACGTGGAAAGCCTGCTGGTGTGCCCCGGCGATAATTCGCCCCGTGCCGCCTTCTACGCCGACAAGCAGTGCCGCACCGACCCGTTTAGCCTCAACGCCCTGCTGGGCCGCAAAACCTACGACTTGGACGAATGGAGCCGCATTGTGATAACGGTGAAGCACCAGTCCAGCCAATACGCCGAACCTGGCTACACCCAAACCGTGGAGCTGGTGCTCAAGCGCCGCTATAAGTTTGACATCGACGTGAGCTTCCCGGCCGGCCTGCTCACTCACAAGCAGGGCGATTCGGGCTTTGGCGACCTGGGCGGCATATCGCTGGCCACGCTGGCCCAGTTCAGCTTCTACAGTCCAAGCAAAATCAATCGGTTGCGGCCCTACAAAATCGGGGCGGGCTTCGTGGCGCTCAACGCCTTCAACTTGGGCAGCAGCAGCAGCAACCGCGATTTGGGCGTCGTGATTCTGGGCTCGGTGTACCCCACAAGGCGCGAGGCCAAGTTTACCTTTCCGCTCTATCTGGGCGGTGGGTTTTTGCTGGGCACGAGCAAGTGGTTCTACATGCTGGGGCCGGGCATTGGGGTTAGGTTGTAAAAACCTGATTAACCTAACGAAGAAGTAGAGGATTATTCAACGTTTTCGATGTGAAGCAACTGGCTTATAGTAACTGATATTCGCTTTGCTTCCGGATGAGTCGCGTATGCCGCTACAATGCCAATTGGCGAATCTTTGACACTGAGAAGTACCTGCCAGCTTCTTTCAGTTGCCAACCATCCAAGGTCAACCGGGTCTGTCGGCTTTGTTGCCACCAATAAATTATGGCCTTTTTGATACGGCCTGATGGTGAGGTGTGTGATGAGTGGTAGGGGTTGCCACTTTCCGAAGTGTAGGCCTAATGCCCAGATGTAAAGTCGATAACGTTTGTTTTTAGGGTCTAGAGTAAAGCCTTCGTGATGTGTTACTGCTGCTAGGAAGAGCACAATACTAATTGCTGAAGCTATACCAACTGCTATTTGCCACCTGTTATCTATGCTTTCGCCCAAGAGTGAATACACAGATAAAAACGCAGGCAGCCAAATGGCCGCTCCAGCAACGAACCCCTTATACCAGTGCTCAGCTAAAAAGGGTTTTCTAAGTACACCGTTGTAGTTATTTCTCATTGAGTCCAGTGTCAATTAACCGAAAAAAGCCTGACAGAGATTTTGCCAGGCTTTTTTAGTGAAACTTAATTCTGCGCTACTGCAGCTTCATATCCGCAATTATCGCCTTGATTTTCTCATGGCCCAAGCGCTGCGCTAAGTCGTAATCAACTGCCGATTTCAAGGGTTGCTTCACGCTAAAATAAAACTTGATTTTGGGCTCGGTGCCGCTGGGGCGGGCCGAAATCTTGCTGCCGTCTTCGGTGAGAAACTGCAGCACGTTGGAGCTTTCCAGACCAGTTTCGGTGGTCTGGTCGGTGGTGAGGTTGTGGATTTTGCCGGTTTTGTAGTCGCGGATTTCCACCACGTTCAGGCCGGCAATGGTGGCGGGCGGGTTGGCGCGCAGGCCGGCCATCATTTCCTGGATTTCCTCGGCCCCGCGCTGGCCTTTTTTAGTGAGCGAAATCAGGTCTTCGACGTAGAGGCCGTAGTGGGCATACATCTCCACCATCTCCTGGTACAGCGTGCGGCCCTGGTCTTTGGCCACGGCGGCCATTTCGGCCACCAGCGCGCAGGCCGACACGGCGTCCTTGTCGCGCACAAAATCGCCGATGAGGAAGCCGTAGCTTTCCTCGCCGCCGCCGATGTAGATTTTCTGCCCCTCCAAATCGCGGATGAGGCCGGCGATGTACTTGAAACCAGTGAGCGTCTGGTAGCTGGTTACGTTGTGCTGGCGGGCAATGTCGCCCAGAATTTCGCTCGTTACGATGGTGTAGACGATGAAATCTTTTGGTGTGGCCTGGCCGGCGCGGTGCCGGGCCGAGAGCAGGTAGTTGGTGAGCATGGCGGCCGTTTGGTTGCCGTTGAGCAGCACCCATTCGCCTTGGTCGTTTTTCACGCCCACGCCTACGCGGTCGGCGTCGGGGTCGGTGGCCAGCACAATGTCGGCGTTGGTGGCTTTGGCCTGGTCGAGGGCCAGCTGCATGGC
>Ga0123339_10003018_pt1 | contig 11273 bp, 9 predicted proteins | sample lystaG_FD_89956 | JGI IMG/M metagenome (GOLD analysis project Ga0123339, IMG submission 89956) | Glacier valley bacterial and archeal communities from Borup Fiord, Nunavut, Canada, to study Microbial Dark Matter (Phase II) -... | ecosystem: Environmental > Aquatic > Freshwater > Ice > Glacier ... | reverse complement strand
GGACCGGGCGGCCAAGCGCCAATTCGGTCAGAGCCTGCTCAACGATGGCGATGGGATCGTGGTTCATGCCGAAAACTCCATCATCCGTTCGACATATTTGGCGATCACGTCGACCTCTATGTTGACGCGGTCGCCAGGCGCGAGCGCTCCCAGATTCGTCTCGGCAAGCGTCGTAGGGATCAGGGACACCGTCACGGCATCGTCCGCGAGCTTGGCAACCGTCAACGAGACGCCGTTGAGAGCGATCGAGCCCTTGCGCACGACGTACTTGAGAAGGTCCCTGGGCACCGAGAACGTCAGGTCATCCCACTCGGGCTGCGAATCTCGAGTGACGAGGGTCGCGACACCATCCACGTGCCCCTGCATGATGTGGCCGCCGAGACGTCCATCCGACCTGGTCGCGCGCTCTAGGTTCACTGTCGCACCCGCAGTGAGATCCCCGATGTTCGTGGTCTCGAGCGTGATGCGCATGACATCTGACACCCAACCGCCACCATCGTGGGACGTCACCGTGAGGCACACCCCGTTGACTGCGATCGACTCGCCGTGAACCAGGTCGCCGTCAATATGAGCCGACGACAAGTGCAACCTAGACGAGGCCTCCCCGCTTTCGACAGCGGTAACCGTTCCAAGCGCCTCAACAATGCCGGTGAACATTTCTATCCCTTCGAAAAGTGTGCCGTAACCAGGCAGTCCGTGCCAAGGATCTCGAGCTCCACGTCCTCACCCCTCAACGATTCCGCCATCGTGCGGATTCCCAAGTCCCCAATAGCGGGAGTTCCCTCGCACAGCAAGAGAGGGGCGACGTACGCGTGGGCCTCGTTGACGAACCCCTCGGTAAAGAAGGCGGTGAGGATCGTGGAGCCACCTTCAATGATTACTGTCCGCACGTCGCGCTTCCACAGCAATGCCAAGGCCTCGCCTGGATCGTGGGTGTGAAGGGCGATGGCATTCTCATCCCGCCACACGCGCGCGCCAGCGGTCGAGCGATTGCCCATCACTCCCCGCAGCGGTTGATGCGGCTCAAGAATGGCCTGAGGACGCGCGGAAAGCTCGGGATCGTCCACCAGGACCGTGCCCGTACCCACGACAATGGCGTCGGCTCCGGCTCGCACCACGTGCGCGTGCTCACGCGCGGGTTCGCCCGTGATCCAAAAGCTGGTGCCGTCCGCCGCGGCGATGCGCCCGTCGAGCGTCTGCGCCCATTTTGCAATCACATACGGTCTGCCCTGCCGCATCGCGGTGAGCCATCGGTGGTTAAGTCTCTCCGCTCCCGCATGTGGAGAGTGCACCACGTCCACTCCCCTGGCCCTGAGCGTTTCGGCGCCACCTCCCGCCACGGGATTGGGATCGGGCACCGCATAGACCACGCTGCCGATCCCCGCATCGGCGAGTGCGGTCGCGCAAGGTCCCGTCCTCCCGGTGTGATTGCACGGCTCAAGGGTGACGTACGCCGTCGCGCGGGACAGATCGACCCCAGTGCTGAAGGCGTAGTCGAGCGCAACCGCCTCCGCGTGTCGCGTCCCAGCCCCCCGATGGAATCCCTCGGCGAGCACCGTGCCGTCATGATCGGTGATGACGGCGCCGACGCGGGGGTTGGCACCATAGACGGGGCCCAACTGCGCAAGTGCCGAAGCCCGGTCGAGCGCGGCGTCTGGCGTGAGAATTTCGCCCACTGCCTACCTCGCGGCCACACGAAGAGCGGCAATCGCGGCCGCTCGATCGGGCAAGCCGAAGACGGACGAACCGGCCACCAAAGTGTCCGCCCCCGCGAGCACAGCTTCGTGGGCCGTCTCAACGGAGATTCCGCCATCGACCTCGAGCCTCAGCTCGGTCCCTGCCTCGGCCGCCGCACGCTTGAGGGCCCCCAGCTTGGGCAGCATCTCCCTCATGAACGACTGGCCACCGAATCCGGGCTCGACAGTCATGACGAGCACCATGTCAACCTCGGTGAGGAGGTCGAATACCGCCTCTGCGGGAGTCCCCGGCTTGATCGCGACCGCAGCGCGCGCGCCCGTCGACCGAATGTCCCGTGCCACCTGAACGGCATCCTTCGCGGCCTCCCAGTGGAACGTGCACGAGGCCACACCGATCTCTGCGTAAAGCGGCGCCCACTTGTCCGCGTCCTCGATCATGAGGTGCAGGTCAAAGGGCGTCGCCGAGACCTGAGCGAGTCGCTGAACCACGGGGAACCCCAACGTGAGATTGGGTACGAAGTGGTTGTCCATGACGTCCACGTGGATCAGATCCGCGGTCGACGCTTCGGCGATTTCCGCCTCGAGACGGCCAAAATCCGCCGAGAGAATCGAGGGTGCAATACGGATACTCATATGACGAGATTAGCCCGACGGCGAGACCCACAATTCACGTGGCACGGTTCATGCGCGCGTACAGGCCATCCGCGGCGAGCAGAGTCTCGTGGCTGCCTACCTCGCTGACCGTTCCCTTGTCGAGTACGACGATGCGATGGGCGGAGCGAATCGTCGAGAGCCTGTGCGCGACCACCAAGGTTGTCCGTCCCCGCATCAAGTGGCCGAGCGCTACCTGAACGAGGCGTTCAGACTCGCTGTCGAGCGCGGATGTTGCCTCGTCGAGAAGCAGGATTCGGGGGTCTCTCACCAGGGCACGCGCGATAGTGATGCGTTGGCGCTGACCGCCCGACAGCCTGGCCCCGCGTTCACCAATAGTGGCGTCGAGGCCCCCGATCTCCTCGACGAAGCCCAGCGCTTGGGCACCCTCCAGGGCGTCAAGAACAGCCGTGTCGCTCAGGCCCGAGCTGCCGTATGTCACGTTGTCGCGAATGCTTCCCTCGAAGAGAAGCGCGTCTTGGGGCACCACAGCCAGGTGCCTGCGTACGGACCTCAAGTCCACTGCCTGCAGGTCGTGACCGTCAATCGTGATGCGCCCTTTCGTGGGCGTGACGAAGCCGATCACCGCGTTGAGCATCGTCGACTTCCCCGAACCCGAGGGGCCCACAAACGCGACCGTCTCCCCCTCCGAAATGGTGAGGTCGATCCCGTCGAGCGCCGCCTCGCCGTCGGCATCGGGATACTCGATGCGCAACCTGCTCAACTCGACCCTCCCACGAATGCCGCTCACGGTGGGTTTACCCGCATTGTGCTCGATGTCGTCGGCAACAAGCACCTCGGAAATTGAACGCACGGACTCGAGCCCACGAGCGAGCATGGGGGCGATCATGAGGAGCGCCGTCACGGAACCCGTGAGTTGAATGAAGTAGCTCGACAACATCACCACGTCACCGGCGGAGATTCCCCACTTTCCACTCCACGCGAGCATCGCCGCGCCCACGAGGCACGCCACCGATAGCACCTGGAAGCCAACCCACGACAGTGCGCCAAATCGGCCGTTCACCACGTCGAGTTGCATGCCAGCCGAGCGGACGCCCACAACGGCGTCGTCGATGCGTTCCGTCTCTCGATCTTCAGACGCGTGGGCTCGCGTAATGGGAATGAGGTGAGCCATCTCCGCCACGCGGACCGACATGCGCTCCATCTGCCACCGGAACTCCTCGTTCCGCGCGCGCATACGCTTTCTGCTGAAGGCGAGCAGCGCCGCGGCTGCGGGCACGGCGATGGCATACACGGGAAGAAACTCGGGAACCCTGATGGCAGTGAGCGCGAGGGCTCCGATGAGCGTCGTCACTGCTCCCAATCCGGTATCGATGGTCTGGCGTGAGGCCTCGACGATGGTCTCGACATCGCGAATGACCTTCGCCTGCAGCACGCCAGCGCTCGTGCGTCGGTGGAAGCCGATCGAGAGCTCCTGAAGGCGCCGCGTAAGGGCCCTGCGCAGGGCCGCTTCGACGTTGCGCACTGACAGGCTTTGCCTGCGCACGTACAGCAAGGACGCGGGGTAGTTCTGGGCGATCATGAGCATCATGATGCCCGCGGGCCAGAGCAGATTTCTGAACGGCTCGTGGTTCACCACGGCGTCGATGATGATGGCCGTCATGAGGGGCGTAATCCACACCGGAGAGTGCTTCACCGCAAATGCGGCGGTAGCCAACGCGAGGTGGCCGCGCTCATTTCTATAGAGGCGCATGAGTGAACGCATCGGCCGGGCGGGGTCAATCGCTGCGGCAACTGCCTCTGGTGCCGCGGGTCCATTCGCCTTGATGTTACTCAGAGCGCTCATCCAGCTCTATGGACGTGGGCGGGTTTGCTCCGCGGCGAGATACGGTGATTGCCGCCGCGAGCGACGCCCTCGCCACGATCGCTCGCAAGGCGTCGGCGGACACGGGGCCTCGGCGAAGAAGACCTGTGGCCCCGAGGAAGCCGCCAGTCGCGAGCCCATCTATGAGGGCGGCCATATAAGAGTCGCCTGCGCCCACCGTGTCGACAACTTCGACAAAGAACGGCGCCACTTCGAAGGTCGCGTCTCCCGTCCTCACAAGCGATCCCCTCGCTCCCAACGTCACGACCACAAGCCGTGGGCCCAGCCCCGACCAAAACGTGGCGATACTGCCACAATCGGTCCCTGGATAGAGCCACGCGAGGTCTTCTTCGCTCGCCTTCACGATGTCCGACCGCGCCACAAACCACTCAGTACGGTCAACCGTGATGGCATGGGGCCCAATGAGAGCCTCACGGATGTTGGGGTCAAAACTCACGGTGTGGGAGGCCATAGCCTCCGTGATGAGGTCCTCGACGGCTCGCCCGCCCGGTTCAAGGTAGACGGCTATCGAACCGGTGTGAACATGGCGTGCTTCGCCGCCGCACTCGGGTAGCCGCGTTCCTCGAGGAAGCGACCATCCGATGTCGAATGAGTACCTGGCTGCGCCTTCGTCATCGAGCGTGGCGGTCGCCACGGCAGTGCGGCCACCCGCTCGCGTGCTTATCGTGCGAACGCCTGCGTTCGCGAGGTGAGCGAGGAGCACGCACGCGGCACTATCGTCTCCCATCTCCGTCACGAGTGTCGTGGGGGTGCCAAGCCTTGCGAGACCCACCGCGACGTTGCTCGGGCTGCCACCCGCGTGTTGACTGCGTGAGCCGTCTCGCGAATAAACCACGTCAAGCACCGACTCCCCCACCACCGTCACCTCCACGGAGCTCATGCGTCGTAGCCCTTTTGGGCGAGGGCGGTCGCAAAGCTGGGAACGAGCACAAGGTCCTCGAGAACGGCGGCTTGGTAAGCGTGATACACATCCGGCTTCCCGTGCCACACACTCGTGCTCGGCCGATTGAATCGATCGAGCTCGTGTCGCCACGAGCCTCGGTCGTGATCGATGAGGTGCGCGTCGGCGTACGCCCACCACAACCGCCTGTCACGTTCATACCGATCGTCGCCTGTCAGTTTCTCGAGCGCAACGGCAGCGTTGATCGCCTCAGCGAGAACCCAATGCATGCGTTCGTGGACGACGGTCTTGCCTTGCCAGTCGGTCGTGTAGACAAATCCCTCGGCGCCGTCGGAGCTCCAGCCATCGGCAACCGCCCTGTCGTAGAGCGCTCCGGCAGCCTCCTTCAGTCCGGAAGGTGCGGCGGATCCGAGGCTCTCGTCGGCTGCGAGGAGAAGACGCGACCACTCAAGGCCGTGTCCCACCGTCGCGCCATAAGGCTGGAATGGGTCGGCCGGTCGGTCCCTGTGGTGTTCGAGAAGCGGCTCCCACGCCGGGCTGAAGTGCTCGGGAATTCGCCAGTCGTGCGCCCGCGCCCAGGCGACCACCTGTGCGCACACTCGTCCGGCACGCTCGTGCCACCGTGTGTCTCCCGCGGCGTCGCCCGCCGCAAGATACGCCTCGACGGTATGCATGTTGGCGTTGAGTCCCCGATACGGGTCACAGACCGTCCAGGCCCGATCCCACTGGTCCACGACCAGCCCGCGATCGTCGTCCCAGAACCTTTCCGTCGACACCTCGAGGGCATCCGCAAGGAGGGCAGCGGCGTTGGAGTCTCCCGCAACCATTGCCGACGACGCTGCCAGCACCACGAACGCATGGCCATACGCCTGCTTCGAGGCATCGACAGGGGCGCCGCCCTTCACGGAAGCGAACCATCCTGTGTGGGTAGCGTCGCGAAGCGGGCCGCTGAGCGATTGCACCCCGTGTGCGACCAGGGCGCCAAGCTGAGCGCCGTCGGGTCCACCGTGCAGGGCGGCCTCGTTCGCGAGCAGACCCAGCGCGGCCACGTGCGTCATCCGACAGGTGATCCAAAGCTCGGTGGGCCTTTCGCCGTCGACCCGACCCTCGTCGTCCAACCAACCGAATCCGTCTTGAACTCGCGAGGCGGCGGCAAATCGAAGCAGGTCCCCGCGCTGGGCGGCTCGAAACGCCGCACTACCTGGTGTCGTCATGTATCCCCCAGAGCTCGGAAAGGAAGGCCGCTTGTTGCACCTGCTGATAGGCGTGCCCACCCTCGTGGCCGTTGTATGGGTACGTGATCATTCGGGAGGGACCCGCCCAGGCGTGAAAGGCGGCGAAGACTGTTGAGGGTGGGCAGACGTCATCGCGAAGGCCCGCGGAAAAGAGCGCAGGAGCATGGGCTCGACTCGCGTGGTGCACGCCATCGACGTACGACAAGGTGCGCAGCACGTGCTCCTCGTGGAGTCGGTGCACCGAGAGGTATCTGGCAACCTCCTGATAAGGATCCTGTTCCGCCATCTGAATGCCGCGCCCGATATGGCACATGAACGGAACGTCGATCAGGGCCGCCGATACCTCCGGTACGAGCCCGGCCGCAGCGATCGCCAAGCCGCCGCCTTGACTTGCCCCCGCTACCGCGATCCGTTTGGCGTCGATACCCTCGATGCACGCCACGGCGTCCAGGGCCCTCACGGCGTCCGTGATGAGCCTCCTGAAGTAGTACGTGTCAAAGGACAACACCCCCCTTGTCATGAAACCAGGAAGCGCGGGCATTCCAGCGTCGCCCCCGCCAGAGGCGTCGGCCGTCTCTCCACCGCTGCCCCACGCCGACCCCTGGCCCCGGGAGTCCATCAACAGGTACGCATAGCCGGCCGCGGGCCACAGCAGCCGCTCGTGTGGGAGCCCCCTGCCGCCTCCGTAACCGTTGTACTCCACGACAATGGGCAACTTGCCGCTTGCGCCACTGGGGCGCAAGAGCCATGCCTTGACGGGGTCTCCTCCAAATCCGCTGAAGGTGACGTCGTCGACGTCGATGACGCTCATAGGCCCGGCGACGCGGTCGATTGTGACGCTCGGGTCGTGGAGTCGCGCCTCCGCGAGGGTCGAGGACCATCGCTCGTCGAAGTCGACTGGCGCCACCAATCCGGGGCGATAGGTCTCGAGTTCCTTGAGTGGAATGTCGTGGAAGGGCATCAATCCTCCTGAACTGAGAACAACACCTCGTTGGATGCGGACAGCACCGCGCCCCACTCGTGCGGGGTCACCACGCTCTCTCCTGTGCCTGTGATCACGAAGTGTGCTGTCTCTCCTGGAAGAAGCAGCCGCAATTGGCGATCGACAATGGCGTCCGCAAACGGCGCGAGCCTCTCGGCGTGCAGGGACAGGTCCCTGAGCGTGTCGACAGCCTTCACCTCGACCGTGGTCGATCCCGCTTTCGCATCGTGGGCGGCAATGCGCACTCGCGCGCGCACTGGTTCGACGCCAAGCGAGGCGTCATCCACTAGCCAACGGGCGGCGCGCGTGCCATCAACGTCGACGACAACGGCAATCGCGCCCGCTGGCAACACCCGCGGTTCAAGCACACCATGAGCGTCCGCGGGGAGCGTTACCTCAGTGGTGTCCTCCGAAAGCACTTTGCCCTCTCGATCGATGACGCGAACTATGGCCGCGGCCTCCCACTGGGTCGGAGTGTCATTGACGAGGGTCAAGCCCGTCGACGAGCCCTCCGCGGTCGCGAGAATGGCGCGCGGGGCCATCACCTCGGCGGCGGCGTACCACGCGAGCTTTCTTCGGCCCGCGACGTCCACCACCGACCACGACAACGCCGGCCAGCAATCATCGAACTGCCACCAGAGCGCACCCGAACACGTGTCGTGGAGACTCCTGAATCGCCCTATTGATGCACGTAGAGCACGGGCCTGTACCAGTTGAGCCGCCGCATACCAACGGGGGCCATCGTCAGGCAGGTGGCTGAGATGGGCGTTGATACCGCGAGAGAGGCTCTCCATGCCTTGGTAGGCCTTCTGGAGCCGCACGATCCGCGGGTCGTCCGCTCCCTCAGGAGCCCCGCCGAGCGCTTTCGCAAGGGTCGGCCACGAGGCGGGAGCCTGCCAGCCGAACTCCGAGGCAAACCGCGAATACTTGGACTCGAACTCCTGGTAGTCGATCTCGTTCCACGTGTCCCAATGGTGAGTCGTGCCCATCGTCGGGTCGTTGGGGTGCGCGGACGGATCAGTCGAGAAGGGCGAACCGGGCACGTACGGCCGATGAGGGTCAAGCCTGGATAGAGCTTCGGGAATCACCTCGAAGTACAGTCGGGCACCCCACGGACCATCTTCGCCGAGGGCGTCCTTCCAACCCCAATCCTCGTGTCCCCACAGGTTCTCGTTGCACCCACACCACAGTGCCAGTGAGGGGCGATAGCCGACGCGCGCCACAGCGTCCTCGACCTCGCGCGTCACGCGTGCGGACTGCAGGTCGTCCTCCGGGTACGCGGCGCAGGCAAAAGAGAAGTCTTGCCACACCAGGATGCCAAGCTCGTCGCACGCGTCGAAGAAGTCGTCGGACTCAATTACTCCCCCACCCCATACCCGAAGCATGTTTGCCCCAGTCGCTGCGACATCGGAAATCAGGGCCCGCATCTTCTCGCGGGTGACTCGCTCGGGGAGTACATCAGCAGGGATCCAATTGAATCCCCGCGCCCATACGCGTGCGCCGTTCACATGAAAGGCGAAGCTCTCGCCGACGCTGTCCGGCAGTTGAATGAGCTCAAGCAGCCGAAATCCGAGGCGTCGAGTGACGGAGTCAACCGTTACCCCGTCCTCGGAGACGGCGATGAGCACGACAGAATACAAGGGCTGTTCGCCTCGTCCCGCAACGTTCCACTGCGAGGCTCGCGGCACGTTCAACTCGATCTCGCACGCTCCCGTCACCACCGGAAAGTTGGCAGACTGTAAGAGGTCGCCACGTGAGTCCCTCACCTCAACGTCGATACTCGCGAGTTCGCCCTGGCTTGTCACCGTGCCGCGCAATACTGCCTCGCCGTCCCACGTGCCCTCCATCAGCACACGGTCAAAGCGGCCGCGCGGAGTGCGCTCAAGCACCACGGCGCGCCACAGCCCTGCGGTATTGGTGACCGGACCCCAGTCCCAACCAAAAGAACATGCCATCTTGCGGACCTGGTTATAGGGGAGTTCATACATTTCGGCGCGCGGGAAGGGCTGGCTCGCCTCCGCGGCCCGCGCCACGGACAGAGCGGGATGGAACTCGACCTCGACGGTCCACGTGCCCGACGTGTCGTCCGCGCCCAGGTCGACAACCCAGGAGTGAAACATGTCGTCGGTGGTCAGCACAGCTTCGCCGTCGACCCTGATCGTCGCCAGGGTGTCGACGCCTTCGAAGACAAGCCGCGTGTGCGCACCGTCTGCACGACGAGGTACCTCGGAACGGTAGATCCACGACCTTTCGGACACCCACTCCACTTCTTGCTCAGTTCCATTGACGGTGACATCGGCAACGAGGCCCCGCTCGATCAGCACGCCAAGCACGCTTCCGGGGACCGATGCGGGCACACCGACAAGAAGTTCGTCGATCACCGTTCCGGTCGCGTCATCACCGGAAGGCGCCCAAAGAAGAGTCCACTCGTCGACGCGCTCTCGTGTCGTGGAAACCCCGGTCGGTTTTAAAGAATCCTGCTGAATCGCCGTCACTTCACTGCCCCTTGGGTGTATCCGTTGTAGATGTAGCGCTGCAAGAAGAGGAAGGTCAGGAGGGTCGGCAAAATCACGATGACGACGCCGGCCGAAATGACTTCCCAGTGAGCCCCAAAGGGGCCCATAAACCTGAATAGCGAGGTAGAGATGACCCCGTGATCTGCGGAGGGCATGTAGAGAAAGGGAATGTAGAACTCGTTGTACGAAGCGAATCCCTTGATAATCACTACGGTCGCGATTGCAGGCTTAAGTAGGGGGAAGATAATCTGCCAAAAGATCCTGAAAGTGCCCGCCCCCTCGAGCATTGCCGACTCGTCGAGCTCCTTCGGAATCGCCTTAATGAACTGAAGAAAGATGTAGATGGACACGATGTCAGTGCCCATATACAAGACGATGGGAGCGAGGAGCGAGTCATAGAGGCCGAGCTTGTTCACGACCTGGAACGTGGCAACCTGGGTGGTGACGCCAGGTACCAATACCGCGAGCAGGAACGCGGCGTAGACAATCTTCTTGCCGTGAAAGTCGAAGCGATCAAGCGCGTAGGCGGTCATGGCACCGATGATGACCGTCCCCGTAATGGAAAACGTGAGGATGATGACAGTGTTCAGGAAGCCCGACGCCATGCCACCGTCGTTGAACGCGGTGGCGTAATTGTGGAAGTTGAACTGCTGAGGAAGGGTAAACGGACCAGAGGTCTGCAATTCGGTCTGTGTCTTGAATGAGGCGAAACCGACCGCAATGAGTGGCAACATCGTTGCGGCCGATGCCACGACGAGGGTCAGGTACTTCAGCGGCTTCAGTAGATCGTTCATGATCGACGCACCGCCTTGTCGTCGGGAACGAGTCTTCGTTGAACCCACGTGATGAAGAGGACGATCAGGAGAAGAACCACGGCCATGGCGGACGCCAACCCCACTTTTCTGAACTTGAATGCCATAGCCACCGTCTGAATCACGAAGGTCTTGGATCCGTTCGCGCCACCCGTCATGATGAAGGGGATGTCGAAGACCGCGAGGCTGCCTGATATTGCGAGGATGAAGGACAGCCCCACAATGGGGCGGATGCTCGGCAGGATGATGTATTTAAACTGCTGCCAGCGATTCGCGCCATCGAGTTCGGACGCCTCGTAGAGGGTCCCTTCGACCGACTGGATGGCGCCCAAGAAGAGCACGAAGTTCAGGCCCATGTATCGCCACACGGAGGTCCCCGCGAGGGAGACGTTGATGATGTCGGGGTTTCCCAGCCACTGCTGCTGAGCGGCCTCAAGCCCGACCGAGCCGAGCACGGTATCGAGCGTGCCTCCAGGCTGGAAGAAGTACAGGAACGCGAAGCCGATTGCAACACCGTTGATGAGCGAAGGGAAGAAGATCATTCCCTTGAAGAAGCTCCTGAATCGGGTGTTGAAGGACAGAATCGTGGCGAAGTACAGCGCGAGCACCATCTGCACGCCCGCGCCCGCGAGG
>Ga0123339_10003014_pt1 | contig 11278 bp, 5 predicted proteins | sample lystaG_FD_89956 | JGI IMG/M metagenome (GOLD analysis project Ga0123339, IMG submission 89956) | Glacier valley bacterial and archeal communities from Borup Fiord, Nunavut, Canada, to study Microbial Dark Matter (Phase II) -... | ecosystem: Environmental > Aquatic > Freshwater > Ice > Glacier ... | reverse complement strand
GATGATGGGAATAAACGACAGCACGGACAGCTCGAGCGTGGCCGGAAGGTAGGTGGCCATAGCCTCGAGCACCGGACGCTTGGCCGCGCTGGACCAGCCCAGGTTGCCCTGCACCACGTTTTGCAGCCACACCCAGTACTGACTGAACACGTCCTTATCGAGGCCGTACTGCTTGATGATGGCCGGAATCTGACCAATCTGCTTGTCGCTGCGAATGAAAGCCCCGGCCCTCACGTCGGCGGGAATAGCCTGGGTGATGGCAAAAATCAGAATCGAGACCCCTAAGAGCACGAGCGGGATGCTCAACAGCCGCCGCACGATGAAATTGAACACCGATAACCTCCGCTAAACTGCTCGAGCGCCCAAGCGATGCATCCGAGCAATACCGTAGTGTAGCGCCTCGAGCACAGTTTTTTGAGAGGTGGGAGCGAACTAAAGGAGGGGATAAGACTTCGGTACTTCCCTCGAGCTTTCAGCGCCTCGAGCTAACCCGACCTCAACGCAAAAATGCCGGGTGGAACATTCTCCACTCGGCACTCGAGCTACAGCTTTACCTCAGTTCTTGCTGAAGTAGTAGAAGTAGCTGTTCTGAACGGGGTTGGCGTTGATTTTAACGTTGTTGCGGTGCACGTAGGAATCCACGGCCTGATAGGTGGCGATGAACGGCACGTCGGCAAAGCCAATTTGCGAGATGGTGCGGTACAGCGAGGTTTGCTTGGTCAGATTGGTCTCAGCCACCGCTTCGTCCACCAGCGCGTCGGCTTTGGGGTTTTTGTAGTTGATGTTGCGCGCGTACAGACCCGCCGAAGCCAGGAAGGGCTGGGCAAAGGTGTGGGTGTTGGGGAAGTCGGCCTGCCAGCCCGAGAACCACACGGTCATCTGGTTCTTGGCAGCTTTGGCGTTGATTTCCGAGAACGGCAGCTCACGCACGTCGATTTTGAACTTGGGACTCAAGGACTCGATGTTCTTTTTGAGCAGCTCGAGGGTGCGCTGGCGGGTGCTGTTGCCCCGATTGAAGAACACCGGCAGGCTAAAGCCGTTGGCCCACACCTGACCCCCGAAGGCGTTCTTGAACAGTTGGGTGGCCAAACCCTTGTTGAAGCGGTAGGTGGCCTGCTGCTTGCTGTATCCCGGCAGACCCGCAATCAGCACGGTGTTTTGCTGGGTACCGTTGCCCTGCAAAATGTCGCCCACGATGGCTTTGTAGTCCATGCTGGCGGCAAAGGCTTTGCGAATGTTGATGTCGTTGAAGAAGTTGGCCGGAATGCCCTGACCGTCGAGCTTGCCGCTGCCCAGATAGCCGGTGCCTTCCCCGTTGATGCTCTGGGTCATGAACAGCGCAATCAGGGTCAGGCTGGGCTTTTTCTCGACCACGACATTGGGAATCTTGGCCACGCTGGCGAGCTGGGCCGAGGGAATCGCGCCCGCTTCGGCCAGGTCAGCGTCGCCGGTTTGCAGCTTCTGAATGCGGGTGGTGTCTTCCTTGATGCCCTCGATGACGACCCTCGAGAACTTGCTGGGGCCGCGCCAATAAGTGTCGTTGCGCTTGAGCACGACGGTGCTGGTACCGTCGTCGAAGCGCTCGAGCGTGAAGGGACCGGTGCCCACCGGGGGCTTTTTGGCGTAAGGCGTGCTGCCCTCGGCCTTGCCGATGAAGTTCTTCCAGGTGGCCGCCGTGCCGTCCCAGTCTCCGGCCTTGACCGCCTCGGACTTGTCGTATACGAAGCCGAAGCTCACCATAGTGGTGAGGAAGGGGCCGAAAGGTTTGGCCAGTTTGAACACGATGGTGTTGGCATCGGGAGTTTGGACCGTGGCACTGAGCTGGTCAAAGGTCACTTTGGTATCTTTGGTCAGCAAATCGGCTTCACCCAGAAGTGGCTCGAGCAGCAAACCTGCCGCGCCCACGTCGGCGCTGTACACCATAAAGCGCAGAATGCTGTACTTGACGTCCTCAGCGGTGACAGGCTGGCCGTTGGTGAACTTGGCACCGGGACGAATCTTGAAGGTGTAGGTTTTACCGTCCTTAGAGATTCCACCGTTGGCCGCCGTGGGAACTTGGGCAGCGACGAGCGGCACCAGTTGGGTGGTGCTGTTGGGCGCGTAACCGACGAGTCCCTCGAGCGTGTTGTACAAAATAGCCGAGCACGACGTTTCGTAGCAGTAAGCCGGGTCGAAGGTGGCGTAGTCAGGCAAGGTCACGACGTTGAGCACGTCGGCACTCTTCTGGGCAGAAGCGAAGCCGAGCGCAAGGACGGTGCTGGCGATGATAAGTTTCTTCATAGGTCTCCTCGAGTGGTGCTTGTGGCTGCTGGGTGCTGGATTAGGCGGTTTTTTGAACCGGGTGTAACGTGAGTGTGTAAGAAACTCTAGCAGCAAACTCTGAAGATTGCTTCAGGTTCGGCTGATGGGCAGGCTCATATACAAGGGCGAATTGTAGCAGAGGGGGAGGCTAGACAAGTAGTGAGTTGGGTTACAAGTAAGCGCAACTCTGCGTTGCGGACCAGAGGACGAAGGTCCAGGGGAAACTCTCGCTCGAGTTCCTCTCCTTAAACCCTCGTTCCTCGAGACTATTTGCTCAACAAGTAAAAGTAATCGCCCGCCGTGATGGGGTTGAAGATGCGGCCCTTCACCCAGTCGCGGTTGGCCGCGAAGCCCACCGTCTGCACCAGCGGAATGTGTACCACGTCGTTGAAAGCGGCGCGCTGAATCTGGGCGTACAGGCGCACTCGCTTAACTGGGTCGGTTTCATCCACCGCCTTGTCAATCAGAGCGTCGAGTGCGGCGTTCTTGTAATTCACGATGCCGGGAAACGCGCCGCTCGAGGCCAGCAGCGGAAAGGCGAAGTTGTGCGGGTCGGCGTAATCGGCGGTCCAGTTGCCCAGGGCCAGGGTCATCTTGCCGCTCGAGCGCTGGGCGAACAGGGCCGAGCGCGACAGTTCGCGCACCTCAATTTTGAATTTGGGGCTGACGCCCTCGATGCCGCGCTTGAGCAGCTCGAGGATGCGTTGACGGGTGGTGTTGCCCGAGTTATAAAATACCGGCAGCACGAAGCCGTTGCTCCAGACCTGACCTCCGAAGGCGGCCTTGAAGGCTCGAGTGGCGGCGGCTTTGTCGAATTTGTACTTGGGCGCGTTAGGGTCAAAGCCCGCGATACCGCGAATCAACATGCTGTTGTTCTGGGTGGCCTTGCCCTGATAGATGTCGCCCACCAGCGCGCTGTAATCCACGCTGGCGGCGAACGCCTTACGCACGTTCAAGTCCGAGAAGAAGTTGGCGGGGATTCCCTTTCCGTCGAGCTTGCCGCTGCCCAGATAGCCGGTTCCCTCGCCGTCAATCTTCTCGTTCATGAAGATGAAGTCCAGGCCCAGGTTTGGGATGTTGTCGGTGATAACCACGCCGGGAAAGCTTGAGACCTGCGGCACCTGCGCCCTTGTGAAGCCCACCAGGTCGGCGTCGCCTACTTTGAGCATCTGAATGCGGGTGTTCTCGTCCTTGACCACCTCGAAAATCACCCGGCTGAGCTTGGCAGGCGTTTGCCAGAAGTTGTCGTTGCGCTTCAAGGTGAGGGTCTTGCCCACGTCGTAGCGCTCGAGGGCGAAAGGGCCGCTGCCGATGGGTGGGTTAGCCGCGAATTTGCTGTCCTCGAGCTTGGGATTGTTAGACTTCTCCCAACTCGCAACGGTGCCGTCCCACTCGCCGCGCTTGAGCGCGTCGGCTTTGGAGTAAACCGCGAAGTACGGCAGGGCCACCACGCTCAGGAACGGCGAAAAGGGCTTGGCCAGGGTGAAAATGACATCATTGCCGTTGGCCTTTACGGCTTTCTGAATCAGGTCCCAGCTAAACTTCTTGCCGGGGCGCACGTAATCGGCGTCGCCGAACAGCGGTTCGGTGAGCAGCGTCACCGCGCCGTCTTCGCTCGAGGCTACCAACATGCGCTGGAAGCTGTAAACCACATCTTGCGCGGTGAGGGGTGAACCATCGGAAAACTTGGTTCCGGGGCGCAGCTTGAAGGTGTAGGTTTTGCCGTCGGCGCTGATGCCGCCGTTTTGCTTGGTGGGCAAGGCCGTGGCCAGCCAGGGGATGAACTTGCCGGGGTTGGCCCCGTCGTAAAAAATTAGCGTGTCGAGGGTGTTTTGCAGCACCTCGCCGCATACCAGGTCGTAACAGGCCACCGGGTCGAGCGAGGTCCAGTCGGAGTCCACGGCCTCGACGATGACGCCGGGGTTCTTGACGGTTTGCGCCTGGGCCAGCCCCAGGGTGAGCAGTGCTGCTAGCAGGGAGTATTTGAGCATTGAAGCCTCCTCGAGTCTTAAAAGCACCCGAATGTAACGAAGTTTGCGAAAGTTTAGCAGACTTAAAGGTGGGTGTGCAAAACTCGAGCAAAATGTAGCAAAGGTCTGCTCGAGTGCGCCTCTGAAGCCTGGATTGGAACGGTTCAGGCGCTCGAGGGCTTCCAGACTGCCCCTTTGGACATCAGACCTTTCATTCAGGTGTGCGCCCTCGAGAAAAGTTTCGGCGACACGGAGCCGTCCTGGCGCTCCTCCTGGGCTGGGGCAGCGGGCAGGGTGTAAACGCCGGGGTTCTCGAGCACGTCCAGGCGCAAATCCTCGAGCGAGGCGATGTTGACGCGCGGCAGGCTGTAGCGCATGGCCTCAAAAGCGCTCGAGCCAGCCGGAACCACCGCCAGCAGGGGACGTCCCTCACCGCCCCTCACGCCCGCCGCGTAACCCTCCCAGGCGTTGAAAGCGGCGGGCACAGCACAGCGAGTTTTCAAGTCGGGCAGCGGCGTGCGTGGGGCGACGCCGTAGGGGTAGGCCAGCAGCATCGAGCTTTGGTCGAAGTAGTCGCATACCCCGTCGATTTCCCGCACCGCTCGAGCGTTACTCACGCGGTCCAGGCGCGGGTGCGAAATGGTGTGGTTGCCGATTTCAAGGCCCCACTCGCGCAGCAAGGCCACCTTGCGCTCGGACTGCTTGCCAAAAGGTTTCCCACCGTTGCGAACGTTGAGGAAAAAAGTCGCTCTCGCATTGGGAAACACCTCCTCGAGCACACCCAGCCCGCTTTGGGGGTCGAGCGTGCCTTCTGGCAGCAAACCAAACTGGCTGGGGTGTCCATCGTCGAAGGTGACGGCAAAGAGCTTTTGGCCCCCGCACTCGGGGCGAAAACGGTTCTCGAGGTATTCGTCGAGGCCAATCAAGCAGTAATTGTCGCTTTTGAGCGTCTCGAGCACCGTCCTGAACACCTCGGGCGAGATGGCGGTGTTGGCCGTGGGGCGCGCCCGGAAGCGGTGGAACATCAGGATGGGGATGCCCTGCGCGCTGCCGTAGATGCCTGTGGGCGCGATGGGCGCGGGTTCGCTGGCGCGCAGCCACAGCGACGTGGGTCGGGTCGGGTCGGGTTGGGTCGGCGCGGGCGGACCCGGTTCCACCACACTCGGAGGCGTGGGGGGCGGAGTTTCACTAATGCGGAGCGCTCGAGCGGCAGGCTTCACCTCGGCGGCGCGGCGCGGCGCGGGCGGGCGCTCGAGCCAGCCCAGCCCCAGGAACACCACACCCACCGCTGCCGCACCCCATACCATCCAGCGTCTCATATGCCACAATCATCCCCCACAGGATGCAGGCCAGATGAAGGGGTGCTCAGGTTTGGGTCAATTCTCTTGCCAGACGATGAAAGGTGCCTGCTCCCCAGTATTCATAAAATACTCGAGCGTATTTATCACCGTCTCGAGCGAGTGCAAGTGATATTAGGCGCTCGAGCTGAGCTGGGAATCAATCTTGTTTCTAGTCAAGTACACCCTTAAGAAATTGTGCCAGCTCATTTAAATTGTCTTTCTTATGCTCGAGTAACCAACCAGTCAACCACACTGAAAAGGTTACTTTGTTACTTTTGTAGCTCAGTTTTGAGTCAGAGATTTCATTGAACAGGTCATGAAGTAAATCAGCTCCATGCACGTCTCGGAGCCAATCTGTATTGCTCAAAAAAGAGGATGTGGCCGATGCAGAAGCTTGATAAGATTTATCGCCATGATGCGTGCTCAGCCAAGTTTCGACCTGTTCGGACGTCACGGGTGTCGTCCAATCTGAGCCGTCTTCCAACGATTTTTGGCGTTCATGCTCAAGCAAAGCGTGGATAGCTTCAGGGTCGAGCAAGTAGTTCTCGTAAAGGCGGCGCTCGAGTACATGGGCCGTACCGCCTGACTCGCGCTCGAGGTCTTGTATTTCTCTTTCAGTGCGCCCCTCACGGTCAAAAACGAAACCAATAGACTTGGGCAGCAGTGAGTGAGCTTCTGAGAGTTTGCGGTAAACGTTGAAGATGAGGCGCTTTTGTCCACCCTTCTTTTGCTCGAAATCGCCCGTGTGATGCACTCCCACCAGCACGCAGTCCACCAACGACATATTGTAGAAAGCTTTGAGGATGTCCTTGAAACCGCGTTCTTCCGTGGGACCTTCCACCCAAAGAATTCGCTCAGCCCCATACAGCTCAGAGATAGACGCACCAATCTCGAGCAGAAGCAGACGCATAGCATCCACATCATTTTTGTCGAGCAGGTCTACCTGGGTTTGACCATCTTGCAGTTGCACATGGTAGATGCGCTCAACCGCCCGGTGTCCTAAAAGGTCAGCCGAGTGGGTGGAAACCAAGTATTGATGTTGAGGGTACTGAGCGAAAACCTCGAGCAATTTACGGGCTGCTGCTGGGTAGAGGAAATTACTGATTTCGTCAATAACAATGACTCGAGGGTCGCTCGAGGTAACAAGTAGGTAGAGGATACCCAGCACTTGACCCACACCAGAACCTGCATCATCCAGAGGTGTGGCTAAATCTTCGCGGTCAGGAAGCGCTATATCAGTCCAAACCAAGATTTGGACCTTTGGTTGTCCATCGCTGACAGGTTTCAAACTCACATGACTTATAAATGGTAACACTTTACGAATTAGTTCATTATACTTATCAAATTTTATTGGGTTGGCCTGCAAGCGTAGTAATACTCCCGCTAAATTGCCAAAGCCGGGTTCCAACTCTATATGAGTAACTGGGCTAGAGACACCTGAAACAAACCTCTTCGCACTGCACCAGTAAACGGTTCTTAAAAAAGTGGCGGCAATAATACTCGGCAGCGTATAACTATTGTTTGTACTGTAGCTAGAATTGCCTATATTACCATTTGTGTCTCTGTACAGACTATAATGATTACTGTTTGGATTCTCAACTCCAATCCCGACCTCATCTATTTGAGGAATCACTAATAACTCTGATGGTGGTTGGTTTATACTACCCACACTGACTATTTTTTTGTATAATATTTTACCATCTCCTTTTAAACCTCGTGCGACTAGAGAAAAGATTTCCTGAGAAGGTAAAATGAGCTGAACCTGAATAGTTGCATCTTGACCTTTAAAGAATGAATTATCAAAATTTTCTGATAAAGTGAACATGACTGAGCTTTCAGGATGAGGTATAAAAGACTCTTTTGGTATAGTATAGCTGCTACGGTGTGGATTACCTTGAAACTGCGAAGACAACACCTCGAGTATGGCGCTCTTTCCACTATTGTTCATACCTACAAACAAAGTTACTCCACCGCCCAACTCCAGCTCGAGGGGGCGGTAGATACTCTTGTAGTTTTCGATGATGGCTTTATGGATTCGCACCGTACCAGTTTAGGGCATTCCAGAGAGTCATCTCAGCTTTATTAAAATACAGAAATACAGCGTTCCCAGGCTCTTCAATTCACGGGGTCTCGAGCGTCAGCTCTCCCCTCACCTTAGTCTGCCCCGAAACGATGCGGTTGATGGCGTCCAGCCACGCTCTAGCGCTGGCCTCGACCACATCGGTGGCCACGCCAATGCCCTGCACTTTGGCCTCGAAGTGCCGCACGGTGATGCTCACCTCGCCCAGCGCGTCACCGCCCCGCGTGACGGCTTCAATGCGATAGCTCTCGAGCGTGGGCCTTATTCCGGTAATCTCCGAAATCGCGTTGTAGCTGGCATCCACCGGACCGTCTCCGGTGGCGGCTTTCTGCACCGTGCCGCCCGGAGTGACCAGCCGGACCGTGGCGGTAGGCACCACCCGCATTCCCGAGAGCACCTGAAGGTCCTCGAGCGCGAAAGTTTGCTGCACGTCGCTTCTGCCCTCGACCAGTGCCCGCAAGTCGTCGTCCGAAATCTGGCCCTTGCGGTCCGCCATCTCCTTAAAACGCCCAAAAAGTGCGTTGATGGCGGTATCGTTGAGGCCGGTGTCACTAACTCCCTCGAGCGTGTAACCCAGCTTCTCGAGCGCGTCTTTGAAGGCGGCGCGGCCCGAGTGCTTGCCCATCACCATCACGGCGGCCTCGCGCCCCACGATTTCGGCGTTCATGATTTCGTAGGTTTCTTTATGCTTGAGCACTCCGTCTTGGTGGATGCCCGACTCGTGCGCGAAGGCGTTGTCGCCCACCACCGCTTTGTTGGGCTGCACCGGCATTCCAGTCAGGCGCTCGACCAGTCTCGAGGTGCGGTACAGCTCCCGCGTGTTTATCTGCGTCTTGGCCCGGTAGTAATCGGCCCGCGTGTGCAGCGCCATCACCACCTCCTCGAGCGCGGTGTTTCCGGCCCGCTCCCCGATACCGTTGAGCGTACATTCAATCTGGGACGCGCCGTTTTCCACCGCCGCCAGACTGAGCGCGGTGGCCATGCCCAGGTCGTCGTGGCAGTGGGTCGAGATGCTGACCTCGCGCCCCGCCACCACTTCCTCAAAAATGCGCCGGATGAGCGCGCCGTACTCGAGCGGGGTTCCGTAGCCCACCGTATCGGGAATGTTGATGGTGGTCGCGCCCGCCTCAATCGCTACCTTGTACAGTTGAAACACGAACTCGGGGCTGGCCCGCATCACGTCCTGGCCGCTGAACTCGATGTCATCGGTGAACTGCCGCGCAAAACGCACCATCTTGTCCGACGCCTCGAGCACTTCTTCGGGGGTTTTGCGGAGCATGTATCTAATCTGCACTTCCGAGGCCGAGGTGAACACATGAATGCGGGACCGGGCCGCCCCCTCGAGCGCCTGGGCCGCTCGCTCGATGTCCTTGGCGTTGGTACGGGCCAGTCCGCAAATCACCGGGCCGCGCACCTCGCGGGCAATGCGGCTCACACAGTCAAAATCGCCGTCGCTGGTAATCGGAAAGCCCGCCTCGATGATGTCCACCCCCAGCTTGGACAGTTGATGGGCAATCTCGAGCTTCTGCGCGGTGTTGAGCGCCACCCCCGGCGACTGCTCCCCGTCGCGCAGGGTGGTGTCAAAGATTTTGATGTGTCGCTGGGCGGGTGTGGGTGTGCTGGACATGGTTTCTCCTGTGTTACCCTAAAGAGCTGAATGAGACCAACAAAAACCCCTCGAGCCGGAACTCGAGGGGGATTTTTTTGGATTTACGCTTCACACACTAAGCGACGCTCCACTCCCTCGAGTGTGCGGGTCCTAGTAGCAGGGCGCTGAATTTCAACATCTGCCAGGAGTTTAACAGGGTGGGTGAGGAGATGTCAAACACGTCCCTCAACTCACCTTGCTTCCAGACGGCAGCTCGAGCCGGGTTCCCAGCAAATCCAGGTTGCCGTCGGCGTCCTGAGCCGCCAGAATCATGCCCTGACTCATCACCCCACGCAGTTTGACCGGTTTAAGGTTGGCTACCAGAACCACCTTGCGTCCCTTGAGCGAATCGCCCTGGAAATATGCCCGAATTCCTGAAACCACGGTCCTTACCTCGTCGCCCACCTGCACGGTGAGCTTAAAAAGTTTGTCCGACTTGGGAATCTCCTCCACCTCGAGAATTTCGGCAATGCGAAGGTCGAGTTTGGCAAAATCGTCAATCGAGATTTCCGGGGTCGCGGGTTCGCTCGAGCCAGCCTCACTCGAGGGCACAGGAGCGCTCGAGGGCGCAGTTTCCACCACGGGTTTAGCTTGGACGGGTTCCATTTTTTTAGTCTTTCCTTCTCGCACAACGTCCACACCCTCGGGCTTACTTGACTCGAGCTTGGGAAACAGCACCGGGCCACCCCTGAGTTCGAGTCCGGCGGGAGCCAGCCCCCAGGCGGCCTCGAGCGTGTAGCTTCCATCGAGTCCCAGTTGAGCGCGCAACTCCTTCATCTTGCCCGGAAGCACCGCCTCGAGCAGCACGCTCGCCACCCGAATGCCTTCGATGACGGTGTAAAGCGTGGTGTCCAGTTCCTGCGCTTTGGCCGGGTCTTTGGCCAGCGCCCACGGCTGTTTCTCAGCGATGTAACGGTTGAGGTCGCGCACAAATTCCATGCTGTTTTCAATCGCCTGCGACACCTTGACCGCTCGAGCCAGCGCCATGACTTCTCCGGGCAGCTCGAGCGCCCGCGCTTTGATGCCCTCTTCGCGCTCACCCAGTGCGCCGCTCGAGGGTAAAATTCCGCCCCGGTATTTTTGCACCATGCTCACCGACCTCGAGAGCAGGTTGCCCAAATCGTTGGCCAGGTCGTCGTTCAGTCGCTTTTCGATGATGGCATCGCTGATGATGCCGTCCACCCCAAAGCTGATTTCACGCAGCAGGGCGTAACGCAGCGTTTCACGGCCAAACTTTTCCACCGCCAGCAGCGGGTCCACCGCGTTGCCCAGACTTTTACTCATCTTGCGCCCGTCTTGCCCAAAGATGTAGCCGGACACGTTCAGGCGCTTGAACAGGGGCAGTTCCATGCTCCTGAGCATAGTGGGCCAGAAAATCGCGTGTGGCTTGAGGATGTCCTTGCCAATCAGGTGCCACGCCACCGGCCAGTATTTGAGGAACTTTTCGCCCTCGAAAGGCTCGAGCGCCGAAACGTAGCTCAGCAGCGCGTCAAACCACACGTAGGTGACGTGCTTGGGGTCCCACGGCAGCTCGATGCCCCAGCTCACCCGCTCTTTGGGCCTCGAGATGCTGAGGTCGCCGATATCCTCCTCGAGCATTTTGAGGACCTCATTAGCGTATCCGGCAGGTTGAATAAAGTCCGGGTGGGTTTTGATGTGGTCTATCAGCCACTCACGGTACGCGCTCATGCGGAAGTAGTAGTTGCCCTCTTTACGCAACTCCGGCGGCACGTTGTCCTCGGGCAGTTTGCCGTCCACCAGCTCTTTTTCGGTGACGAAGCGCTCCTGGCCTACCGAATACAAGCCCTCGTACTCGTCGAAGTAGATGTCTCCCTTGTCATAAACGCGCTGGAGCATCTCTTGCACGAACTTTTTGTGGCGCTCGTCGGTGGTGCGTACAAAGCCGTCGTAGCCCACCCCCAGCGTGGCCCAGGCGTCG
>Ga0123339_10003013_pt1 | contig 11284 bp, 9 predicted proteins | sample lystaG_FD_89956 | JGI IMG/M metagenome (GOLD analysis project Ga0123339, IMG submission 89956) | Glacier valley bacterial and archeal communities from Borup Fiord, Nunavut, Canada, to study Microbial Dark Matter (Phase II) -... | ecosystem: Environmental > Aquatic > Freshwater > Ice > Glacier ... | reverse complement strand
TCGTGACGATCAGAGACGTCGAATTCGAAGTGCCGCTGGGCCAGGAAGCACTTATCGCCGACGTCATCCTGGCGTGCCCTGAGGCAGCGATCCACGAGATCTCCGAGTCGTGACCGGTCACGATGAGCGTGCCACGCCTGTGCATCAGGCGTCGCCGCCAGCACTGACACACGATGTCGAGTTCACCGATGTGCGCCCAGGGGAAGATCAGCCATGGGATCGCCTCGAGGCGTACCTGCGTGAGCACGTACCGGGCATCACCGGCGAGTTCGTCGTCAAGCAGTTCCCGAACGGCTCCGCCAACCTCACCTATTTCGTCAGTATCGGCGAGACGCAACTGGTCGTGCGCCGTCCACCGTTCGGCATGCTGGCACCTGGTGCGCATGACATGCGTCGTGAGTTCCGCGCCGTCTCCGGACTGTCGACGGTATTCGATCGGGTCGCCAAGGGTTACGCCTTCTGTGACGACCACAGCGTCATCGGCTCCGATTTCCTCGTCGTCGAATATCGCAGCGGCGTCGTTGTGTGGGATCACGTTCCCGCCTCGATGGCCCATTTCGACAACGCCGGTAGCCGCATCGGCAACGCCGTCGTCGATACCCTCGCCGATCTTCATCTCGTCGACCCAGCAGCCGCCGGTCTCAGCGACCTCGGTCGGCCGGTCGGCTTCGTGACCCGCCAGGTGACCGGCTGGCGCAAACGATGGTCGCTCGTCGATGAGGGTCGAGTGCCGCTGATGGCGGTCGTAGGTGACCGACTCGAGGCCGGCATCCCCGCAGAGTCGGCGCAGGTGTCCGTGCTGCACAACGACTACAAGATTGACAATTGTCAGTTCGATCCAACCAATCCCGATCGTGTCAAGACGATCTTCGACTGGGATATGGCGACAATCGGTGACCCGCTCGCCGACCTCGGCACACTGCTGAACTATTGGCCGGACCCATCCGATGTCGAGGGCGCCCGCCCACTCCACGTCCCCGGGCTGGAGAAGATGGGCTTGCCGTCGAGAGCCGAGATCGTTCAGCGGTACGCCGCTCGCACCGGCTTCGACGTCAGCGGCATCGCCTGGTACGAGGCATTTGCGACGTGGAAGACCGCCGTGGTGCTCGAACAGCTCTATCAGCGATGGGTGCGTGGCGAAAGCACCGACCCGCGTATGGCAGACCGCGGGCAGCCGGTCGCCAGGATGGCCGCTCGTGCAGAGGAGCTGCTCGACCGGGTCTGCGGCGCGGTTGGTTCCGTGCCAGCCCCTCGTGCCGAAACCCAAGGAGCTCCGCAGTGACCAACCCGGTCTCCACAAGGACCCCTGGCCGGCGCACCGGACCACTGACCGGCGTACGAGTCGCCGATTTCTGCTGGATGGGCGTCGGTGCCGTCGCGACCCGCCTGCTCGCCGACTTCGGCGCCGAGGTCATCAAGATCGAAGATCGCACACGCGTCGACATGCCGCGCCGCCTGCCGATCTACAAGGGCCAGGGTAAGGCGCTGAGCTACGGCGAGGAGCTGTCGAAACCCGATCCGAACATGGGAGGACTGTTCAATAACTACAGCCGAAACAAGCTCGGTGTGACGATCAACATGCGCACCCCCGAAGGCCGGGAACTCGCCGATTGTCTGATCACCAAGAGCAACGTCGTGACCGAGAACTTCGCACCGGGGGTGATGGAACGTTGGGGACTCACCTTCGCCCGCCTGCAGCAGCTCAACCCGTCGATCATCTATGCGCGAATGAGTGGATACGGTCATACCGGCCCGCATACGGAATACCGCAGCTACGGTCCGGTCGTGCAGGCTGTCAGCGGCCTGTCCCATATCAGCGGCCTGCCGGGCCGCGAACCGTCTGGCTGGGGTCTCTCCTATATGGACAATCTTGCGGCGTACTACAACTCCGCCGCCTTGCTGATGGCGATCCTGCATCGCGAGGAAACCGGAGAAGGCACCGAGATCGACGTCTCGGCGGTCGAGGCCGGTATCAGTCTGCTCGGACCGGTCATCCTCGACGTCAATGTCAACAAGCGCAGTACACGCCGTGGCGACTATCCGACGGGCAACCGTCTGGAGCATCCGCACGCCGCGCCCCACGGGGTCTACCCCTGCGCCGGAACCGATCGTTGGGCGGCCATTGCGGTGCTCGATCAATCGGAGTGGGATCTGCTCGTCGACGTGCTCGGATCGCCGGATTGGGCGAACGATCCGATGTTCTCCGACCAGGAGAGCCGCTTCGCCCATCAGGACGAGTTGGACACGCACATCAGTGCGTGGACGCTGACCCGCACGCCACACGAGGTCATGGACGTGCTGCAGGCCCGTGGTGTCCGTGCCGCTGCGGTGCAGACGGCCGAAGATCTGAGCGAACACGATCCGCAGATCGCCTTTCGCGGCACGTTCTTCGAACTCGACCACCCGGTCATCGGTCCGGCGCTCTTCGAGGGCATGCCGATGCAGATGTCGCGGACGGCTCCAGACAACTGGCGTTCCGCACCGCTCGTCGCTGAGGACAACGACTACGTCTTCGGCGAGATCCTCGGCCTGAGTGCCGACGAACGGGGCGAACTTCTCGACAAAGGTGTCATCTGATGTCAGAGCAGGCGATCGATCATTCGCACGACCATTCCGGCGTCTCCGGCCGTACGCCATACGAAGGCCTCAGGATCATCGAAATTGCGACAGAGCCCGGTGGAGAAGACGTCGGCCAGATGATGGTGCTGATGGGCGCCGACGTCGTGAAGGTCGAACCCCCCGGCGGAGCGTCGGGGCGTTTCATCGGTCCGTTCGTCGGCGACGAGCCAGACCCGGAGAACAGCCTCAACTTCTGGTTCTACAACCGCGGCAAGCAGAGCATCGTGTTGGACCTGACGACCGAAACGGACCGTGACCGGTTGCACGTGCTGTTGGAAGGCGCCGACGTCGTCATCACCTCGACCTCCGCCGTCGAATCGGCTGCGCTCGATCTCCGTGCCGAATCACTGAGCGAGCGCCATCCGCATCTGATCGTTGCCAGCGTCACTGCCTTCGGCCTGACGGGCCCATGGGCGGAATACAAAGCGTCCGAACTGATCTCGCTCGGTGCTGGCGGACCGCTGATGAGTTGTGGATACGACGATCATTCGATCCCGCCGATCCTGCCAGGCGGCAACCAGTCGGCGCACACCGCTGCCGCATTCGGGCACATCGGTATCCTGCTGGCGCTGCTCGACCGCCGGCGGACCGGCCTCGGCCAGGTCGTCGACGTCTCTGTCCACGAGGCGGCAGCGGTCACCTGCGAACTCGCCAATCCGTACTGGTTCTATCCACGGGTCAACGTGCAGCGACAGACATGCCGCCACGCTCAACCGACCCCGACGTCGCCGGCGCTGTTCCAATGTGCTGACGGGCGCTACGTCTATTTCGCGCTCGTGTTGGCCGACACCAAACCATGGCATTCACTGGTGAGCTGGCTCGGCGAGTATGGCCTCGAGGCCGACCTCGGCGATCCCGAATTCGCAGAGGTCAGCCATCGTCAGGCGCGTTTCCCGCACATCCAAGGTGTCGTCGAGGTGTTCTTCCTGCTGATGGACGCCAACACCGCCTACCACGAGGGCCAGGCGCGCCAGTTGCCGATCGGCATCCTCAACGCACCGGAGGACCTCTTCGACGACGAACATCTCGCTGCGCGCCAGTTCTTCGTTCCAGTCGACGTCGACGGTGTCGGTCCAGTACCGTTTCCTGGCGCTCCGTTCCGCTTCTCGGCGTTTGCAGCTGCGGATCCGGGACCTGCGCCACATCTCGACGAAAATTCGCTCTCGGTGTTGTCGCCAAACGTCTCGGCGGCGGCACCAACAACAGGAGGCCAGTGATGGGTGCAGAACCGACGGGAGTGCTCGCCGGCCGGGTAGCCGTCATCACCGGCGGTAGCCGAGGGCTCGGCAAGGAGATGGCCAAGGCCTTCGCCGCTGCCGGTGCCGATGTCCTGATCACCAGCCGCAAGGCCGAATCATGCAGGCAGACCGCTGACGAGATCATCGCTGCAACCGGTCGTCGTGCCGTTGCCTACGGTTGCCACGTCGGACATTGGGACGAACTGCAGGCGCTCTGCGATTTCGCCTACGAGACGTTCGAGAAGATCGACATCCTCGTCAACAATGCCGGAATGTCACCGCTCTACCCGAACCTCGTCGGCGTCACCGAGGATCTCTTCGACAAGGTGATCGCCGTCAACCTCAAGGGCCCGTTCCGTCTGTCTGCGCTGTTCGGCGAGCGGATGAAGGCCGCCGGCAGTGGCACGATCATCAACGTCAGCAGTGTCGCCGCCGTCCGCCCGACGGCTGGGGAATTGCCGTACGCAGCTGCGAAATCCGGTGTCAATGTCATCACGATCGGGTTCGCCCAGGCGCTCGGACCGGAGGTCAGGGTGAACACGATCATGCCAGGGCCGTTCTTCACCGACATCTCCGATGCCTGGGACATGGAGGCGTTCGCCAAGGGTGCAGCGAGCTATCCGCTCAAGCGCGGGGGCCGTCCAGACGAGATCGTCGGTGCGGCAATGTACCTGGCGAGCGATGCCTCGAGCTTCACGACCGGCACGGTGCTGCCCGTCGATGGCGGCCAAGCCATCGCCGTCCGCTGACAACGGGCGAAGCAGCACATGCACCTCTCGATCCTTCTCGACATGGCGGCAGAGGCCATGCCGGACCGCATTGCGGCCAGTAGCGCCCAGGGTGCTGTCACCTACGCGGAACTCCGCGAGCGCGCCAGATCGCTCGCCGTCTCCCTCGGCCAACAGCCAGGCGAACGCACCGTCTTCCTTGGCGTCAACTCGCTGGCCGTCCCACTGACGTTGTTCGCTTCTGCCCTCGCGGGGACATCGTTCACACCGTTGAACTACCGGCTGACCGATCCCGATCTCCGCAAGATCGCCGAGCGTGCGGCACCAGGTGTGGCGATCGTCGACGACGACATGGTGCATCGCATCGAGGGTGTGCCCGATCTCCGCATCGTCACGCGATCGGAGATCCTGGCGATGTCGCTCAGCGGCGTCGGTGACGAGCTCGTATCGATCCCCGATCCTGATGACATCGCCGTGTTGCTGTTTACGTCGGGTACGACGGGGGAGCCGAAGGCTGCGTTGCTCCGCCATACGCATGTGACGTCCTATGTCTTCGAGACACTGGATTTTGCCTCGGCCGAGGAGGACGAGGCAGCGCTCGTCAGCGTTCCTCCGTATCACATCGCCGGGATTTCCTCGGCGGTGTCGTCGCTGTACACCGGCCGGCGTGTCGCCTACCTCGAGAACTTCAGTCCGCAGGGCTGGGTCGACGGCGTTGCCGCCCAACGTGTCACCCATGCGATGGTCGTACCGACGATGTTGGGACGGGTGCTCGATGTGGTCGAGGAGACAGGCCAGTCGCTTTCGACGCTGCAGCATCTTTCGTACGGTGGCGGTCGCATGCCCGTCGAAGTCATTCAGCGGGCGCTCGACCTACTCCCCGGTGTCAATTTCGTCAACGCCTACGGGCTGACCGAAACGAGTTCGACGATCTCGGTGCTCGGGCCCGCCGATCATCGTGAGGCACTTGCCAGCGACGACCCCGCAATCCGCGCCAGGCTCGGGTCGGTCGGCAGGCCGCACGGTGGGCTCGAAGTGAGCATCCGCAACGACGACGGGAACGAAGTCGATGCGGGACAGTCCGGAGAGATCTGGGTCCGCGGCGCACAGGTATCGGGAGAGTACGTCGGCAAGGCGTCGCGCGCCGTCGACGGCTGGTTCCCGACGAACGACGGCGGGCACTTCGACGTCGGCGGCTATCTCTATGTCGAGGGTCGCCTCGACGACGTCATCGTTCGCGGCGGCGAGAACATCTCGCCAGGCGAGATCGAAGACGTCATCCGCAGGCACCCGGCGATCGACGATGTCGCCGTACTCGGCCTACCGTCACAGGAGTGGGGCGAACAGGTCGCTGCAGCGATCGTCCTCAAGGACGGTGTGCAGCTCGACGCTGATGACCTGCGAACATTCGTGCGCACGAAATTGCGATCGACGAAAGTGCCGGAGACGATCGAATTCCGCAGCGAATTGCCCTACAACGAGACGGGCAAACTCCTGCGTCGGGTGCTCAGAATGGAACTCGCCAGCAATTCATCATGATATTTCGCGGGAACTGGTTGACAAAGTTCCTCATGACGAATAACGTGACAAGCGACTCATCGGTACGCGTGCTGCTAGGGAGCGGGCGGTCACGAATCAGGGGGTGAAGACGCGTGCAGGACAATGACAATTCGCCGGCACTGACCATCTCCGGGCTCTCGAAGACATTCCCTGGAACGAAGGCGCTTGACTCTGTCGACCTGACCGTTCGCGCCGGTGAAATCCATGCACTGATCGGGCAGAACGGCTCCGGGAAATCCACCGTCGTCAAGATCCTCGCCGGCTACCACGAACCCGACGACGGCGGCGTCGCCGCGGTCAACGGTGTGCCGTTCCAGCTGGGCTCGGCTCCTGCTGCGCTCGCCGCCGGCCTGCGGTTCGTGCATCAGGACCTCGGCCTGATCGAAACGATGACCGTCGCCGAGAACTTTCGTCTCGGTGTCACCAGCTTTTCGCTCGGCCGCGTCCGGCGCGCAGATGACCGTGCCGACGCACAGCAGGCGCTCGAGAAGCTCGGCTACGACATCCATCCGGACATGTCGATCGCTGCGCTCGCCGAATCGGAACGCACTGCCGTCGGACTGGCGCGAGCGCTCTACGCAGCTGACACCTCGGTTCCGTTCCAACTGCTCGTGCTCGACGAAGTGACTGCTTCGCTTCCCGGTGCCGAGGCGCAACGACTGTTCGCCGCGCTGCGCCGTATCGCCGCCGCAGGCACGGCAATTCTTTTCATCTCCCACCACCTCGACGAGGTCCTCGACCTGTGCGATCAGGTCACTGTGCTTCGCGATGGCAAGCTCGTCGCCTCGGTCCCCGTGTCAGGTCTCAGTGGCGAACAACTCGCGGAGTTGCTCCTCGGTCGCCGGCTCCAGGCCGAATTGGCCGCCCATACACGCATCGAGGTCGAACAGACAACACCGACGATGCAGGTCTCGCAACTGTCAGGATCGACGCTCGCACCGTTCGACTTCGAGCTGTACCCTGGCGAGGTTCTGGGCATCGCCGGGCTCACCGGATCAGGTCGTGACGAGATCGCCAGCCTCATCGGCGGCCGCATCCCGCGGTCCGGCACGATCTACGTCAAGGGCATCCTGGTAAAGGGCAACGATCCGCGGGCGGCGATCGATGCCGGCATCAGCATGGTGCCGGCTGACCGGGCGGGCCTGGCGCTGTTCCCGCTCTATTCGGTTCGCGAAAACCTGACGATTGCCGATCTCGACCCGTTCTTCTCCGGCGGTCGGCTGCGGCCGCGTCAAGAGGTCGCTCACGCAAAGCAGTGGATCACCGAGATGGATGTCCGGCCAGCACGCCACGAGGCGATCATCGGCGAGTTGTCCGGTGGTAATCAACAGAAGGTCGTCATCGCCAGGTGGCTTCGGGTGGCGCCGCGGGTTTTCGTCCTCGACGAACCGACCCAGGGCGTCGATGTCGGCTCGAAGGCCGACATTCACCGACTCATCGATCAGGCCGTCTCCCGCGGTGCCAGCGTGATCGTCGCCTCCTCCGACAGTTCCGAACTCGAGCGTCTCTGCACTCGGGTCATCATTCTCCAACGCGGGGAAGTGTCGGCGGAACTGCAGGGCGATCAGATCCACCAGGACCGCATCGAAGAACTGCAATTGCTGCCGCTCGCCTCGACTGCATCGTGACCGGAGAGATCGTGACCGGGAGAGATCGTGACCAGGAGAACCGACACATGACTGCACCAGTCACCGCCGCACCACGACGTAACTTTTTCATGTTGGGCCTGCAACGGGCGAGCGTGCTGTACCTGCTCGCGGTCATGCTGGTGATCTTTTCGATCTGGATCCCGGAGACGTTCCTCAGCAGCGTCACATTCAAGACGGTGTTCGCCGACCAGGTCGTGATCGGCATCCTCGGTCTCGCCGTCCTGCTGCCGCTTTCCGCCGGGGCGTTCGACCTGTCGTGCGGGTCGATGCTTGCGTTCTCGCTCGTGATCGTCAGCAAACTGCAGGAGAACACCGGCCTGAACGGGTTCGTATCGTGCTTGATCGCCATCGTCTGTTGCGGCGGAGTCGGTTGGGTTTCCGGCCTCGTCGTCGTCAAGTTCCACGTCAACTCGTTCATCGCCACGTTGGGCATGAGCCAGGTCCTGTCTGCGGCGACGCTGTTGATTTCCAGCAATCGCCAGATCGTCAACCAGTTCTCGACGACCTTCCTGAAATTCGGCCAGAACGCCTATTTCGGCATTCCGGTCGTCGTCTTCTACCTCTTGGCGCTCGCCCTCGTCATCTGGTACGTCCTCGAGTGGACACCCCTCGGTCGACGACTGTTGGCCGCCGGTGCAAACCCGCAGGCAGCACGACTCTCCGGAGTCCGGACCGACCGGCTGGTGTGGGGGTCGCTCGTCACGTCGGGCGTGATCGCCGGCATCGCCGGTGTCGTCTACGGTGCCAAGGTCGGCCAGTTCTCCAACTCGTTCGGCACGCCGCTGCTGTTCCCGGCCTTCGCTGCGGTGTTCTTCGGCTCGACGCAGTTCAAAGCCCGGGCCAACGTCTGGGGCACGATCGCCGCTGTCTACACCCTTGCCATCGGCGTCAAAGGCCTGCAATTGGCGCTGCAGAGCGGCGTCTACTGGATCACCCCGCTGTTCAACGGTGCAGCACTGCTCATCGCCGTCGCCCTCGCCAGCCGCCGTGCGCTGCCGAAGATCCGACACCGCCTCAACCCCACCACCCCGCCTGGCACAGACAGGCCGATGGCGGACGGAGTTGGCCCCATCGGCCCCGTGGACCTGGGGGAGAACCAGGGCCTTGGCGAACCACTGCGTTAGCTGACACCTGGCGCACGCATACGAAGCATCCACATACAAACCAGGAGTAACACCTTGAAACGACTTGTTCCACTATTCACGGCGAGCGCGCTCGCCTTCACGCTTGCTGCATGTTCCAGCTCGGCGAAGACGACGACATCTGCGACGACCACAGCATCGGGCACGGCAACCACGGTTGCTGCAGCAGGTACCACGAGTGACGCCGGCACCACCGCGGCCGCCGGAACCACCGTCGGCACGACTGCCGCCGGCGGAACCACCGCGGCGACGACCGGATCATCCGCAACGACCGGATTATCCGCAACGACCGGATCATCTGCGACGACGACGGCAGGATCGACTGCCGGATCGGCGAACGGCGATGCCGCCTCGGAAACGGCTGCCGCCGCCAAGCGCGTTGCCCCGTACCTGACCCCGGTCACCAAGATTGCCTTCGACACCAAGCTCAAATCGGTGCCGGCCAAGGGCAAGAAGCTCTACTGGCTCGAGGGAAACATTCAATCGATCCTCCCGATCACCGGCGGATTCAAGTCCGCTGCTGCTGCGCTCGGCTGGAACCTCACAGTGCTGACCTATGACCCCTCGGACCCGCAGGGCCCGAACTCTGCGTTGCAGCAGGCTGTCGACGCCGGAGCTGATTTCATTGCCGAATCCGGTCAGAACTCGACCACCTTGAAGACCGGTCTCGCCGCTGCCAAGGCGAAGAACATCCCGGTCTTCGGCATGTTCGGTGACAACGACTCCGATCCGAAGGGTGTGGGTCTCTACACCTCCGTCGGTGGACCGAACCTGACGATCGACAGCGCCAAGGCGACGGCCGACTTCTTTATCAGCGACTCCAAGGCTGCCGGCAAGGTCGTCCTCGTAAACCTGCCGGACTTCAAGATCCTGCAGATCGCAGAGTCCAACTACCGAAACCACGTCAAAGCCAACTGCACGGCGTGTGGCGTCGATGCCATCGAGGCGACGATTGCCGACCTCACGGGTGGCAATATCGCCCCGCAGGTCGTGTCCTACCTGCAGGCGCACAAGGACGTGAAGTACATCTACGCATTTATCGGCGACCTGGCAACCGGCCTGCCGCAGGCGCTCAAGGCTGCTGGCATGTCCGATGTCAAGATCATGGGTGCGGTTCCGAACGTCGACCAGATCCAGTCGTTGATCGACAAGACATCGTCTGCCTGGCTGGCACTGCCACGCGTCGAAGGTGCATGGCAGGTCGTGGATGCGATGGCTCGTTACAGCGAGGGAATGGACTTCAGCATTGCCGACACGATCATCCCGCGCCCTATCTTCACGCAGGACAACGTGACCTCCCCGGCAACGGACTATGCAGGTGTCCCGGACTTCGAAGCCCAGTTCAAAGCCCTCTGGGGCGTCTGAGAAAGACGACAGGACATGACTGATCTCCATCCCGGATCACAGGCAGATGCCTCACTCGAGGACAAGGTGCAGTATCTCATGGACCGCCAACAGGTGGTCGACGTGTTGTTGCGCTACGCCTCGACGATCGACACCAAGGACTACGTCGGTCTGCGCGCGACGCTGACCGACGACGTGCACGGCAATTACGGTGGCGCCGAGGTCGACGGTGGCGACAATCTGCTTGCGTGGGTCGACAGCATGACGACGACGAAGACGTGGCAGCACCACATGCTGTCCGTCTACCACGTCGACTTCGTCAGTTCGACCGAGGCAAAGACGCTCACCTACCACACCTCCCACCAGATCGACTCGGAAGTCCCCGGGTCGACCTCACGAATCATTGCCCGCTACAAGGACACGGTTCGCAAGGAGGACGGCGTATGGAGGATCAGTGACAAGTTGATGGAAATCGGTTGGGTCGACGGCTTCACCGCTCCCGGCTGAAGAAGCGAGCACGGTGAGGGAGGGTCGCGGTCGACGCAAGTCGCCGGGGCCATCCCTCGCGTTTCCACCCTCAGCAGCTCACGAGTGATGGGTCACTTTGCGGTTGAAAGCGCCTCCGTTTTCTGCTCCAACCCTCCATTGGCCTGTCGATCGGTCGTACACCCCATCCATCGTTTTGATGATCGCCGAGTCGGTCATCCGCCAGCTGAACGTGAGCGGCCGCCAACCGTGAGTGACCAGTTCGTCGCGCCGTTGCAAATCGCCATCCAGGTCCGAAGCGAACTGATGCCAGCCGAAGCCGCCACTTTCGATGTACAGCTTCACCTCTGAATAGGCATGGTCGATTCTCGCCTTGAACTCGCTGTGTCGAACCCAATACTGCGATCTCGGCGTAGGAAATCCCTCCCGGGCGAGCAGCCGGAGGATTCGGCTTTCCATTTCGCTGTCGCCGGGTTGATAGTCGGCCGGTCGATGGGCGACGACCCGCTTGAGTCGAG
>Ga0123339_10003010_pt1 | contig 11290 bp, 11 predicted proteins | sample lystaG_FD_89956 | JGI IMG/M metagenome (GOLD analysis project Ga0123339, IMG submission 89956) | Glacier valley bacterial and archeal communities from Borup Fiord, Nunavut, Canada, to study Microbial Dark Matter (Phase II) -... | ecosystem: Environmental > Aquatic > Freshwater > Ice > Glacier ... | reverse complement strand
GTCGGTCCGCAATAAATTCGGCCTGAACTTGCGAGCCTGCTCCTTGCTCAAGTCGCCGCGTATAAGCGGCGAGAGGTGCTTGGCGACCCCGCGCAGCCGCCGGATGAAGGCTTGCAGGGTGCCAGTGTTCTGCTGCGCCTGCCAGCGGCGGTCCCCGCCCTCACCGTCCTGACCCAGCAGCTTGAACTCGAGATAGCCAATGAGCTGCTCAAAGGTTTTTAAGAGAGTCTTGCCCACCGCGTCGAACTGGATGTCGAAATCGAGTTCCGCGCCACCGTCCTCGAGCTTCCAGTCCTCCACCGCCAGATACGGCTGGTCCGGCTGATTCAGGGCCAGCTTGTGCAATTTATCCTCGAGTCCGCCAATCAAAAAGCCCAGGTTCACGCTCGAGTCCTTGTCGGCAAAGCAGTACGGCAGCATCCGGTTCAGGCAAAAGTCGCGCAGGGTCCACAGGTAGGGGGTCACGCCCTCCTTGCGCTGCTCGAGGTCGGGCACGATGACGCTTCTATCCGCCACGCTTTTAGGCGGGGCTAGAAATTGCACGTCGGTGAAGGGGTGCTGGGGCAGCTCGCAAATCTGGTAGCGGTCTGTCTGAAATCCGCTCGAGGACTGCACCCGCCCCTCCTTTTCGGCAAACCTGCCGTTGGGCTTGTCCAGAAACATCAAATCCTCGCCCTTGACGTTGAAGATGACCGCTTTGGAATTGCTGCGCTCGGCCCCCAGCGCGGCGCTGTTGAAGATGCTATACAGCAAAAACAGCGCGTAGCTGGTCTTGGTGGCTACCCCCGAGACGCCGGAGATGTTGACGTGCGCCCCGTTTTCACCGTTGACGAAGGCGAAGTTCAGGCTCACCGCCGCGCCCGAGCGCAGCACTCCGGCGGGCAGCTTGGAACTCATGGCGTCCTGGTACAGCGCCTTCTCGAGTTCGGCCCCGTGCGCCTTGCGAACCGGGTCGCCGGGGTGCGGCGGGATGAACTCCTCGGGGTCCACTCGCGTGACCAGAACGTGGGCGCTGTAGCTCACCTGGGCGGGCAGGATGCCGTCCATCACGCTCTGCACGTCGCTCTCGAAGGTCACGCCCTCGTGAATTTTACGTACTTGGTCCACCACGCCAAAATACTTGACGATTTTTCCGTCCGGCTTCTGGGTCTCGAGCACCACCAAATCATCGAGTTGCACGCTCGAGTCGGGGTCCACCCAGAACCAGAATTGCAAGGGCGTAGCTTCTTCGGTTCCTAACACTTTTCCAATGGGTTCGTTCTCGAGCGGCGGCTTCACAATCCACCCAGTTTAGCCGCTCGAGCAGAGCCGGGGCGCTCGAGTGCCAAGACCTCACTTCGTCGGCTAAACACGCCCGTTCTCATGACGCTTCATACACTTCACGTTGCTCGAGATTGTAATATGGCCTGTGAACGTTAAATTTTTCATAACCCTGGCCACCACCCTGCTGATGTCCAGCACCCTGGCCGTCACCGTCACCAAGCTCGAGGGAAGCATTCCCGGATACAAGCGCGACCCCAGCCTGCTGGTTTTAGGTGGGCGCGGCAGCGTGCTCTCGAGCACCCAGATTGGGGCCGACGGCAAGTTCAGCCTGAATTTGCCCGCCGTGGACGCCAAGCGGCTGAGTTCCATCAGTACCTTTTTCAAGAGCTGCGCGGTCAAGCCCACCGTGACCCCCGCCGACGCGGCCTGGCTCAACGTCATCTCGCTGCCGGTGAGCGACGCCAGAGGGGTATTCGCCGCGCTTTCGCTGGATTCGGTGGTTAAGAAAGCCAAAGCCGGGGATGTGTGGGTGAGCTGGGTTTACAGCGCCAAACCCGTGGAGCTGGCCGGAAGCAGCACTTGCGTGGGCAAGCGCAGCAAAACCTCGGTTTCGAGCGCCTGGACCGTCAAGCTCGAGGCGGGCTGGAACCTGCTCAGCCGCACGGTGAACTCGGTGGACGCCACGGGGATTAAGACGACCTACGCAGCGGTCTCGAGCTTTCCTGCTAACGCCACCTGGAAACTGGCTAAGTAATTGCAAGGGGGTTTTTTAAGAGTGCTCGAGCCAGAAGTCTGTGGCTAGAGCACTCTCTCTTTTAGGGTGTGCATTATAGTGTTGCTCGGGCGAAGAGCTGGCCTACGCTCAGCTCGTCGGTGAGCTGAAGCCTTGAAAGCTGAAGGCCATCTCAGAGGCGTTTAATCATGCACAGTCTGGAAAGAAACACGCGGCCCCGCGCTGGGCGTCAACGTGTACACTCGACATAAAGATTCAACCTTCAGACCAAGTTTAGTGAAATATGACAGACAATCTTGCTTTCCATACCCACTCTTCAGGTATTTTATTTATCCTTGCTAAGCAGGCTGCCAAACGCGCATATGCAGCTAAAGGTACGCTGGGGGAGCAATATGAGACTCTGAATGCAGTTATTTTATGTGCTGTTGTAGCCGAGGCATCCATAAATGCTATGGGAGAGTGGTTTAACTTTCACCATTCAACTCCACCTCTCAGTAGTTCCCACGGAATGCCTCACGAGTTTGAGAGTTTGAAATTACGTGCAAAGTGGTCATTATTTCCTATAATAGTGAGACAAAAAAGCTTTGATACAGGCTCGGAACCCTGGCAGAGTTTTAATGCGCTAATTGATTTGAGAAATATGATTGTTCACCTGAAAGGAAGTGCTATCCCAAAATCAGTCAGCTCGCTTTTGAAAACGAAAAAACTCTACGATGGAAGTTTTCTAGGTTTCGAGGTTGCTAAATGGGCATGTCATACGATTTCTTTAATGTTTGAAGCTCTTACACAAATGTTAGAGCTGCCAAAAAATTGGGAGGGTTCAATATGGCTATTCACGCCCAATCATTCATTTCCATTTGGCCTATCCACACCCGGCGATAAGGTAGTTGATGCTCAGCTAAGATAAAACACATATGGTACGCGCCTCACTCTTGACTGCCAGCCTTAAGCCTCACACGCTAGGGATTTTGGGTACTCGAGCAGAACTGGAGAATGCGGAAAACGCGACAAAATGAAAAATCCCCGCTGTTAACGGGGAAATCTATGGTGGGCGATACGTGATTTGAACACGTGACCCCTCGCGTGTGAATGGAAGCATCGCTAATTTTAACCTATATCTTCCCATGTCCCCTCGAGTCCTTAAGTGTCTTTTAGTGTTGTTCCAGACGCTATTTTCTTGCTGACTCATGAGGTTTCATATCCTCTCGTGTCTGCTCATTTTCTCTCTTATCCTCTCGTGATTGCACACAGATTGCACACGTCTTTACTATGCCCTAACCGTACATAGCACACGCGGGTACGAGATGGCACGAGAAGACACGACGTGCTATGCTTCCCTCAGATATGAAACTCTCCATCTCAGTGCAGACTTTCGAGGGTGTGACGCTTAATCCTGGTCAAATCTGGGCAACCCCTCGAATTGGAGAGTGGAAGCATTGCACACAGAATTCTGTTTTGAGGGTGGGATGGTGCTTGAACGCCCGTTCAATGAAACTTGGTTTGAAGGGTCTAGCTAGACAATATTTCAATTTCACGCCGTCGTGGAACGGCATATGGGCCATACCTTTACAAGCTTCATTGCCCGAGTGGGACGAGCATGGTCTACTATGGTTTTGCTTTAGCTGGTTTGCTAATAAAAAATGGGGAATGCGCTACAAGCGTTTAATTAGAGCTGACAAAACTTATTACCGTGAAGAACATAGATTTCTTGAGGCACAAAAGAAAGTGGCCGGGTTTCTGACGGATAAGTACTACCCTGATATTGAAGGTGACGAAAGATATTTTGGATGTGCAAGCGCCCTGAGCCTTGCATCTAAGCTAATAATTTCTATAAAGAACATAAGGTCTCTTAAAACTAATCAAGAGGTTTTGACCTTTGTTCTTGATACACTGTGTACATTAGGTATAGATGTCAGTAATATCAGTAAAGACAGATTGAATATCTATATTTTTAGACTTTCATTTATTATAAGTAATTGTTTTATGTATATACAATCCAAATTTTTGAGACAGTGGCTAGGCTTCATACAATTCGTACATTACGTTGCATATGGCAAAACCTATCTTCTTGTTTTGAGAGAGCTTCTTTCTGTTCTAATTGGAGTGCTCGAAACTTGCAAGGTGACGTATATCCCCCAACCCCGGCGCGTAAAGCGAAGGACGCCTCTCCGCATCCGGCCCCCTATTCAACCCAACGCCCCCGGCTTCTAGGGGCTTTCCCCTCGAGCAAATCACGCATCCGGCACACGGTGCGCCTCTTCTCGAGGGTGAAGGCTACCTCATCGGCTCAGACTTAGCGGTCTGACGCCCTGGCCTGTGGGTGTGTCGCCTCTCTGAAACGGGGTGCAATATGTTGGAATGGATGAAGGTTGAAGAAGTGGCCCAGCGCGTGCGGGTGGGCAAGCGGGCCATTTACAAAGAAATAGAAGCGGGTCAACTCGAGTGCAAGAAGATTGGGCGCAGTATCCGAGTCTCGAGCGAACACTTACAAGCATGGCTCGAGAAGAACGACGAAAAAGAAGCCCTGAACAACGCAGGTGAAAAATGAAACGCCCCACCTGGGCAGGGTGGGGACGCAGGCGGGGGGAAACGCTTAAGGGTAGCCTAGCACGCCTTTTTAGGGCGGTGTGTCATGGGTAAGGCTCTTTCCGACGCCCTCGAGCACCCCGCGAACACTATTCCCGCGCTGGCTAGTGACCTGTGCTCTGGAATGCGTGAACCCCCTCGAGCGGGTGACGTGACCTTAGACCCCCGACCCGGCTACGAAGAGGGAAACCCCTCTTTCAGCGTCAGCCCAGACGGGCGAGTGTTCAAGCGCTTTGGTGATGATGGCAAAGGCGGCAACGCCCTAACCTTCCTCGTGTCGCTGGGCCGTAGCAAGGGGGACGCGGCGCTCGAACTCATCCGGCGGGCCGGACTCGAGGGGGAGGACAAAACCGCTCGAGCGGACCCCGCAAAGCCAAACCTTAACCCGCGTGCTCAGCCAAAAGCAGCTCAGGCGAGACAAAAAGCAGACCGGGCGCAGGGGCGCTTTTATATTCTCAGCGAAGAGGAAAGCGCCAAACTCTCGAGCTGGCTCTCTCCCATCACTTCAGGCGGTGAGGCAGAGCAGGAACTCGAGTGGCGCGGCCTGCTTCCCTATCTGGGAACGGTCTACCGGGCATCCACCCTCAGCCGTGAGCGTAGGGCGGGAAAGCGAACACTGGGCGTGTGCGGCGCTCTGGTGCTCGAGGTGGCCAGTCCAGCGGCGGCACCGTGGCAGGGGCAACCGTGGGCGCTCAAGATTCGCAACCCCGGCAGCAAGGACGAACTCAAGGTAAAGGGCCTCGAGCGCTACACCTACCTCTCGAGCGGACACGGTAGCCCTCCGCTGTGCCTATCCCCCGAGAGCGAGTCTGACGCGGTGCTGCTGATTGAAGGTGAACTGAGCGCGGTGGCCGCCCATGTTGCCCTCGAGAGTGTGAACAAAGCCTTCCACGTTCAGGGGGTAGCCGGGGCAAGCGCACACCCCTACTCGCCTCAGCTCGAGGGCAAGCGGGTTTACATCTATGCCGATGGGGACGCGGGCGGGGATGGGGCGCGGCAAAATTGGAGCACCCTGGCGCTCGAGCGTGGGGCCGCGTCGGTTCACGTCCTGGCCCCGCTCGAGGGTGAGCGCGACTTTTGCGACGTGCTGGGCGCTGACGGCCTTGACGCGCTGGCCCAGTACCTCACAGTGGCGCTCGAGCGGGCCACACCCTTCACCCTCGAGCCGCCCCTCGAGGAGGCAGCACGTCCAGGGCACGGACGGCTAGAAGCAGAGGTGTGCTTCGACCATTACGACACTGCACAATCCCTGTTCGGAGCGCTGGGGAGCACCAATGACCCGCCACACCTGTTCTGGAACGATGACGGACTGTGCAGGCTCGAGCGGGGCAAGCTGGGCTACACGCTCAAAGTGCTGGGTATCAAAGAACTGGGCAGCCACATTCAAAGGCGCTTCACCCTGTTCAAAACCAGTTGGGGCGCTGGCGGCGAAGAAGAAAAGCAGCCGGTCAACTTGATTGATAAACAGGTCTCGTTCATGTTGGGCCTCGAGCTGGAAGCTTTTAACCACTTTCCTTACCTGGGTGGCATTCTGCGAACCCCGGTATACAACGCGGCGGGCGTGCTCGAGACGAGGGAAGGCTACAGCAAAGCCCTCGAGATGTTCCTTGATTTAGGCGGGCGCGCTGTGCCGGAAGTGCCGGGAAAACCCACCCCGGAAGACGTGGGTGCTGCTCGAGCGCTGCTGCTCGACGAGCTGCTGTGTGATTTTCCCTTTACCGATGATGCTTCTCGAGCGCACGCGGTGGCGCTGGGCTTGCAACCTTTGGCCCGCGCCCTGATTGGAGGCCCTACCCCGCTGTACGGCATCGAAGCCCCGGTGAGGGGAACGGGTAAAACCCTGTTAGCTACCCTGATGGGCTACATCGTAACCGGGCAAGAGGTGGGCGTGATTGCCGCGCCCACCGGGGGTGGCAAAGACAGCGATGACGAATGGCGTAAAACCATCGTGGCCGAACTGGGCAACTCACCCACGGTGGTGCTGTTCGACAATGCGAGCGAGATAGACAGCAAGACGCTGGCCTCGAGCATCACCGCCATGACGGTCAAAGCCCGCATTCTGGGCTACTCCAAGATGTTCACCGCCCGAAACGTCTTCACCTGGGTCTTCACCGCCAACAATCCCCAGCTCTCGAGCGAGATAGCGCGGCGCACGGTAGCTATTCGGCTCGAAAGTCCCTTTGAAGAACCGGAACTGAGGGAAGGCTTCAAACATCCGAACCTGACCCAGTGGGTTCGAGAAAACCGTGAGAGGTTGCTCTGGGCGCTGCTGGTGCTGATTCAGAACTGGCTCAGCTTAGGACGTCCGCTGTGCAGCAAGACGCTGGGCAGCTTTGAGGACTGGGTAGGGGTCATGGGCGGCATTCTCGAGACGGCAGAGATACCCGGTTTTCTAGACAACATCAAAACCGCCCAGCGCATGACCACGAACGACGCCCAGCAGTGGCGCGAGTTCACCGAGGCGTGGTGGGGGGAGCACCAAGACACGGCGCTAACCTCCGGTGTGCTGCTGCGCCTTGCCCTGTCGGGCGAACATCTGGGCCACATCCTGAACGCCAAAGGGCGGGACGGTAAAGAGCGCACCGAACGCGCCGTGCAAACCGCTTTTGGGATGGAACTCAAGCGGCGGGCTGAAACGGTGGGCGGGGGCCGTATCATCGGGCGCTTCAAGCTGACTTACGGAGGAACGGACAGCCACAGCAAGGCCGCGCTGTTCCAAGTGCTCGAGCTGTCGGAAGTGCGAGAAGCACCAGGAGTGACGCAAGGTCCCGCAAGGTCCCGCAACGCACAAGAAAGCGAGTCTGAGACAAGCTTGAACCCTGCGGTACCTCTGGCGCAAGGTCCCGCAGAGGTCCCGCAGAGGTCCCGCAAACCCAATGAAGGGCCACCCACGCTCGAGGAGGACACTCCCCAATTCGGAAGCAAGGTCCCGCAGAGGTCCCGCAGAGGTCCCGCAACAGGTCCCGCAGCCTTCAGCCCCGTGCTGAACGGTCATTCTCGAGATGTGCGGGACCTTGCGGGACCTGTTGCTACCCCAGAGACCACGCACGTTTCTACTGAGGGGGTCATGGAGATATGACCGCTCGAACCCTGCTCGATACGCTCGAGGGCCTGGGCGTCACCGTGACCGCATCCGGGGGGAACTTGCGCCTGGAACCCGCTCGAGACGTTCCCCTCGAACTTATACCGGAACTTAAATTTTTTAAAGAAGAGTTGCTCTCTCTACTTAATCCTGGAGAGCAGAGGCCAGAATCTGGGCAACGGGGGCAGCCGGATAACACCCAAAACACCGTAAGCACCCAGCCCGCCCCTACGGACCCGTGGGCTGAACTGGTGCAGCACTCGAGCACTGTCTATCTTTTACTCGAGCGCACCGGATGGGGCGCGCTGCGTTGCGTCGCTGATGAGGTCGCTGTGGTCAGCGTGTATCTGGTGTCAAGCGCTAGGGATGTGCAGTGGGCCGCGCTCAGTGCGGGGCGCTACTACCCCCACACCCAGCAGCTCGAGGTTTACGCGGTCCGGTCAGATGTGGGGGGCGCGCTGCTCAAAGCGCTGGCCACCTTCACCACTCAGGGAGGACGCCCATGAACCTGCACTTTATGGAACAGGGCGACGGACACGCCCAGCTCGCCCACTATCTGCGCTCGAAAGCCTGGTGGGTCATAACGCCGCTCGACGACATGGGACAAAAGTGGCTCAGCGCGCTCGAGCACGAGTTTTACGACTCAAAGGGTTTTTCCGGCGACTTTCACATGCTTCTCTTCCCCCAGACTGCGGACTGTGCCCTCTTGCCGGTGTTCTTCGCACTCAAGACCCGCGCCCCCTTGACCGCCCTCGAGCGCTTCACCGGGCAACACATCGGAGGTGGACAGGACATCTTGCTTTTGGGGCGAGACCTCAGCACCGTTAAGCCGGTGCTGGCCTTCTTCGAGCGGGCTTACGGGAGCACAGGACAAGCCTGAAATGCCCTTTCACTTGTCAGGTACTCCCCTCGAGCCGGGAGTGAAACAGCCGGATACCTTGAGCGCAAGAGGCCCACCGCCACGAAGTGCCGAGTTACCCTTCCACGCTTAAAGAATGCTCCTCTCAGACGTGCTCGAGAGGTAGGGTGAGGGTACCGAAACAGGACCGAAATCAGGTCGAAAAATTGGAGAGAGCCATGTCCAGACCCAAGCAAATGAAGCCCCCACCGGGTAGCTCGAGACCCGCGCTCGAGGTTGAACCCGTCCCCCAGCACCGGGTCTTTCAGACGCTCGAGCAGGGCAAGCAAGGCCCTGACCTCACCTTCGAGCGCTGGCAGGTCCTGCTCGACTCGGGAAAGTACACCGTGGCCCAGCTCGAGGCGCGTATTGACCAAGACCTACCCGTGACAAGCCGCCCGATAGCCCGCCTGCTGCTCGAGCTGTTCGCCGATGAACTCGAGCCGGGATAGGGGTGCGACGCCCCACCGGAAGCTTTGACCCGGCCCAGCGCGCTCGAGTCAAATTCTGTGCGCCCTGGCCAGGCCTCTCACCGGCGGGGGTTGTCCAGGCCAAACACCGCACGCTCGAGGACTGGCTCAGAGTCCTCGAGCAGGAACGCAAGACCGCACCGCTGGCCACCATAACGCCGCTGGCCACGCCCACCTCAGACCCACAAGGAGAACCCCTATGACTATTCAAACCGCTAAACACGCGTTCGTTGACTTCGCCTATACCCCGGAACCCGAGTTTGAATGGGACCCCCCCAAGAACACGCCCATGCTGTACTACACCCCACTCACCGGGCGCAAAGTGGTGCGCTCACGTCCCAACCCCGAAGAAGGCTTCTTCGCGCTGCGCCCCCGCAAACTACGGCTCGAGGAAGAATACCTTTGGTCTGATGGCGTGCTGGCCCTGCTGTGGCCACTGGGCAAGGCCGGGGGTGGCTTCGCCCTCGAGGTGACGACTGAAGAGCAGCTCGAGGTGATACGAGGACGCTACCTCGAGCATCAGGGGCCGCTGAAGGGCTGAGCTGGCTTTGATACAGGACACCCCTCGAGCATCACACTCGAGGGGAACAGGACAAGGCAAAACTACGGAGAACCCCTATGACTCAGACCCTGATTCAAGACGATATGCAAGCCCTGGCCTTCTCGAGCGCGCTGCTGGCCGAATCCCTGCTCACCACACAGCCGAGCGTGGTGAGCAACGTTCATGACCCGGAAACGCTCGAGCAGCGCGTCAGCGATTTCATGGGCTTGATGGCCCTGATTGCGGACCGCATGGCCGATGAAGAAGGGGAAGAAGCCACCGGCTATAACCGACTCTTGGGGTACGTCCTCACCGCACTTTCCTATCTGCACTCACAGGGCTACTCGAGCGCAGAGCAGGCGGTGGGCGCACTCAGGCTGCTATCCCACTTTCTGACCCGGCTCACCGGCGTGAGGAAAGACCTGTTTGAGTGGGCCGAGCTGGGCCAAGCCTTTTACGCACTTCCCGAGGCGCACACCGGAGAGGTGAGGGGGATGGTCAGCGCGTGCGTGTGCGCCCTGCCATACCTGACCGCCCTGGTCTCCAGCCCTGCTTACAGCCTCGAGCAGACCCGCGCCGGGTGGCTGGAGCGGGCGGGTCTCAAACCCGATGAAGCCTGAGTAGAAGGGCTTCAGCACCATTCATAACGTGAACCATAGGCGATAATTGTGTAGGCTTAAGAAACATACTCAAAGGAGAAATATGCTTTCACTCAATCAAGGTCAGCTCCCCACAGGAGTGCAGAGCGTACCGTGCTACAGCATCACTTCTTCGGGAAATGACGAGTTTACTCTACGCCCACTTCATCAATCGCTAAGCTTCAATTTCGACAGCTTGAACGCAGATGAGAAAGACGTTCGTCGGTATCAGGCTGATGGGATACCCGAATATGTTGTGGCCCTTCCTAAAATTGAAATTCGGGACGCGCTCAATCTGCTCAAAGAAGGTTATAGAGTGAAAATTTTACTTTCAGGCGCAATCTACACAGTTTTTATGGTGCCAGATAAAACTTCCAGTGTATATGCCCCAGTGGTACTAAAGCGCCAGTAGATAGCAGCGAGAAAGGCCCCTCGAGAAGGAGTCTCGAGGGGCCTTTCTCGCCCAGTCCAGCGGCTTTGTAGCTCGTGGCCTCATCGGGGTCGGGCCGTTGCCCTGGTAAGACCAAACCTGCTCGAGCACCGTTTCAGCTTCAGACGTGGCGCTCAGCACGCGGCGGTACACCTTACCGTCCGAACTCACCGTGTCCACCTGCACACCTACCCAACTATCCCTCATCCCCACCTTTAAGGTTTCATCCGGCTCGAGGATGTAGGGAAAGGTGGGGCCGTCCCCGCGCTTCAGGGTGAGCACGGTGCGCCCGCCCTCGAGCGAGAGTGAAAGCAGCTCGAGATGGCCCCACCGTGGGCGCGTGGCGCGGTACAGGGCCGGCATCAGGCGCGGCTCGAGGTAAACCTTGAGCGCCATCTCTCCAAATCTGCCCACCATGAGCAGGTAGCTGGTGCTGTGCTGGCCATGAGTCCAAATCATCAGCGGGACGCTCGAGAGCACCGTGACACTGCAAGGCTTACGGGTCTGCTTATTCTCGAGCGTGAGGGTGAACGCACCGCGCTTGCTGGCCTGCTCGAGCGCGGTAGCCCTGTAGTAGGGCAGGCTCTGAAACTGCGTTTGAGTGGCTTGAGACCGGGCTTGCTCTTCAGGGGTGAGGGCGCTGCGGGGG
>Ga0123339_10003009_pt1 | contig 11290 bp, 15 predicted proteins | sample lystaG_FD_89956 | JGI IMG/M metagenome (GOLD analysis project Ga0123339, IMG submission 89956) | Glacier valley bacterial and archeal communities from Borup Fiord, Nunavut, Canada, to study Microbial Dark Matter (Phase II) -... | ecosystem: Environmental > Aquatic > Freshwater > Ice > Glacier ... | reverse complement strand
TGCCGATGGATGGGTCGCTAGCTGCCCCGGAGAATGCCTAGCCGAACCCGCGCGCGGGCGCGATGGCACTTACGGCCGGTTCGGACAAAAAGCTGTGGACATTGAAAGCTACTGCCCTCCGCCGCGCCACGCCGTCGCCTTGCCTAAGCCTGCATGCGCGCTCAAATAGGCAACAGGCGGGCTGGAGGACGATCAGGATGCTGCGCAAATCGCTCTATGTTGCCGCCGGGGCCGCTGCCGCGCTCGCGCTGACCGCGGCCGCGCGGGTGGCTGCGCCGGACGATCAGGATACCTACCAGAAGCTCGGCACGCTGATGACGGTGTTCGAAACCGCGCGCGCCAATTATGTGGACAAGGTGGACGACAAGACGCTGCTCGATGGCGCGATCAAGGGGATGCTCGAAAGCCTCGATCCGCATTCGGGCTATCTCGACAAGGCGGGTTACGAGCAGATCCGCACGCTGACCGACGGCGAATACGGTTGGCTGGGGCTATCGGTCTCCACCGACGATGGCGCGGTGCGCGTGATCGCGCCGATCGATGGCACGCCGGGCGCGCGCGCGGGGATCAAGGCGGGCGATTACATCACGCACGTGGACGGCGAGCTGATCTACGGCGTCACGCTTTCGGAAGCGGTGGACAAGATGCGCGGGGCTGCGGGCACCAGCGTCAAGCTGACCATCGTGCGCCAGGGCGCTCCCAAGCCGATCGATTACACGCTCAAGCGCGAGATCATCCAGATCAAGGCGGTCAAGTCCGAAGTGCAGGGCACGGTGGGCATCATCCGCATCTCGGAGTTCAGCAAGAATGCGGGTTCCGATACCGTGGCCGCGTTGAAGTCGATCGAGGGCAAGCTGGGGCCGAAGCTCACCGGCTTCATCCTCGATCTGCGCTCCAACCCCGGCGGGGTTCTCGACGAGGCGGTATCGGTGTCGAGCGCCTTTCTCGAGCGTGGCGAAGTTGTGAGCCAGCGCGGGCGCGATCCCAAGGACATCCGGCGGTTCAACGTGGACGGCAGCCCGGCGGATATGGGCAAGCCGCTGATCGTGCTGATCGACGAAGGCTCCGCGAGCGCGGCGGAGATCGTGGCGGGCGCATTGCAGGATCACCGGCGCGCGCTTGTGATCGGGCAGCGCAGCTTCGGCAAGGGATCGGTTCAGAGCGTGATCCCGTTGACCCCCGATACGGGGCTGCGGCTGACGGTGGCGCGCTATTACACGCCGTCCAATCGCAGCGTGCAGACGGCGGGGATCGAGCCCGATATCGTGGTGCCGCAGCTTTCTGATCCCGACCGCGCCGACCGGCAGCGCGTGCAGGAAAGCGATTTGCGGCGGCATCTGATCAACGAGGTGAAGCTGGACACCAAGGTGATCGAAGACGACGGCAAGCCCGATCCGCGCTTTGCTGCAACTGCCGCGTCTTTGAAGACGGCGGGGGTCAAGGATTACCAGATGGATTATGCGGTCAAGACGATCGCGCGGTTGGCGGCTGCGTCAGCGGCGGTGCCTGCGCCCGCAGCGGTGGCGGCGCGCTGAGGATGGCGGCGGTGCTCGCAGCGGAACGCGGCAGGGTGCGCGGCGCGGTTTCGCCCGCGCACGCGCTGCTGATCGCGGGTCCGGCGCTGCTGCTGCTCGGCGCGCTCGGCTTTCAGCACATCGGCGGGCTTGCGCCGTGCGAGATGTGCCTGTGGCAGCGCTGGCCGCATCTGGCCGCGCTGCTGCTGGCGGTGGCCGCGCTTGGGCTCGACGGCGCGGCTCGGCGCGCGGCGCTGATCGTCGCGGCAGGCGCGGTGCTCACCTCGGGGGCGATCGGGGCCTATCATGCGGGCGTGGAGTGGCACTGGTGGGCGGGGCCGACGCACTGCACGCCGGTGGTAGCGATCGGCGCGGGCGACTTTCTGAAGGCGATGGTGGCTGCGCCGCTGGTGCGGTGCGATGTAGCGGCTTGGCAGATGGCAGGAATTTCGATGGCAGGATGGAATGCGCTGATCTCGGCGGGGATTGCGGCGTTCGCGTGGGCGCGGCTGCGGAGCGCGCGCGCATGAACGCGCGCCCGCCCTGGCTGCCCGGCGACCGGCACGAACCCCCGCGCGCGATGATCAAGGTGGATCATGCGGGCGAATATGGCGCGGCGCGCATCTATGCGGGGCAGTTGGCGGTAATGGGCGAGCGCCACCCGCATTCGCATCTGATCCGCCACATGGCGGGGCAGGAGGCGCGGCACCTGCAAACCTTCGACCGGCTGCTCGGCGAACGCCGCGTCGCGCCCACGTTGCTGCATCCGCTTTGGCATATCGCGGGCTACGCGCTGGGTGCCGCGACCGCGCTTATGGGGCCGCAGGCCGCGATGGCCTGCACCGCGGCGGTGGAGCAGGAGATCGACCGGCATTATGCCGCGCAACGCGCCGAACTCGGCGAACGCGGCGATCCCGAACTCGCCGCGCATATCGCCGATTTCCAGGCCGAAGAAGTGGAGCACCGCGAGACCGCGCTCGCCAACGAAGCCGAACATGCGGTGGGCTTCGGCGCGATGAGCGCGATCATCCGCGCGGGTTGCAGGCTGGCGATCGCGGTCAGTTCAAGTATCTGAATCCGCGCGGCGCGGCGCAGCCTTGGGGAGGGGAACTATGGCAGGCATTCCGGCTAACCGGCTGATGATCGCGGACCGCTATCGCTGGATTGTGATCGCGGGCGGGGCACTCTTGCTCGCGCTGTGCGCGCTCGCGTTCATGCGCGCCGCCACCGGCGCGCCGCCCGCGCCCGCGCGGCTGCCGTGGATCGTGTGGGCGCATGTCGCGCTGATCCTGCCCGCCGTGCCGATCGGCATGTGGCTGATGCTCAACCCCAAGGGCACGCGCGTGCATCGGCTGCTCGGGCGCGTGTGGATCGGCCTGATGCTGGCGAGCGCGGCGCTGTCGTTCGGTATCCGCATCTCGAACGACGGGCGGCTGAGCTTCATCCACATCCTCAGCGCCTATGTGCTGGTGGCCTCCGTTCTCGCGATCCGCGCGGCCGTGCAGGGACGCATCGCGGCGCATTCGGGTACGGTGCGGGGACTGTTTTTCGGCGGATTGCTGGTGGCGGGGTTAGCAACGTTCGTGCCCGGACGGCTGATGTGGGCGTGGGCGTTCCGGGGCTGGTAGCCTCGCGTCCGCTGGCACGCTATCGTTACGGCGAGATCAACGGAGACTCTCAATGCGCATCGTCCATGCTCTCGTCCTCGCCGCCTTCGGTCTGGGCATTGCCGCCGAACCCGCGTCCGCGATCCAGCTCAGCGCGAACGACCGCGCGCGGGTGGAACGTGCGCGTCCGCGCGACCGTGCCGAAGTCGCGCGCTGCCTGCGCGCGCGCAAGCGTGGCGGCAACAAGGGGCTGGCGGGCGGTGCAACGGCAGGCGGCGTGCTGGGTGCGGTGGGCGGCGGCAACCTAGGCTCCGCACTGCTCGGCGCGGGCGCGGGCGCTGGCGCAGGCTATCTGCTCGGCAAGGGCGCGGGCACGGACAGGGTGTGCGACGCGGTTCTGCGGCACAACCGGTAGGGTTCGATCCGGCCGGTCCGGATTGGGCGCGGCCCGGCCCCCTCCGTCGCGCTTCGCGCGCCATCTCCCCCAGAGGGGGAGAAGAGACACCCTCCTCCCCCTCTGGGGGAGGTGCCTGAAGGGCGGAGGGGGTCCGCACGCGCGTGGATCGCGATTGCATCGAGCCGACCGGCAATCGCCTCTCAGTCCAGCAGGCCCTTCAGGCGGGCGAAGAAGCCCGTGCTCTTGGGAAACGCGCTCTCCTGTTCGGTCTCGTGGAAGGCTTCGAGCAGTTCGCGCTGGCGCTTCGATAGCTTGACCGGGGTTTCGACCTCCACCTGCACCACCAGATCGCCCATTCCGCCGCCCTGAAGCGAGGGCATGCCCTTGCCGCGCACGCGGAACTGCTTGCCGGGTTGCGTGCCGCCGGGGATTTTGATGCTTGCGTCTTCCCCGTCGAGACAGGGCACGTCGAGTGTGCCGCCCAGCGCCGCTGTGGTGAAGGCGAGCGGCACCTCGGCGAACAACGTGGTCCCGTCGCGCTTGAAGACGGCATGCGGTTTCAGGTGGACGAACAGATAAAGATCGCCCGCCGGTCCGCCGCGCAGGCCCGCTTCGCCCTCGCCCGCCAGACGGATGCGCGTGCCGTCGTCCACGCCGCGCGGAATGGTGACGTCGAGCGACTTGTCGCGCTCCACGCGCCCGATGCCCCGGCACACCTTGCACGGATCGGCGATCGTCTGCCCAGCGCCGTGGCAGGTGGGGCACGCGCGCTCCACCACGAAGAAGCCCTGTTGCGCGCGCACCTGGCCGCGCCCGCCGCAGGTGGTGCAGGTCTTGGCGCTCGTGCCCGGGCTTGCGCCCGAACCCGCGCAGGGCTCGCACGCGGCGGAAACCGAGACCTCGATCTTGGCCTCCTTGCCCGCGAACGCCTCCTGGAGCGTCATCTCCAGATCGTAGCGCAAATCCTGGCCGCGGTGGATCGTGCGGCCACCGCGTTGCTGCTGGCGACCGCCCATGAAATCGCCGAAGATATTCTCGAAAATGTCGCTGAAGCCGCCCATGTCGGCCTGCGCGCCCGGGCCGCCGCCATTCTGGAACGCTGCTTTGCCGAACCTGTCGTAGGCAGCGCGCTTCTGCGGATCCTTGAGCACGTCATGCGCTTCGTTGAGCGCCTTGAAGCGCTCGGCGGCATCGGTGCAGCCGCCGTTGCGGTCCGGGTGGCAGTCCATGGCCGCGCGCCGGTAGGCGGTCTTGATCGTGGCACCATCGGCATCGCGCGCGATGCCGAGGACGTCATAGAAGGATGTTTCGATTGTGGCCATGATCCTGCTTTGTCCCCCCGGGACGGCAATCCGGGGAAAGGTCACCTATTTCCCCCGGGCAGGAGCCGCCGACCGGGCATCCGGACGGGGCGAAATAGGTGACCTGTCCCCGGATCGCCCCTTACTTGGTTTCGTCCACTTCGCTGAACTCGGCGTCCACCACGCCATCGTCCTTCGGCGCGGCAGCCGCTTCGGCTCCCGGCGCGCTCTGCGCGGCGTAGATCGCTTCGCCCAAACGTTGCGCGCTCGTGCTCAGCGTCGCGGTCTTGGCCTGGATGTCCGCCACATCCTCTTTGGCGGTCGCGGCCTTCGCATCGGCGAGGGCGGTCTCGATCGCGGTTTTGACATCGGCGGGCACCTTGTCCGCGTGCTCGGCGAGCTGGCGCTCGACGCTGTGGATCAGACCCTCGGCACCATTGCGCGCCTCGACGAGTTCGCGGCGCTTCTTGTCTTCGCCCGCGAATTGTTCGGCCTCGCGCACCATGCGCTTGATGTCGTCATCGCTGAGCCCGCCCGACGCCTGGATGCGGATCTGCTGCTCCTTGCCGGTGCCCTTGTCCTTGGCGCTGACGTTGACGATGCCGTTCGCGTCGATATCGAACGTCACCTCGATCTGCGGCACACCGCGCGGTGCGGGCGGGATGCCCTCCAGATTGAACTGGCCGAGCGATTTGTTATCGCGCGCCATCTCGCGCTCGCCCTGGAAGACGCTGATCGTCACCGCGTTCTGATTGTCGTCCGCAGTCGAATAGGTCTGCGCCTTCTTGGTGGGGATCGTGGTGTTGCGATCGATCATGCGCGTGAACACGCCGCCCAGTGTCTCGATGCCGAGCGACAGCGGCGTCACGTCCAAAAGCAGCACGTCCTTGACGTCGCCCTGGAGCACGCCCGCCTGGATCGCGGCACCAATCGCGACGACCTCGTCGGGGTTGACGCCGGTGTGGCCTTCCTTGCCGAAGACCTCCTTCACGAACTCGCGCACGCGCGGCATGCGCGTCTGCCCGCCGACCAGCACCACCTCAGCGATGTCCGAAGGTTTCAGCCCGGCATCGTCCAAGGCCTTCTGGCACGGCCCTCGCGTGCGATCGATCAGATCGTGGACCAGTTCCTCGAGCTTCGCGCGGGTGAGCGTGACCACAAGATGCTTGGGTCCGGTCGCGTCCGCGGTGATGAAGGGGAGGTTGATCTCGGTCGAGGCGGCGGCGGACAGTTCGATCTTGGCGCGCTCGGCACCCTCCTTGAGGCGCTGCAACGCGAGCCGGTCGCCGCGCAGATCAATGCCCTGGTCCTTCTTGAACCCGTCCGCGAGCCACTCGACGATCTTGGCGTCGAAATCCTCGCCGCCCAGGAAGGTGTCGCCGTTGGTCGACTTCACCTCGAACACGCCGTCGCCGATTTCGAGGATCGAAACGTCGAAGGTGCCGCCGCCCAGATCGTAGACCGCGATCGTCTTGTTGGTGTTCTTGTCCAACCCGTACGCCAAAGCAGCGGCGGTGGGCTCGTTGATGATGCGCAGAACTTCCAAGCCCGCGATCTGGCCCGCGTCCTTTGTCGCCTGGCGCTGCGCGTCGTTGAAGTAGGCGGGGACGGTGATGACCGCCTGCGTGACCTTTTCGCCCAGATACGCCTCGGCGGTTTCCTTCATCTTCTGGAGGATGAAGGCGCTGATCTGCGAAGGCGAGTAATCCTGCCCGCCCGCGCTCACCCACGCATCGCCGTTGGGGCCGCGCGTGATCTTGTAGGGGACGAGCCCCATGTCCTTCTGCGTCATCGGATCGTCGAAGCGGCGGCCGATCAGGCGCTTGACTGCGAAGATCGTATTCTCGGGATTGGTCACCGCCTGGCGCTTGGCGGGCTGGCCGATCAGCCGTTCCTTGTCCTTGGCGAACGCCACCTGCGACGGCGTGGTGCGCGCGCCCTCCGCATTCTCGATCACCTTGGGCGTGCTGCCCTCCATCACGGCAACGCAGCTGTTCGTCGTCCCAAGATCGATCCCGATCACCTTCGCCATTATAAATTCACCTCTGTCACGCGGGGTTGGCGGCGGGGCACCGATGCGCCCGCCGTTCATCTGCTCCCCGATATGGGAGACGCGGGCACGGCTGCAAGAATGTCGCGCAGTGTGGCGAGGCTGCGGCGTCTCGTTCCTGCGACCGCAGCAACGCTGGACCGCGCCGCGCCGCCTTCCTAGTTTTGTGTAATGGATCACATCGCAAATACATCGGCGCGCGCGAACCGTCGTTTCGGCTGGGCCGCGCTCGCGCTGGCGCTGCTTTCGCTGCTCGCCGCGATCGTGTCGGGCGGCGTCGCACGGTCGGCGCAGGCGGATACCGGTGTGCGTATCGAACAGGCGTGGGTGAGTTCGGTGCCGATCCCGGGGCATCCGGCGGCGGGGTATCTGGTGCTGGTGGGCGGCGCGAAGGCGGACACGCTGACGGGCATCAGCAGTGCGGGCGCGAAATCGATCGAGCTGCATTCGAATGCCGCGATGGGCGGTATGATGCACATGTCCACCGATGCTTCGGTCGGGGTGCCCGCGGGCAAGCGCGTGGTGTTTGCCGAGCGCGGGCGACATTTGATGATCTACGGGCTGCAGCCGGGCGTGACATCTCTGCCGCTGACGTTCAAATTCGCGTCCGGCCGCATCCTGTCGGTCACCGCGCCGGTCCGCTCGATCGGCACAGGGCCGAGCCTATCCAAAGCCGCAGCCACGCGCACGATCTAAACCGCCGCACGCTGACCCCCGGCGAGCGGGCGATTGCGCACGCGGTGTTCGGGGCGGCGCTCGACACGGATGCGGTGCGGGTGGCCAATGCCAAATGGATATGGTTTCAGCCGCGCGGAACGATGATGACGCCCGCTGGGTGCCTGCACTGCAACCCGCGCGGCGACGATTACCGCCCCGATTACAGCGCGGAGGACTGGCGCACACGCGGGCGCTTCGTACACGAACTCGTGCACGCGTGGCAGTGGCAGCGCGGCATCCCGCTCGCGTGGGTGCGGTGGCCGTTCGCGCGCTATGGCTACCGCGTGCGCCCGGGGCGGCGGTTCGAGGATTACGGGCTGGAGCAGCAGGCCGAGATCGTGCGCCACGCCTATTTGCAGCACGAAGGGGTGCGCTCGCCGGAGTGGCCCGCGCTGGATGTGCTGACCCCGCTGCTGTCCTTCCCCCTCCCGCAAAGCGGGGGAGGTGCCCGAAGGGCGGAGGGGGTGGCGGGGTGGCGACACCCCCTCCGGCGCTGCGCGCCACCTCCCCCGCAAGCGGGAGAGGGGAGTTGAGGTTGGCGCTCTTCCAGCCCGATATTGCCGCCAACGTGGGCGCGGCGTTGCGGCTGGGTGCATGCCTCGGCGTGCCGGTGGACGTGATCGGCCCATGCGGATTTCCCGTTTCGGACGCGAGCCTCAGGCGCGCAGCGATGGACTATGCCGCGATTGCCGACTGGACGCTCCACGCCGACTGGACCGCCTTCCGCACCGCCCACCCCGGCCGCCTCGTCCTGCTCACCACGCGCGGCGCGGTGCCGCATACGCAGGCCGCGTTCGCGCCCGACGACCTGCTGATCCTTGGCCGCGAGAGCGCGGGCGCGCCCGCGTGGCTGCACGAAGCCGCCGCGCTGCGCGTCCGCATCCCCATGGTCCGCGAGGCCCGCAGCCTCAATCTGGTCACCGCCGCCGCGCTGGTGCTAGGCGAGGCGCTCCGCCAAACCGGAGGCTTCCCTGACTGACACCGCCGCTGCCACCCCCGACACCGCCGACCGCCGCGCCGCCGCGCGCGCATGGTTCGAGGCGTTGCGCGATCGCATCCGTGCCGAATTCCTGCACATCGAACGCGAAGCAGGATCGGACGCCGAATTCGCTGTAAAAGCGTGGGTACGCCCCGATCCTTCGGGCGCGGATGGCGGCGGCGGAGTGATGAGCCTGCTGCGGGGCAAAGTGTTGGAGAAGGCCGGAGTAAACGTCTCCACCGTGCAGGGCACGTTCGCGCCCGAGTTCGCGGGCGGCATCCGCGGTGCCTCGGTCGAGCAGCCGGGCTTCTACGCGACGGGCATCAGCCTGGTGGTTCACCCCGCCAACCCGCACGTGCCCGCCGTCCACATGAACACGCGCTACCTCGAGACCACCGGCGGCTGGTTCGGCGGCACCACCGATCTGAACCCCGCGCTACCCTATGAGGAGGATACGGCCGCGTTCCACGCCGCGCTCGAAACGGCGATGGGCGCGGACTATCCCGCCTACGCCGAGGAAGCGCGGCGATACTACTGGCTGCCGCATCGCGGAGTAGAGCGCGGCGTGGGCGGGATTTTCTACGATCACCGAGACAGCGGCGACTGGGACGCCGATTTCGCGCAGGCGCGCGCCGTGGGCGAGACATTCCTGCGAGCCTATCCGCCGATCGCCCGCCGCCGCATGCACACACCCGCCTCCGATGCGGACCGCGCAGCGCAACTCGCCTACCGGGGCCGCTACGCCGAGTTCAACCTGCTCCACGATCGCGGCACGATCTTCGGGCTGAAGACCGGCGGCAATATCGAGGCGATCCTGATGAGCCTGCCGCCGCTCGCTAGCTGGTAACGGGCGGCGCGGCGCGGAGCTGACGGTAGATCACGCCCAGCCCGGCGGAAAACAGGATGAACAGCAGCCCGTTCGCAACGCCCGAAGCAATGGTGACCAGCAGCCGCGCCGCGCCGATCGCACCGCCCAGCGCCACCAGCGATCCGATCGCGCCCGTAATACCCGACGCGACCAGCGCCACGAGGATTGCAGCGAGCGAGGTCAGCACGATCAGCAGCGCGATGCGCCAGCCCGCACCCCGGCTGAGCCTCCACGCGCGGCGGATACCCGACACCGGGCCGCTGCCCTCGGCAGCGAAGACGCCCACCATCGGGGAGAGCCGCGCGCCCAGCCACAGCAGCGCAGGCAACAGGAGCAGCGCAAGCAGGACCACGAACAGTTGGGGATTGGACGTAATGGCTTTGCCGCCGACCGCGCCAAACGCAACGGTCACCGCCACGAGGATCAGGGTGACGGGGATCAAGAGCAGCAGATATGCCACGAACAGCACCACCAGCGCGCCCAGATAGCGCAGCAGCGCGGGCAGCATCCGCGCGAGTGTTGCGCCGACGGTTTCGTGGCCCGGACGCGCGGGATCGCCCGCGATTGCGGCGATAGTGAGCGTGACGAGCGATTGCAGCAAGATCGCTGCCAGCGCCGCCGCCCAGAACCAGCCGGGCAGCGTGGGCATCGTGCCGGGTGCGGGCATATGGAAATCGCGCATCGAAGGCGGCACCGCGAGGGCGAAGATCAGCCCGGGCAGGAATACGAACGCGGCCGTCAGCGTGGCAAAGGCGGTGAAATGCGCGCGCACTTCGTTTGCCGTTTCGCGGGCGATGCTGTCGATGCTCAATCGGGCCATGCCCGCGAGCCTAGGCCGCTTGCGCGCGCTGCACCAGCGCGCGCGGTCAGGCGTCTGCGGGCGCGGGGTGGCCCAGCTTCTCGGCGAACAATTGCGCGAGCTCGCCGCTGTCCACCATCTCCATGAGGATATCCGACCCGCCGACAAGCTCGCCCTTTACATAAAGCTGCGGGATCGTGGGCCAGTTCGAATAGCTCTTGATGCCCGCGCGGATTTCGGGATCGGCGAGCACATCGACCGTGTGCGGCTCGATGCCGAAATGTTCGAGGATCGAGATCGCGCGTGCTGAAAACCCGCACTGCGGGAAATATTGCGTGCCCTTCATGAAGAGCACCACGGGATGCTCGGTGAGGAGGGTGGTGATGCGGGTATTGGTGGTCATGACAAGTGTCTCCGGTAATCGTTGCGCTGGTTCAAACCAGCGCCTCAAAGCGGCTGAGAGGGGTCGCACGCGCAGCTTCTGCCGCGTCTGCCGTTTGCTGACCCAAATCCCAGAACAGATCGATCAACACCACAACCTGCGGTTCGGTGAAACCAGCCTCGCGCAAACGCACCGCGAGCTTGTAGCTATCGAACGGTGGCTTGCCGGGACGCATTGCGCTTACTTAGGCGCAGCCGTCGTCAGCGCCAAGGCGTGGAGCGCGCCGCCCATGCGGCCGCCGAGCGCATCATAAACCATCTGATGCTGCCGCACGCGCGACACGCCCGCGAACGCCGCCGACACCACCCGCGCGGAATAATGATCGCCGTCGCCCGCCAGATCGTCGATCGTCACCACCGCATCGGGCAGCGCGGCCCGGATAAGCGCCTCGATCTCGGCCGCTGCCATCGCCATCAGAGCGCTTCCATGACCAGCCGCCGCGCTTCGACTGCGCAGCGCGCAAGCTCCTGGCGCACCTCATGCTCGCTCACATCCAGTGCCGCGAGATCGGCGGCGACCTTGTGCACCACATCCTCGTCACCGGGGTGCTTGAAATCCTCCTGCACCACCGATTTGGCGTAAGCGTCCGCGTCGGCCGCGCCCATCGCGCGCTTCT
>Ga0123339_10003008_pt1 | contig 11296 bp, 11 predicted proteins | sample lystaG_FD_89956 | JGI IMG/M metagenome (GOLD analysis project Ga0123339, IMG submission 89956) | Glacier valley bacterial and archeal communities from Borup Fiord, Nunavut, Canada, to study Microbial Dark Matter (Phase II) -... | ecosystem: Environmental > Aquatic > Freshwater > Ice > Glacier ... | reverse complement strand
CGGGCATCGGGTCTGGACTTACTTTGAAAGCCGTTTAGCGTATACGATGGCGCTATTCAATCTATTGGTGCAATGGGACGGTTTGCTCCCCGACCAAGACGGTCTAGTACCGCTATCCATCGCATAATTCTCGCTCTAAAGAACCGCAAAATTGGTTAATAAGTGTTATCATTCGCTTCAAATCATGCGGTCTCAAAAGTTGAAGAAACTCGACTTGACAAATTTTTGCGTCTCGTCTATCATAACGTTATGATATTTCGGTGAGTGAAATAAGTTATGAAACTAGCGCGGCGTGGCAACAAAGCTCTCATTCGGACAATGAACCGCAATCTGGTTTTGAACCTGATTCATACCAGCGGTCCACTGTCGCGTACTGAGATTGCACGTCGAAGTGGTTTGAGTAACGCGACGGTTTCCGAAATTAGCAACGAATTGGTAATGGCGGGATTGGTTGAGGAAGTGGGCGAGGGCGAATCGACGGGTGGCCGACGACCATCACTTTTACGGTTGAATGCGCAAGCAGGCTATGTGGTAGGCATCAAGGTTATGGAACAGACCATTACGTGCGCGCTTGCTGATCTGAATGCCAAAGTTATCGCGCACTACTCGTATCCGGTTGGCTCGGAGCACAGCCCAGAAGCGATCCAGGCGCTGTTGATTAAAACGATCACCGAAGCAATCCACAACGCGCAGATTTCAACAGATCGGGTGCTTGGGATTGGGATCGGTCTGGCCGGGCTTATCGACGCTCGACAGAGGATCATCTGCTATTCTCCGTACTTCGATTGGCACAATGTCAATCTGGCGGATCGGCTGATTGCTCATTTTAATCTGCCCGTTTACCTGGAAAACGATGTCAATACGCTGACAGTTGCCGAGCAGTGGTTCGGACATGGGCGTGGCATCGAAAACTTTGTGGTCGTTACGGTGGGACGTGGTATCGGTAGCGGCATTGTCATGAATGGGCAGTTTTGCCGCGAGGCAGCGGGCGAGATCGGCCATCTCACAATGATCCTGAATGGTCCGCCGTGTCCCTGTGGCAAACGCGGCTGCCTGGAAGCGATCTCGGCAGACCCCGCCGTCTTGCGAACGGTTCACGAGCGGCTTACCGATGGACACCACTCAACACTTGGACAGAACGGCGCGAACCATGAACGAACGCTTGAGGATGTCGTTGACGCCGCAAATAATGGCGACACTCTGGCATGTGAGATACTTGAGAATTCTGGCTACTTTTTGGGGATTGGCATTGCTAATCTGGTGAATTTGCTCAGTCCGCAACTTGTGATCGTCAGTGGTGAAGGCATGAAGGCCGGAAAACATCGCAGTGACGCGATGCGTCGTGCTATTTCCGAGCATGTTTTTAATGGTTTAGGCGATCATCTGAAAATCATTGAAGAGCAAATCGGTGATGAAACCTGGGCGCGGGGTGCAGCCAGTCTTGTTTTGGGCGAAATCTTCAAATCTCCCGTGTATGGCGAATCAAAAGTGATTGACCGCTTGTTAGCAGCCAGCGGCGCACTGTAGTGAAACGTACACAGTATGGGGCCAACTCGTGAGCTATTCTTTTAGGGCACGGTAGTGCTGTTGCGCTCTTTTTTTGATAATCTTATTTCGGTTAGTGAAGGAAGTCTCTTATGGTGGGTCAACATGGCTGGCGGCAGTATCGGTGGGTGATCTTCTTTTTAGCGCCCGGACTGATCGGCTTGCTGCTCTTTACGCTCGGACCAATTTTGGCGTCACTTGGCTTGACCATGTTTCAATGGGATTTGATCACGCCACCCGTGTTCGTCGGGTTGAATAACTTTCGGGAACTGTTCGCTAACAGCGATTTCTGGGTAGCGTTGCAGCACACCCTGTATTTTGTCGTTGGCTATGTGCCATTGGTGATGCTATTGGCGTTGGTCGTGGCGCTCATGCTGAATCAGCGGGTGCGCGGCCTGGCACTGTACCGGACGATATTTTTTATACCCGTCGTATCGTCATGGGTCGTCATCTCCTTACTCGGTAAATGGATTTTTAACCCGCGCTTTGGGCTGGTGAATTTCGGTCTGCACCTGCTTGGAATTCAGGGTCCGGCCTGGCTTTTCAGTGCGCAGTGGGCAATGCCAGCGATCATTTTGACAAGTGTATGGAAAGACGTCGGCTTTGTGATGGTCATGTTCCTGGCCGGTTTGCAGACAATTCCAGCCGAATATCGGGAAGCGTCGCAACTGGACGGCGCAAATCGCTACCATCATTTTCGCTTTATTACGCTGCCGCTGCTGTCACCGACCACCTTTTTCGCCTTGATCATTTCGATGGTCGCCTCGTTTCAAGTTTTCGACCAGTTCTGGATCATGTCCGAAGCCGGAAATAAGGATGCGACAACCGTTATTGTCCAGCAAATTGTCCAAAATGCGTTCAGTTATGGACGTATGGGGACGGCAGCCGCCCTATCGTGGGTACTTTTTGCGTTTATCTTCCTGATGACACTTGTTCAGTTACGTTTACAGCGAGTTTGGGTGAACTATGCTTAATATGCCCGTCACTACGAAAATGACCTATCACCAAACGGCTGCCCGTCGCCGCTGGCTACCGAGCGGTTTGGGCGCGTGGATCATCTATGTGCCGCTCACGATCAGCGCGTTAATCATGATTGTGCCGTTTATATGGATGGTTTCAACCTCACTGACGACGGATCAATACGTGTTGAGCGCGACGCCCGCGCTGATCCCGCAGCCTGCTACGTTGAACAGTTATGTGCAGCTATTCCAACTGATGAATATTGGCGGCATGTTTATCAATAGCTTATTCGTTACGACGCTGACCACGCTCGGCCAGGTGCTTACCTCAGCGATGGCGGCGTATGCCTTCGCGCGGATGCAATGGCGTGGCCGAAACGTCGTGTTTGTGCTGTATCTCGTGACGTTGATGGTTCCGTCTCAGGTAACGATTGTGCCGCTGTTTATCCTGATGCGTTTGTTGGGTTGGGTGAACACCTATCAGGCGCTCATCTTGCCCGGCCTGTTTAGCGCTTTCGGAACGTTCTTGCTGCGTCAATCCTTTTCGGGTATCCCGCGCGAATTGGAAGAAGCAGCCTTCTTGGACGGCGCTTCGCACTTTACGGTCTTTCGGCGGGTCGTGCTGCCGCTGTCTGGTCCGGGTCTGGCAACGCTGACCGTATTCAGCTTCATGGGAAGTTGGAACGCCTACTTATGGCCGCTCTTTGTAGCGCGACAGGATTCAATGTTGACCTTACCCGTCGGCTTAGCACGTCTGCAAGGACAGCACTTGACGCAATGGAATCTGGTCATGGCGGGTGCAGTGATCAGCATTATCCCGATTGTGATCGTGTATCTGTTTGCGCAGAAATCATTTGTGCGGGGTATCGCCCTGACCGGATCAAAAGGGTGATGTTTTATGTTGATAATCATACTCATAAAGGGGGTGATGTTTCTATAGAGTGATACCGATGCTGACACCGTATTGGGCGCTCACACGCTCAGTTTTACAGCTTAATTCCGCATTCAAAGAAGAAGGAAGATTACAATGAGTACGTTTAACCAGTTTAGAAATGTGCGCAAGCTTTTGACCGGGTTGATGATAACCTGTGTCCTGTTGGGCATCGCCGCTGGCGCGCAAGCCGCTCAGACTCCCCCGGTCACGCTGCGGTTTTTTACGTTTTCCGCCGCACCGGATCACCTCAAAGACCTTAACGCGATCATTGCCGGGTTCAAAACGGACAATCCAGGTGTTGACATCGCCGTCGAGACGGCTCCGTTTGCCGATTATCTGACCTTACTGCAAACCGATCTGAGTGGTGGCAACGGACCAGACGTTTTTGAACTGAATTACGAAAACTTCTTTTCCTACGTTTCAAAGGGTGTTCTGTTGGATATGGGCACACAGACCAGCGCCGATAAAACCTGGGATGCCAGTGTCTATTACCCACGCGCCCTCTCAATCTTTCAGGACAACAATAAGCAGTACGCACTGCCGGAGAGCTTCTCAACAGTGCTGCTGTTCTACAACAAAGACTTGTTCGACGCCGCCAAAGTAGACTATCCAAAACCAGATTGGACATGGGCAGATGCACTCGCCGCTGCCAAGAAGTTAACCAACAAGGATAAAGGCATCTGGGGCTTGTACTCACCTGTACAGTTCTACGAGTTCTTCAAGAAGGCCGCGCAGGGCGACTGCAAGTTCTTCAACGACACAAAGACGGCCTCACTGCTCAATTCGCCGGAATGTCTTGCCGTCCTGAACGTGATGTTGAGCTTCACCAAAGAAGGCGTCATGCCGACACCCGCTGATCTGGGCGGCGTTGGCGATGATGCGTTGTTCAAGTCAGGCAAACTTGCGATGTGGGTCAACGGCATCTGGCAGTTTACGCCGATGGCGGACGCGCCTTTCAAGTGGGATATACAGCTTGAGCCGGGTCTACAACACAAGGCGCATCACTTCTTCTCGAACGGCATTGCGATCAATGCGAATACCAAGAATGCACAGGCCGCCTACAAATGGGCACGCTATCTGACCAGTAGTTCAATCGCCGCCAAAGTGCGTATCGCGTCAAGTTGGGAATTGCCCGCTTTGACCAATAAGAGCGCATTCGCGGACTACCTCAAACTGACACCTCCGGCGAACCGTCAGGCCGTGTTCGATGCCCTGAACAGCATCGTTCCGATCCCGGTGATTGCCCGTCAGAGTGAAATGCAGGATAAAGTATCGGCGGCGCTGGATAAAGCGGTCAGCGGCGAATTGACTCCGCAGCAGGCGCTTGATCAAGCCAAAAAGGATGTTGATGCACTGCTTGGCAGTGCGCCAGCCACCGCAGCAGCCACTGCCACCAAATAAGCGTTCGCGCTGCTAAATCTCTATTTCGCATATTAGTGTGAGCGGGGTTGATCCTCGCTCACTTCAACTTGGAATACCTGAATAATCTAGACGACTGAGGCGACCATAAAACAATGAAAACGCTTTATCAAAGCAGCATTGAAGTGATCCTTGCGGGACAAGCCGAAAGTGGCGCATATGTCGCCTCGCCCACCTTCAGCCAATATCGGGCGTGTTGGATGCGTGATGGCGCACTGATCGCCTACAGTATGGATTGCGCCGGACAGCACGCCAGCGCCACCCGCTTTTTTCAATGGGCGAACCGCACCCTTCAGCGTCACCAGGCGCGTATTGATCATGTCCTTGATCTGTTTGAGCGGCATCAACCCCTCACGGATTCAGATTATCTACCGACGCGCTTTACGTTGGACGGTGAGCTGGTTCCCGGCAAGTGGGGCGATTTCCAGCTTGACGGCTACGGAACCTGGCTATGGGCACTCGGCGCGCATATTGAACAAACAGGCGATACAGCGTTCTATACGGAATGCCGAACCAGTGTCGAATACGTATGTCGCTACCTGAGCGCGCTCTGGCAACAACCAAATTACGACTGCTGGGAAGAAAACCCGGAGCAGATTCACATGGCGACGCTTGCCGCAGTCTATGGCGGATTAATGGCTGTTCATCGCCTGGACCCGACCTTGAATACTGAACCCATCGCGGCAAAAATTTGTGAGTATGTGCTTCATAATGGAATAAATCGAATAGTCGGAACCGCTGATCAGCACTTTGTAAAATACATCGGCAATCCAGCGGTTGATAGCAGTTTGTTGTGGTTAGCGGTTCCGTATAGTCTGGTAACCGTCGATGATCCGCTTTTCACTCAGACGTTGACAGCGATTGAGCGCGATCTGCATCATACCGACAGTGGCGTGTATCGCTATCGTGCGGATGTTTATTACGGCGGCGGCGAATGGCTGCTGCTAACAGCGTGGCTCGGTTGGGTGTATGCCGTCAAAGGTGAACCTGATAAAGCACGCAAACTTCTCCGCTGGATTCAGGCACAGACCGATACCGACGGGCTGCTACCGGAACAAACCTCAGAGCATCTTCTCGCTCCCGAACATTTTGAATCCTGGGTTGCGCTCTGGGGAAACGTAGCGAAGCCGCTGTTGTGGTCGCACGCGATGGTTCTGATTCTTTATCATGCCTTGCAGTTGAAGGACGATTCTCAATGACCGATTCAATGACCGACATTACTTTATCTGCCGTACCCGTGCATACGCCGCTCGGCAGCGAACATCCCTATCTCCAGAGCAACACCGAACGGTCACCGCGCTACCCGCTCGCCGGGCAACCTGTGACTATCGGCATTCAGAGCGCATCCGGCTCTATTCAGCTTGAGTGGACACTGAATGGTGTTCCGCAAGCAGCTATTCCGGCTGTTCAGCACGCTGAAACGGCTGATTTATGGCAAGCAATTGTTCCGGCGCAATCCGACAGTGTAATAGTCGGCTATACCATTGTCAGCACGGCTATCAGCGGCGAAACAAAGCGCGTAGGACCGTTCGCTTACGAAGTGGTGGCTTGGAAAATCGATCCTCAAACGACTATCAACTGGCAAGAAACGAAAACGGGCGTATGGACAGGTCAATTTCGCCAGAGTGCAAGCCCTGATCAACCGGGGTTGCTCAAAATTATCAGTATTGAACGCTTGAACGGAAGCAGCGCACCGACGCGCCGCATACGGGTCACCTTTGCGAGTCCACCGGATGAAGCGTTTTACGGCTTCGGGGAGCGTTTCAACGCGCTTGACCAACGCGGTCAATGTCTCGATGTGCGCTGTTTTGAGCAATACAAAGATCAGGGGTCACGCACTTATATCCCGATGCCGTTCTTTGTTTCGTCGCGTGGTTACGGATTATTTCTGGAAACGTCACGCTACGTAAGTTACGATCTGGCGGCTTCTATGCCGGATCGCTGGTCATTTGAAGCGGAAGTCGGATCGGACGGGAATTTATTGCTGGTACTGCTGACTTCGCCGGATTTGATTGAAATCAGCGCGTTGTTTAGCGATTATGTCGGCAAGCCCGTTATGCCGCCGGCTTGGTCTTTCGGTCCGTGGATGAGCGGTAACGAGTGGAATTCACAGGCGCGGGTGATCGAAGAAGTTGAGGCGACGCTTGCCCATAACATCCCGGCGTCGGTTTTGGTGATCGAGGCATGGAGTGATGAAACGACTTTTTATATCTGGAACGACGCGCAGTATACGCCTAAATCGGGTGCTGAAACCTTCAACCTGTCGGATTTTACTTTTCCTGCTGATGGGAAGTGGCCTGATCCAAAAGGGCTGATCGATTGGCTGCACGCGCACGAGATTCGCATCATACTCTGGCAAGTTCCAGCTTTCAAAAAGTTAGCGGCACCTCATCCACAGCAGGAAGCCGACGAAGCGTATATTCTCCGCGAAAATCTGATCGTCCGTGAAGCGGATGGCTCACCCTATCGGATTCGCCCGTTCTGGTTTCAAGGTGGCTTTGTCTGGGATGTGACCAACCCGCGCGCCCGCGATTGGTGGCTGAACAAGCGTGCCTATTTGCTGGACGATCTGGAGATCGACGGCTTCAAAACAGATGGCGGTGAACACCTGTGGGGTTATGACTTGCAATTTGCCGATGGCCGCACGGGCGCTGAACTTTGGAACGAGTATCCGCTGCTTTATACGGGCGCTTACCACGATTTCGCCACCGCACATCGCGCCGAAGCGCTCACTTTCAGCCGCGCCGGTTTCACGGGCGCACAGCGTTATCCGGCGCATTGGGCGGGTGATGAAAATTCAACGTGGGACGCTTTCCGCCATTCAATTCTTGCCGGATTATCGGCGGGGATTTCGGGGATTTCGTTTTGGGGTTGGGATATTGGCGGGTTTAGCGGCGAGATCCCAACTGCCGAGCTTTACATGCGTGCGACAGCAATGGCCGCTTTTTGCCCGATTATGCAATATCACGCTGAATTTAATGATCATCGTGAGCTGCGTCGCGATAGGACGCCCTGGAATATTCAAGCACGAACCGAAAATGCTAAGGTCGTGCCTACTTACCAATTTTATGCTAATGTACGGATGAACCTGATGCCGTACATTCTCGCTGAAGCGGCTCACTACGTGGACAGTGGGCGTCCTATGATGCAGTCGTTGGCGCTGGCTTATTCAACCGATCTGTGCTGCCGCGATTATCCCTATGAGTACCTATTTGGACGCGATCTGTTGATCGTGCCCGTGGTAGATGAAAATGCGCAAGAGTATGAGGTCTATCTTCCAGAAGGTTCATGGTACGATCTATGGACAATGCGTAAGTTAGCGGGTGGGCAAAAGTTGCGTCTGGATATTGCAATAGAGCGTATCCCGGTTTATGTGCGCGCTGGTGCTGAACTGCCTTTGTACCTTTCGACAAGCGGCAAGTTGGGGGATGGCATTGACAACCATATTCAAACCCAACCAAATGCGCTTTTTGAGGCTTTCGGTGAACTCGCCACGATCCGGCTTCTTTTGCAATGAGTACTGCGGTTCTCAGAAATCGTGAGATGAAACGCAATCAAGCAAAGTATCACAGTTCCCATTCGGCGTAGAATTGTGCCAGGAACTGTTCCATAAAGTGATGACGCTGCTCGGCAAGCTGCCGTCCTGTAGACGTGTTCATGCGGTCTTTGAGCAGCAGCAGTTTCTCATAGAAATGGTTGATTGTCGTGCCTGTTGCGCGCTTGTAAGCTTCAAAAGATTGATATGTTTGTACTTCTGCGTGCGGATCGTGCATCAAGCGGCCTTTTACACCGCCGTAGGCAAAAGCCCCATAGTGGCTACAAAGTACACCAAAGGTCGTTTTTGGTCTGCTCATGCCGCTCGCCAGTACACGTGATGAAGTCCTCCCAAAACCGGAAAAATGCCAATAGTGTACTGGCTGAAAACTCCATCCGCTTGGAATAACGCCATCCGCTGGTAAAATGATCGCTGCGTGTGGCGGTATTTATCAGGGGTTATTTTGAGCGTTCGGCTGCCGAAATTTGTGATCAAAATCGCGCAGGCCATCCACCAGAAACTAAAAACGCTCACGAAGCCGATGGCCGCCTCCCAAGGGACTGTACGCGGATTGATCGGTGATGTCACGCGCAGCAAAGGTGACCTGCTTGTCGAAAATGCGTTTCTGCGTCAACAACTGCTGGTCCTGAATCGCCAAGTCAAACAAGCTCAGCTCAAGCCACGCGATCGCTTGTTTTTCGTGCTGTTGACCAGCCACCTTCCGAACTGGCGGACCGCACTGCTGATCGTGAAGCCAAATACGATCCTGCGCTGGCACAAAGCGCTGTTCCGCTGGCATTGGCGACGAAAAACGAAGACCGTCGTCAAGGAAAGCCGTCCGCCCCTGACCGCTGGCAGATCGCGCTCATTCAACGGATGGCACGCGAGAACCTGACCTGGGGTGCCGAACGCATTCGCGGTGAGTTGCTCAAACTGGGCATTCGCTGTTCCAAAAGCACCATTCAGTGGTATCTCAAGGGACGTCACGCGCATGGTCTGGGACGACAAACCTGGGCGACCTTTCTGTACAATCAGGCGGAGTCGGTTTGGGCCTGTGATTTCTTGCAGACCCACGCTATTGGCTTTCGCGCCCTAGTCGTGTTTGTCAGCATCGCGTTATCTTCGCGGCGGGTGGTTCACATGAGCGTCACGCGCCATCCCACCCAGCTATGGGTGGCTCAACAGCTGCGCGACGCCACCCCGTTTGGACAAGCTCCGCGCTTTCTAATCCGCGACAACGACGCCAAATACGGCGCTTCGTTCGACGTGGTGGCGGCTGGTGTCGGCATCGAAGTCATGCGTACGCCCTTCGGCACACCCACCGCAAACGCGTATTGCGAACGTTTTATGGGTAGCTTGCGCCGCGAGTGCCTCGACCATCTGATCATCCTTAGGGCTCGTAAAAGTATAGCTTCCCGCGCTAGTGGGGTACACTGAGGGCACACGAAAAGATGAGTGTGCATGAAAAAAGTGGAACGTGAAGTTCGTGCGTGTCGCTGTAGGGTGTGTGAAAGTGGGGCGGACACCGTGACACAGAGCGCGCATCGACAGATGAATGTATTTTTGAGTAAGTTGAATGAAGCCCAGCGACGCTGGTACGTCGGGTCATTATCACAACAGCCGGGTGGACCAAGTGACCGAACGCTGATGCGGATGACCGGGTTAGATGCTAAAACGATACGACGGGGGCGGCGTGAGCTGAGCAACGGGGTGGCGCAGCAGTTGGGGACGCACCAGCGACCGCCAGGCGGTGGGCGACCCAAAGTCGAAAAAAAGACAGTACCTTAATCGAGGCGCTGTTGGCACAGGTAGTCGCGTACACCGCAGGTGACCCGATGAACAGTCAAAAATGGCTAAACTGTCGCCTGCAAGATTTACGCGAGCGCTTAACGGCGATGGGTCACCGGGTAAGCCTGCCCGTGATTAGTCGGTTGCTGAAAGCGCATGATTATCACCTACGCGTTAACCGCAAAGCGCTGGACAGTGCAGCACACCCGGAACGCAATCGGCAATTTGAGTATATTCGGGCGGAGCGCGCTTGGCACACTCAGGCCAAGCAGCCCTGTTTGAGCATCGACAGCAAAAAAAGGAGTTGGTCGGCAACTTCAAAAACGCTGGGCGCGTTTGGTGCCAACATGCATTGACCGTCAACAGTCATGATTTTCCACAGAATGCAGTGGGTCAAGCGGTGCCTTACGGCATTTACGACCTACGCCATAATCGCGCCACGATGTATGTTGGGCAGTCCGCTGATACGCCCACCTTTGCCGTCGACAATCTGGCTCATTGGTGTCGCACCGAGCTTCCCCAACGCTTTCCAAGTGCCACCCATTTGCTACTCGAAGCCGATGGCGGCGGCTCCAATGCGTCACGCAGTCGGGTCTTCAAACAGCAGCTTCAGACCACCATTGCCGATACGTTCGGCCTCACGGTCACCGTTTGTCATTATCCGCCCGGCACGTCTAAGTGGAACCCCATTGAGCATCGCGTGTTCAGTGAAATCAGTAAAACCTGGCAGGGTTGCCCACTGCGTTCGTTTGATCTCATCCTTGACTATCTGCGCGATACGCGCACCCGCACTGGTTTGACCGTTCAAGCACACCTGGTCCCCCAGCTTTATCAGACAGGCGTCAAAGTATCCAATGCGGTTCTCCACGCCCTCAATATTCAGTTTCATGAGGTGTGTCCGCAATGGAACTACACCCTTTATCCGCGTGCTGCCTGATTGCGGGAAGCTATACTTTTACGAGCCCTAAGTTTGAGAACTCGTTCAGCCAGTTATCGAGACATGAATTTCTCGCAGATCTATGATTGCATTTAGAACAATAGCAACTTTATGACCTGATTGTAGCGCGGTATATACCGTTTTTAATTACAATAGCATAACAATGTAAAAAATTCATG
>Ga0123339_10003005_pt1 | contig 11302 bp, 8 predicted proteins | sample lystaG_FD_89956 | JGI IMG/M metagenome (GOLD analysis project Ga0123339, IMG submission 89956) | Glacier valley bacterial and archeal communities from Borup Fiord, Nunavut, Canada, to study Microbial Dark Matter (Phase II) -... | ecosystem: Environmental > Aquatic > Freshwater > Ice > Glacier ... | reverse complement strand
GTTCCGTCGAGTTGGTTAGCACCAACCCACCAGCCGGGCCGCCAAAAGATTTGTAGGTTGAGCAGGTTATCAGGTGCGCCCCTTCCGCCAAAGGTTGCTGGAACTCTCCACCTGCGATTATCCCCGACAGATGGGCGGCATCAAACATCAGGTACGCCCCTACCTCGTCAGCAATCTTTCGCGCATCTCTAACTGGATATGGGAACAGGGCCAGACTACCACCCAGGATTATCAGTTTCGGCTGGATTCTTTTGGCCTCTTGCTCCAACGCTGCTAAATCCACCGCCATCCGCTCCCCATCAAATGGCACATCATGCACATTCAGGCCGTACAGCCCTGCCGCGCCCTCACTGTGATGAGTGACGTGTCCGGCGGCAGAGTCAGATAGGGCCATAATGAGGTCGCCCGACTGGGTGCAGGCCATATAAGCGTAGAGGTTTGCCAGCGACCCCCTCCCTACCCGAAACTCCACATACTCACACTTGAAGATTTTGCGGATAATTTCTACCGTCATAATCTCAAGCTGTTCGGCATATGCCAGCCCGGTTTCGTATTTGTCGCCGGGATAACCCAGGCTAGGGCGACTTCCTACACTGGCGGACTGAAAGCGGGCTGCTCTGGGGTTCATAATGTTCGTCCCGGCGTAGAGGCTAATACACTCTCTGTCCATATAGCGTTCGTGGGCCTCTAGCAGTTTTTCCGCTTCTACCTCAAAGTCCCCCGGCGCAAAGGCTCGGTAGCGGGTAGCATATTCCTCGTAAAATTGTGCCACCGTCGAAGGTAGCCAGGGCCGTTTTGCCTCGTCGTTGCTCATACTTTCTTCTTTCACAGGCTAAAAATGTATTTTGGTTAAATTATAACTTACCGCGATATTTTTCGTTGTAAGATTTATAGACCCTGAATTTTCGTGTTATTATTAGAGTGTGCGAATAAACAGGTTAAGGTGTATCGAAGGGGTTGTTTTATGACCATTGACAACGAAAGAATGCTTGAGTCGTTTCGCTTAAAAAATTTCAAAGCCGTTGTGGATAGTGGAGAGGTGAAACTAACCCCCCTGACCGCTTTTATTGGTAATAATGGTGCAGGCAAAAGCAGCCTGATTGAAGGGTTGGAATTACTTAGTTCTATTGGTTTATATGGGTTAAGTCAATCCATGAAAAATATTGGCGGACTTCATAATATTTGGAATCAGGCAGTACCACATTTGACGGAAAAAAACCGACCTAAAGATGAACAACCTTATCTGACAAACCCTTTAAGTTGGGAATTGAAAGGTAAGGTATTTGGTGGGACTTTTACAACCTTTGTAGAAATTGCTAGTGAACCGGGTGAAACAGGTCTTTTTATAAAAGAAAAAAGTTACATTGAAGATTTAAGAGACTCCTATGTTATGCAGAGGACTCGAACTGAAGACGTACTTATTGAAGAAATAACAGATTTCGGTAATAAAAGAACTAGCTCGGTAAATGTTGATGTAGAAAAGCTTACTCAACATCAAAACATACTAGAATTTATAAAATCTTGGAAAGTTATATCCTTAAACCCTGAAAAAATGAAATATCCAATTTTATCAACTTCATCTGAATTGACGAAGGAAGGTAGTAACATTGGTCAATACCTTTTTGATATTCGCAAAATTGATCCAGGTGTGATTGATGGGATTTTAGAAACGTTGCAATATATACTTCCTTATATTAGCGATTTAACCCCAAGCCGTGCAAATGAGGCTAAAAGCTATTATTTGCAGTTAAGTGAGGGTAATTTCAAGCTGCCGGGTGTGCTACTATCAAGTGGTACGCTACGGTTGATAGCTCTTTTAGCTTTATTACGTCACCCCCGCCCTGCCCCTTTAATTGTGATTGAAGAAATTGAGAACGGTTTAGACCCTCGTACTATTAATCTGATAGTTTCTGAAATTAGAAATTTGATTGAGTCAGGAAAATCCCAGGTAATCATTACGACCCATTCCCCTTACCTGCTTGATTTGCTGGATTTATCTCACATTGTGCTGGTTGAACGGGTAGATGGTCAGCCCACTTTTACCCGCCCCGCCGACCAACCCACTTTACAAAAATGGGCAAAATCTTATGCTCCCGGCGAACTTTATATTAGGGATAGACTTAGCGTTAGAGATTAATTGATGAAGGTTGGGATGATTTTTGAGTGTGGGCCGCAGGGCGCAGATGTCAAAGTCTGTAAGCATCTAGCCCGAATGGTGATACCAAATATTATTATTGAACATGAAACCCTTTCTAATAAACCTAAATTAGTTAGAGAATGTGGTAAAACTGCCGAAAATTTATTGAATGATGGATGTGAGAAGATTATTATCGTTTGGGATTTATACCCGGCTTGGCGCAAGGAAGGTGAAAAACCTTGCCGCAAAGAAGACCGCGATATGATTTTTGCCTCACTAAATAAAGATAAAGTAGATTTGAGCAAAGTACATCTGGTTTGTATTGAGGAAGAACTGGAAGCATGGCTATTGGCTGATACTCGTGCTATCAATACGGTACTTTCAAAGCCAACTCACCCCGTAAAAGTTCCTGAAACTAGAAAACCTGAACAAGTTAGCAATCCCAAAAAGCGATTGAATACTTTGTTTCAGGAACATCGTGGCTATCGTTATAATGACCTTGTACATGCCGCGCAAATCGCTGAGAAAATTCCAGATTTAGCCAGAATTAAAAAAAGCTGTAAAACTTTTGCCCGTTTTGAGAATAAGCTGACTAGTAGGTAACTATAAAAGCCACAATCCCCCTGACACCGTGCCAGAAGGATTGCAGCGAAACCACACACTTAGGATATATTCGGTTGTTGGTCGTTGGTTATTAGTTTTTGGTTATCGGTCAAATTCCTAATCCCGATTATGCAGTTACCACAGCAGCTTCCTTCATCACCCCTGACAGAAGTAAATAAACTTCCGTCCAGGCGGCTTCGGTTTCAGGGGTAAAATCCTGACCTAGCCCCTGTTCAAGCGTCCACAAAAGAGCCATCCCTACCGTAACATAATGATGATCCTGCACCCCGTAAGCGGCATGACGCTGGCCTAATTGCTGAACCACCGGAATGATACTATCCAGTTTGTCCAACCCCTTCACCGCAAGCCGCATCATATCCATAAGTTTGCGCCCCTGTTCAGTCATATCACCTTTGAAAAGAGGCCGCAGCGAAGGGTCTAACTTAAACAGTCGTCCATAAAACAGGCTGGCGGCGGTGGCAGAAATCGGCAATACTTTTTCAAATGAGGATTGTACTAACTCTTTTTGTTCAGGTGTCATAAATCTCTACTTTCTTTTTTTAATAGTGGGTGGATTGACTTAACCCCCTTCCTGTGTCGGGAAGGGGGCTAGGGGGTTAGGTTTAGACCGTTACCAACTCCCGTTCCTCAGCTTTGACCTCGACCACTTCGGCTTCCTCAGCCTCAATCGTAACGCGGGGTATCCAGCCTAGGAATTTAGGCATATACCAGTTCCAATCGCCCAGCAGTTTCATCGAAGCGGGTAACAGGATGCTACGGATGATAGTAGCGTCAATGAAAACCGCCACCGCCAGACCCAGACCCAACTGCCGCAACATCATCAGTTCCATCGTGATGAAGATACCGAACACCACCACCATAATCGAAGCCGCGCTGGTAATCGTGCCACTGGTGATACTGATGCCCTTCGCCACCGCCTCGTTAGAGGTCGCGCCCTTGTCCTTTTCTTCCTTAATCCGGGTCAGTACGAACAAGTGATAGTCCATACTCAGGCCGAACAGGATGGTAAAGAGGAACAGAGGCAACCAGGGTTCAATCACCGGAACTTTGGTGAAACCGATGAACTTACTCAGGAAACCATCCTGGAAGACCAGCACCGTCGCCCCACAAGCCGCCCCCGTTGATAATAGGTTCAGCAGGATGGCCTTAATCGGGATAACGATTGAGTGGAAGGCCACCAGTAAGAGCAGGAAGCTCAAGCCCAGCACGAACCCGAAGACCCAGGGTAACGCAGCAGTGTACTGATTTACCACATCCAGCACTTCCGCCGCCCAACCCGTCACGTACACTTCTGTGCCACTGACAGCCTTGAGGGTCGCCGGAGCTAATTCCTGGCGAACTTTGGTTACAATGTCGCGGTTTGCCTGACTGTTGTAATCGTCGCCCATAATGAAGCGCAACATTACCGCTTTGCCATTAGGGGCAGGGATAGTCTCTACCCGGCCAGACAGACCCTTGAGTTTCAGGGTGTCCGCGCTGAATTTCTCCATTGCTGTCTTTAATTCAGGGCTGTTCAGGTTGTCGGACTTAACTACCACATCCAGATACAGCACCGAACCCTGCGGCCATTTTTCCTGCATCAGTAAAGTAGCCTGCCGATATTCAATCGCTTTGGGTAGGTTCTCCACGCTGGCACTGCTATCACCAAGCCGCATATGCAGCAAGGGAGTCGCTAACCCAACCAGCATAATCACCACGATGCTTGCCAGGATAATGGGTTTGCTCATCACCGTTCGCACAATGTGGCTCCACAGTCCACTATCCTCGGCCCGTTCACGTCCGAAGTAAGGGATGCGACCCCAGTTAATGCCCTTACCCAGAATTGCCATTGTCGCGGGTAAAAAGGTCAGGCTACCGATAATCGAGACCAGCACCACCGTAATTGTACCCACCGCGATAGAGGCAAAGGTGTCGTCGTTAATCAGGAACAGCCCGGTCAACGAAATTATTACGGTCACGCCACTGAAGAAAACGGCTCGTCCGGCGGTGCTGCTGGCAACCTCAATCGCTGCCATTTTCTCGCGCCCCTTGCGGCGTTCGGCCCGATAGCGGGTAATCATAAACAGGCTGTAATCCACCGCCACCGCTAGGCCAATCATTACCACAATGTGGCTGGTTGCCATATTCAAGGGGTTAACTAACTGGCTGTAAATCGCCATCAGGCCAAAAGTAGCCAGTAGCGCGGTAATCCCTAAAATTAGGGGTACAAAGGCCGCCACCAACGCTCCAAAGGCAATCAACAAGATGGCGAAGGTCAGCGGCAGGGTGTATTTTACCGAGCTTTCAAACGAATGACTGAAAATCTCAAGGAATTGCTCGTTGGTCGAAGCGTTGCTAAAACCCACGATAGTGTAATCGGCATATTTGGCCTTGATTGCGTCCATAGCCTTGCTGATATCTTTGGTTTTGTTTTTGGCATCCTCAAACTTACCCGAAATAGTAGCCATCAAGTGAGTTGCCGTGCCATCTGCCGAAGCCAGGGCTGGATTTTGACTATTGTAATAGTTCATCACGCCCAGGAATACGGGCTTTTGTTGTCCATTTTCGTTGTAAGTTACCGCGCTGAGTCTGGCTGAAATATCCTCAACCGTCGCTTTGAAGGCTGGGTCACTCACTTTAATAGTGGGATGATTCACCACCAGATACAAAGTATCGCGTTGCTCGTAGCCCGCTTCCTTGAATAAAGCTAGGGCTTTGGTTGATTCCGATTGGTTTGATTGAACCCCGGTTGGGTCATAAGTTTTGTTGCCTAACAGTTGACCACCAACCATCAAACCAATTGTTACCAGAAACCACAATCCAAACACCGTCCAGCGATGGCGGGCACTCCACATCGCAATTTTTACGGTGACGGGTTTTTTCTTTTGCACTTTGCTTGTTGTAAGCATCTTTGCCACACCTCATTTCGTTTGTTTAATATTGCTCTTATATCCACCCCAATCTTACTCCTGAGCTTACAACGTTGTATGTGAACGACTTCACAAGTGTATTAGCCCTTAGTCTTAGTTGGCGATAGACCTTTTCCAGAGTCAGTTATCGGTTATCGGTGGTCAGAAAAATATTCACAAGAATGGACAATGGTCTATAGGATAGTTTGGCAATAATTGTAGGAGCAGGCTCTGTCCTGCGATAAAAACCATCGGCTGACGGAGCAGCCTCCTACGGGTACAAGGGCAGGCACATTGGTCTACCCCTCCCCTCCCCCTGATTTTATTGGTATAAAAATATTTATATAAAATGTGACAATGAAAATGATTGCGTAGGGTCAAATCATGTGCTAATCTTTGTAATATAAATATCTCTCGCCTTCGTTTTTCTCCTACGTCATACTCGCGGCGGGCAATAGTTAAGGCATAGGTATGACATTAAAATTAAGCGTTCCAGAACTGCGTAATACTATTTACGCCCTCAATTTTGAAGAGGCTCCTTTAGGCTATCACCTGGCCGATATTTCCGCCATGCTTCAACTTTTGCAACGCAACGGGGTAGATGGGTCGGGCCTCTCCGAGATGCGGGAGGCCCTGGATTTATTGCAAGATGCCAAATACGGCTTGCACGTCTTTGTGGACGAGATGATTGCTTTCCTCGAACGCTATAACACCCTCAATAATACGCCTTTGCCGCTAATAGCCAACCTCCTGGGCAAGGCTATTTACGAGGCTACCACCAGTCAGCTACCACTAAAGGGCGATAACGAACCCCTTTCGGCCCAGGAGTTTGACAGTTTGCTGGACAGACTTAATATTCCCCAGAACTACCGGGTGCGGAGCAGTTCCGGCGATACCGACCTGCGCGAGCTTTTGCGACGGGCCTTCAAAAACAAAGATGGGTCATTTAAGTCGCGCACCGACACGCTGGCTGAACTGAAAAAGCTGGGCATCTCGTTTAATAGCGAGCCCCAGGTGAAATATGGCGACCCCCGCGCCGACCTGAATAGCTTGCGCCCCCATCCCCCCGACGGTTCCCAACCGCTTGGCCTGCGGATGGTCAATGGTAAGGTGGTGTATGATGAGAAGAAAGATGGTTTTCTTTACGACCAGAATCTGGAGAGCCTCTTGCTTGATACTCGCCTGGGTTATAATGCCCGCATGCTGGCGAGTTATGCCCTTTACACCGACCATCTTGACCAGGAAATCAAGCAACTTGAGCTTAAATATCGCAATGAGGTCGGCAAAGAGCATGACCTAAACCCGATGGAGGGGGCTGACCGCGACTATGCCCTGTTATTAGCCCAGACTTTAAACGATATGCAGGGGGCGCGTTGGGGTACGAAGCTTAATTCCACCAGTGCCGAACTTAAAATTGTCACTAACTACCTGCGCTATGGCACAGATTATATAAACGGGAACTATCCCAAACCTTCCGACAACGCCCAGGCTCGCCCGACCACCCCGCCCGATAATAATTATGTTTTCTATATCTCTGGCTTTAACTCTAACTGGGAGAATGCAGTTAACGATGCCTATGATCATGCTTATAATTCTGGCTACTCGCTGGACAAGATTTATGTCTTTAATTACAATAGCGGGCAACCTATTCTGCTGTCGGATGTGTTGGACGAAGGCCGCAATATCCGCATGGACGAATTTGGTAAGCCCTTAATCCTGTCTTCCCAGACCTTTAGCCATGAGACTAACCTTAGTTCCAGCTTGAAAGCGGATGCTATGGAAGCGGCCCAACAGCTAAAGATTATCCAGAGCCAACTAGCGGCGGGTAAACGTATCAACCTGATTGGTAATAGTCAGGGTGGGGCAATTGCGGTGGCGATGATGGCCCAGCGCGATGGCGATAACTTTATTATGGACGATGGCCTGAACACCTTTGTGGATAAATACGCTTTCACCGTTTCGGCACAAGGGGGCTCGTATCTGGCGCAAGCGGCGGCAATGTCCCAGGCTGGTAGCCCCACCCTTGCGGTCGGCTCAATCCAAATCCCCCTTTCGATGTTGGAGCTTCTCAAGTTGGTGAGTAACAATGACATGCTGAACGCCCACACTCTCAAGGATTTGACTCTCGACAGCGATTTTATTCAGGCCAATTATGCCGCCCTGCAAGACCCCCAGGTTCAGGCCCGCCTTAAAGCCCATCAGGGGGTCGAGATTTACGCTGGCGACGACGATATTACCACCAGTGCCTCGTTGCTTTCCTTGCCCGGTAGTCAAGTTACCTACGTGGCTGGAGAGCATAGCGGGATTTTTGGCGGAGCTAACAAGAGTGGCGAAAAGGGTCGGCGGGTAAACGATAATATTTATAACAATTTTAACCAGCCCGATACTGAAACCCCTAACCTTTTCTCTGACCAGCAACAATATTACGGCTATGTCAAAAAGGGTTATCCTGACCTTGACCTCCTTACCATGTTGCCCAAGTTGCCTATCGGTGGGACACAGGAATACGCTGGACAGAAGTTGCAATATAAGATTAGTGAAGCGACCCCCGACCCTATCACTGGACGCGCCAGAATCCGGGTTGAGGTTACGCCGGAGTTACACGGGCCAAAACTCGATGCTGGCCCAATCCATCTCGACCCGACGGTTCAGGTTAAAGTCGTGGATGTCACGCTTGACCTGCGCGAGATTGTGCCCATCAGCACCGGGCGGGCGGGAGTGGTGGATTATGCCATCCAAAAACAGGTTTATACTGACCTGGGTAAACAGGACGACTTCAAACTTAAAGTGCCAACCTTCTGGCCTTCTGGTCAGCCTTTACCCAAGTAGCCAACGTCGGCGAAGTATAAAACCTGTCATAACTGAAGGAGGACAGCTTATGAAGCGGTGGAACAGGGAAGTCCCTGCCCAAATCACAGTGGCAACGAAGCCTACCTTACGGCGAGGGAAGCAGCAAGCGTTTTTGTTAATCTGTACAATCACCCTAACAATATTATTAGCCGCTTGCAGTGATAATAACCTCTCTGGCGGCACGATTAGCCCCGGTGCAGGGAAAAGTAAAACAACTATGACCTTACAAGAGCCGTTGGTTATAAAAGTTACCGGCAGTGGAATAGGGGTTAACCCCTATGTACCAACTTTTGCCATTAGCTCCGATAGTAAATATCTGGTCTATCCCAAGCGCGACAGCCTGGAACTGGTAGAACTAGGTAATGGCAATTGGCTGGCTAGTCTCCCAACCTCTGGGGCTAATTACGCCGATTTTCTGAGTTTCCTGGGCCAATCCTCGCGGTTGTTAGTGGATGGCGAAGGGGGAGTGCAGGTGATTGATGTGGCTACGCGCCAGAAAGTGCTGGGCTATAGCGATGGCGGGGGGATTTTTGAAGACTCTCAAAATGCCTCCAAACAGGTCGCGCCCCTGGCAACCAGTTCTTCCGGCGCAGTGGTGCTGAATTATCGGCTGGGCCTGTGGGATGCCCGCAGTGGCAAGTTATTAGGCCAGCTTAACCGCCCCGGTTTGAAAAAAGTCGAAAGTGCCGCTTTCAGTACCGACAATAGCAAGGTTACGGTGGTCTGGCGCACCGATGATAAAGACCCCAAAGTTTATATCACTATGTGGGAGGTGAGCAACGGCAACAAGCTGACTGAATGGTCTCTGGATATTACCAACTCAAAGGTTCAACTCAGCCCCGATGGTAGCCTGTTTTTCGCCAAGCAAGATAAGGTCTTTAGCGTTTGGCAGGTTTCCAGCCAGCAGAAACTGATAGAAGTAGGCAATGGTAAAGGGTATGCCGATAGTTGGCGGGGCAGCATTACCCCTGACAATCGCCGCCTGATTATTTACGATGGTGGCCCGGTGGAGGTCTGGGATATTCTCAGTGGGAAATTAGTAACCCAACTGGACAAAATCCCTAGCGGCTCGACCCGTTCCCTGACTATTAGCCCTGACGGTAAGTTTCTGGCGGTGGGTGGCGACCCTTCGATTCATGTCTGGCCTCTGGAGGGGCTGAAATAGCAAACCTAACCCCCTAGCCCCCTTCCCTAGCAAGGAAGGGGGAACTCGAAAACCGAAAACCGTTGGGAGTAAAAATGACCGATTTTAATTTGTTGCGAAAAGCCGAAATAGCCGAGTCAGTTGCCAGCAATATGGAGAATTTGTCCAGCCAGTTGCGAATGATGGATGCACGGGTGGATGGCTCAATTAAACAGGAGCTTTTCCCGACCATCGAAGGTAATACCGCCAACAAGCTCCACATGAATTATCAGACCTGGGACGGCAACTTGATCCAGGCTTCCGATAAGTTGAGCCGCGCCACCCAATCCCTGCGCGAACGGGCCAAAACTTACCGTTCCCAATATGCCGCCCAGGAGCGCGATGACCTTGAGCGGGAGGAACACGAGAAGAAAGAACGCGAACAAAAACAGAAGCAGGAAGCCGCTCAGGTTCAGTAGGTTGTCGGTGGTCGCCTTTGGTTGTCGGTGAAGGTTATTCTCTTACGAACTCCTACTTTTCTTGACTAGCAATTGCCTAAGCATACCCCTTAACCCTCTCCTAGGGGCAAAGGAGTAATCCCCAAACCTCTTTCCTGAATCAAGGAAGGGGTTTATTTATTTATGAGTTATATTGACCGCTTTGAATAGAATTTTTGGCCCTGCTGCGGTATAATCTACCCAATTTCCCGCATCGAATTTAATATTTTCAGGATATAAAATTGCCCGAAAATTATAAAACGCTTATAGAAAGGACCTAAAATGGCTACCGAGGAGTTAGAATCCGCCGAGGAGCTGGAAGAAAATCTGGAAGAGGAAGCGGACGATGAAGATTTGGGCGACCCCGAAGCCGACCTGAATCTGACCGAAGAAGAACGCCTTGCCCGCCAGCGCGCCAGCCACGAAGCCCGCCTTAAAAAGATGAAAAAGGCTATCAAAAAGGGGTTGGTAATTGTCAACACCGGGAATGGCAAGGGCAAAACCTCGGCAGCTTTGGGCCTGATGCTCCGCGCCTGGGGGCAGGGCTTGCGGGTCTGTATGGTGCAGTTTATCAAGGCCAAAACCTCGAATTATGGCGAGGAAAAGGCCGCCCGCAAGTTGGGTTTTGAGATGTATCCGCTTGGTGATGGTTTTACCTGGCTATCGGACAATATTGAGAACGACAAAAAGCTGGCGCGTGAAGGCTGGGATTTTTGCCAGGAAAAGATAATGTCGGGCAATTACGACCTGGTTCTCATTGATGAATTGACCTACCCAATCAAGTATGGCTGGTTACCCTGGGAGCTAATCAAGGAAACCCTGGACAACCGCCCCGCCGGGTTGCACATAGTGATTACCGGGCGTTACGCCCCCCAGGAACTAATTGACTATGCCGACACCGTTTCGGAAATTAACGAAATCAAACATCACTATAACGCCGGAGTAAAATCCCAAAAAGGTATCGAATTTTAGGGGTTAGGGGGATGAATTATTCCCCCTTCCTTGCTAGTGCATTTCCACAAGAGATATTGTGCAAAGGGCGGAATTATCCCTTCTCCCTAGCAGGGAGAAGGTTAGGATGAGGGGTGAAATCTTGGCCTGACTCTATCCTCAAGGGTCAGTTAAGGCGAACCCTCACCCCGCCCTCTCCCACCGAATGGGAGAGGGTGTAAAACCTCTATTG
>Ga0123339_10003003_pt1 | contig 11305 bp, 7 predicted proteins | sample lystaG_FD_89956 | JGI IMG/M metagenome (GOLD analysis project Ga0123339, IMG submission 89956) | Glacier valley bacterial and archeal communities from Borup Fiord, Nunavut, Canada, to study Microbial Dark Matter (Phase II) -... | ecosystem: Environmental > Aquatic > Freshwater > Ice > Glacier ... | reverse complement strand
CTAGCAAGCGGTTCCAGAATCAGGTCGGCAATTTCGAGCCCGGCTTTAGTCACGCACTTGTTGATGTTGTTAATGGCCGTGCTCTGGGCGGTGATGATGTGGAAGTTGCCTTCCAGGCGCACACCTTCGTAGCCCACGGGGTCGGCAATGCCTTCCTCGTAGTCCACTTTGTAGTCCTGCGGCATCACGTGGATGATTTGCGAGCCGGGCTGGGTCACGAGGCGGTACATGTCCTGGGTGAGGCGATTCACGTCGTCGGGCCCGATGGTATCGTGCGAGTTGCGCGTGATGCTGCCGTTGTGCTGGAGGCTCTTGATGTGCTGCCCCGCAATGCCCACGTTTACCACTCCAATGCTAATTCCGGACTGTTCTTCCGCTTGCCGAATGGCCCGTTTAATAGCGTCTACGGTCTTGTCGATGTTGAGGACGATGCCCCGAGAAACCCCTTCCGACACGGCTTTGCCCATGCCCAGGATTTCGAGCTTTCCGAACTCATTTTTACGGCCCACGAGGGCGCATATTTTGGTGGTGCCAATGTCGAGCCCGACGACGATTTTGTCTTGTTGCATAGGAGCGGTGCTGGCGAGCGATGAAGAATTCTGTGGTTGGGAGTTGGAAACTTTTGGCCTTACAGCCTATGATTCAGCGAATTACTATTCGCAGATAATTTGATTTTGGTATTCTACGTTTACGCGGTGGTAGGTATCCCATCCCAAAACTGACGGAATTTGTCGGTAAAATACCATAAGCTTGGCAAACTTCTCAGAAATATTTTCGGGCAGCCCAAATTCTATTCGCTGGTCGCCCACTTGTTGGGTGAACGACAGCTTGCCTCCGGGCTCAACAAACACCTCCGAAACCTGCGCTTTCCAAAACGGATGCTCGTCTACGTATCGCAAAAACTCTAAGTAGCGGCGGCCAGTGCTGTCTTGGAAAAATACAGTTGGCAAACTGGCACCGCCAGTGCGCGCCACAGTGGCCACTCGGGCCGTAAAGAGGGGCGACAACGGTAAGGCATGGCCTTCGGCATCGACGTAGGTGTCGAGGCGGGTGTCGGGGTGCGTGAGGCGGGCAATGGGGCGATTTTGGCGAATATCGGCGTGCAGGTCGCCGGTCAGGTCGCGGTAGACCTGGGCCTCCCGCACAAACGGGTGCGCCTTAAGGCGGGCCTCCAGTTCGCGTAGGCGCGGGCCCTCCGGCGTGGTGCCGAGCACCGGCTCTTTGCCGCCCTTGGTGAGCAGGGCCGTCACACCACGCTCACTGATGAAGTAGTTGTCGAATTCGTTGGCGACGTTGACCGTGACGGCACCCACGGGGCGGGTGGCCTGGCGCACGGCCGCAAAAACGCCCAGCCCAACCAGCACCAAGAGGCAAGCGGCGGCAACAAGTAAATTTCTAACGGTGCGGTCCAACAGCGGAAACGATGAGGTGGTGAATCAGTAGCACGTCGTATTTCGCGGCACGCCACGACGTTGATTTTATTACTAAATTATTTACTGGATTTATTTCCAACGCTCGGTCAAAATTAATTTTAACTGGGGCACAAGCGTGTCGATATCCCCTGCTCCCACCGTGGCCAGAATATCAAATGAATCATCAATTTTGGCGGCTTCCAACACCTGTTCTTTTGTTCGTATTGCTTTGGTAGGAGAAGTAATCTGGGCCAGCAGAATTTCGGAAGTAATTCCGGGCAGCGGCCGTTCACGGGCGGGGTAAATATCCAACAAAAATACCTCATCTGCAATGCTTAAGCTCTGAGAAAAGCCGGCAGCAAAATCCCGCGTGCGAGTGAACAGGTGGGGTTGAAAGATGACGCGCAATCGCTTGCCTGGGTACAACGCCCGGACGGAACGCAGGAAAGCCTCAATTTCGCGTGGGTGGTGGGCGTAATCGTCCAAATAAACGTTGTTGGTCGTAGTTACCACGAATTCAAACCGGCGCTTTACGCCGCGGTAGGCCGCTACGGCAGCGCGTAATTTTTCTTCTACCACGCCCTGCAATTGCGCCACAGCCGCGGCCGCCAGCATATTTTCGACGTTGTGGTAGCCCGGCACGGCCAAGGCAAGCTTCTTTAATACGCCCTGCGGGCCGTGCAAATCGAACTGGAATTGGTGGCCTTCGGCAGAAATATTGGCGGCCGATAATTCGGGTCCTTGCCCGGCCGTGAGGCCGTAGCGGATAACGCGGGTGCCGACGGGCACAGCGGCCGCCACGCTGGCGTCGGCCGTATGATTAATCAGAAGGGTGCCGCCGGGCTTGATTTGCCCCACAAACTGCCGGAACGATTCAATCAGCGCGTTTTGGTCGCCGTAGATGTCCAAGTGGTCGGCGTCGGTGCTGGTCACGATGGCCACGTCGGGAAACAGCGTGAGGAAGCTGCGATCGTACTCGTCGGCCTCCACCACTATGGGGGCGGCGGCCGTATTTGGCAACAGTAAATTACTCCCAAAATTCACCGCAATTCCGCCCAGAAAAGCCCCGGCATCGAGGCCGGCGTGGTGGACCAAGTGGGCCACCATGCTGCTGGTGGTGGTTTTGCCGTGGGTACCGGCTACGGCAATGGTGTAGCGGCCGTGAGTGAGCACGCCCAGCACCTGGCTGCGCTTGCGGATGTCGTAGCCTTTGGCACGTAGCCAGGCCCATTCCAGGCTGTCAGCGGGAATGGCAGGCGTGAGCACCACCAGCGTTGCTTCGCGGTGTTCCCGGACGTCGACGGGGACATGCTCAACCGCGTCGATGTAGTGAACGGCGATGCCTTCGGCGGACAGCGCCAGAGTGAGTGGGGTTTCAGTTTTATCGTAGCCGCTCACTTGGTGGCCATTGGCCCGAAACCAGCGCGCCAGGGCCGACATACCAATGCCCCCGATGCCAAGAAAGAAAACGTAGGGAAACTGCTTCAAAATATGAATTAAAAATATGAATTAAAAATTTAAGAATGAGCTTGTAAAATGGTGTCTGGGCTTCCTTTGAAACACCCTTTTCAATTCATAATTTTTAATTTTTAATTAACCGCAGCAGCTCGTCCACAATCGCGGCGGTGGCGTTGGGCCGGGCCAGCTCCCGCACCCGGGTGCTGAGTTGCTGCCGGCGCTCGTGGTCGGCGAGCAGGCGCAGGGCTTCGTCGTAGAGGCGGGCGGGGGCGTGCTCATCGGTGATGAGCACGGCGGCCCCTTTGCTGACGAGTGCCAGGGCATTCTTGGTTTGGTGGTCTTCGGCCACATTGGGCGAGGGTACCAGAATGCTGGCTTTGCCGGTGAGGCAGAGCTCTGACACGGACAGCGCGCCGGCGCGGCTAATGACCACATCGGCGGCGGCGTAGGCCAGTTCCATGCGCTGGATAAACTCCAGGGCGTGCAGGTTGTCTTCGCGATGGGCTTCGGCCTGCTGCCGGGCTTCGGGAAAATAGAGCTTGCCGGTTTGCCACAGCAGCTGGATACCGGCTTCGCGCAGGCGGGGCAACGCCGCGGCCGTGGCTTGGTTGAGGGTGCGGGCACCGAGGCTACCACCCACCACAAGCAGCGTTTTGCGGTCGGGGTTCAGGCCGAAAAATTTCAGGGCTTCGGCGCGGTCCCCGCTGGCAATTTCGGTGCGAACGGGGTTGCCGGTTACCACCAGCTTGTTTTCCGGGAAAAACTTCTCCATCCCGTCGTACGCCACGCAGATACGATTTACGCGCTTGGCCAGGAGCTTATTCACCAACCCGGCATATGAATTCTGCTCCTGAATGAGCGACGGGATGGCCCGCGACGTGGCGGCCAGCAGCACCGGGGCCGAAGCGTAGCCCCCCACCCCAACCACGGCATCGGGCCGGAATTCCTCAATCAGTTTCCCCGCTTTGCGCACCGAGCGGAATACCCGCACGGGAAACAGGAGGTTTTGAGGCGTGAACCGGCGCTGAAGGCCGCTGATGTCGAGGCCCACGATTTTGTACCCGGCCTCGGGCACGCGGGTCATTTCCATGCGGCCATTGGCCCCTACGAAAAGAATTTCGGCATCGGGCAAACGGCGGCGCAACTCATTGGCAATGGCGACGGCCGGGAAAATGTGCCCGCCCGTGCCGCCGCCGGAGATGATGAAACGAAGGGGGAGGTTGGGCATGGATAACGGAGCGTTGGGAGCGGCAGAAGGGTGGCTGAAGAAATTAGAACGTCGTGCTCATCTGGCTTCATTCCTAAAGCCTCGCTAGTAGCTCACCGATACTTTAGGGATGCGGGTGGTATCGTCGGGCTCGCCGGTCATGGGGCGAACTTCGCGCTCGCCCCGGCTCACCGCCAGAATAATACCGATGCTAATGCCCGTGAAGATAAGCGAGGTGCCGCCCATGCTCAGCAGCGGCAGTGGCAGGCCGGTGATGGGGCCCAGGCCCACGGCCACGCCCATGTTCACCAGCGCCTGTAGCACAAGGCTGAAACTCAGGCCTGCCGAGAGCAGGCCCCCAAATGCCCCATAGCTGTTCATCACCGTTTTCAGCCCCCGGTACAGGAAAGCGAGGTAGAGAAACAATACTACGGCCCCGCCCAGCAGGCCGTATTCTTCGATGATGATGGCGAAAATAAAGTCAGAATAAGGGTGCGGCAGGATGTTGCGCTCGGTGCTTTTGCCGGGGCCTTTGCCGGCAATGCCGCCGGTGGCAATGGCAATGTAGCTGTGCTCCAGCTGGAAAGGCGTTTTCTTGGACTTGTCGGTAAAGTTGGTTACACGCGATACCACCGTGCCTAGGCGCTGGCCGGCCGCCAGGCCCGCCCCGCCCAGCACAATGCCGATGCCCACCATCACAGCCATGTGCTTGAGCGGCACGCGGCCGATGAACATCAGCAGCATGCAGGTGGCAAACAGCAGCAGTGCCGTGGAGGCGTTGCTGAGAATAATGAGGCCGCAAATAACTCCCACCCAAAGCATTACCGGGAGCAGCGTCGATTTGAAGTCGTGCAAGTGCTGCTGCCGGCGGCTGAGCATGCTGGCCAGGTGCGAAATCAGGGCCAGCTTGGCAAGGTCGGACGGTTGGAAGGTCTGGTTAATCACCGGAATGGTGAGCCAGCGCGAGGCTTCGTTGAGCGTGGTGCCGCCCATGAAAAACGTAAACAGCAACAGCGGCACTGACAGCAGCAGCGCGTAAAGCGACAGCCGCGAGTAATGCCGGTAGTCGATGCGGTGGGCCAGCCACATAAAGCCCAAGCCCAGCAGAATCAGGCTGGTGTGTTTGAAGAGAAAAGCCTCGGTGTTGCCGTTCATTTTCTTGTACGCCAGCGTGCCGGTGGCCGAATACACCACGGCAATGCTGATGAAGGAAAACAGCAGCACGATGGCCCACAGAATGGGGTCGCCTTTTAGGTTACGTTGCAGCCAGAGTTTCATGGCAATGGGTGAATGCGTGAATGCGTGAATGCGTGAATGCGTGATTGGGTGATTGGGTGATAGAGCTAAAGAACGTCAGGCCTTATCTGGCGGCCGCGGAGCCGAAGCATCTCGCTGGTGGTAGTTAACTCAATCGTTCAACGATTTTGATTAGTGGCGGCACGCGAGATGCTTCGGCTCCGCGGCCGCCAGATAAAGCCTGACGTTCTATTTCGTTAGTTCCGCCACAGCCGCCGCGAACTGCTGGCCCCGGTCTTCGTAGTTTTTAAACAGGTCGAAGCTTGCGCAGCAGGGCGAAAGCAGCACCACATCGCCGGGGGCGGCGAGGGCGGCGGCGCGGGCCACGGCGTCGGCCATGCATTGGGTTTCCTCCACGTGCGGCACAAGGGGGCCGAAGGCAGTGCGGAGCTTGGCGTTGTCGAGGCCGAGGCAGATAAGGGCTTTCACGCGGCGCTCGGCCAAGCCCAGCAGGCTGCTGTAGTCGTTGCCCTTGTCGGTGCCGCCGGCAATCCAGACGATGGGCTGGTGAATACCATCGAGGGCGTACCAGGCGGCCTCCACGTTGGTGGCCTTGCTGTCGTTGATATAGCGTACGCCGTTGATTTCGCCCACCAGCTGCAGGCGGTGGTCGGCATTCTGGAAGGTAGCCAGGCCAGCTTCGATTTGTGCAGTGCTAAGGCCGGCCACGCGGGCGGCCAGCACGGCGGCCAGGGTATTCTGGCGGTTGTGCTGCCCAATGAGCGGCGAATTGGCAGTGCTGATGTGATGATGGTCAGCCTGGTTTATTTTCATCGGGCTCAGGGTAGCTATCAACTCGTGCTCGGAAGTGTGGTAGCCAGCCAGGTGGATGTTGTGCCGGTGGTGCAGGCTGAACGGCAGCCGCAGCGTGGGCGCAAACGTCGATTGGAAAAAGCGGTTTATCACTTCATCATCCGCATTGTAGATGAAGGCCCCCTCGCTGTCGAGGTTGCGGGCAATGCGTAGCTTGGCTTGGGCATACTGCTCCAGCGAGTAGTCGTAGCGGTCGAGGTGGTCGGGGGTGATGTTGAGCAGAATGGCCACCCAAGGCTGGAAATCGTGGGTATCGTCGAGCTGAAAACTGCTCAGCTCCACCACGTAGTAGTCGTGCTTATCGGCAATTACCTGCTCGGCAAGGCTGTAGCCCACATTGCCCGCCAGGCCCACATTCATCCCCGTCGATTTCAGCAAATGGTAAATCAGGAGCGTGGTGGTGGTTTTGCCGTTGGTGCCCGTAATACAGATGCACTTGGCTTTGGTGTAGCGGCCGGCAAACTCAATTTCGGAGATGATGGGCGTTTTTTTCTCGCGCAGGGCCTGAATAACCGGGGCTTTCTCCGGAATGCCGGGGCTTTTGACTACCTCATCGGCCATCAAAATACGAGCCAGCGTATGCTGATTTTCCTCGAACTCGATGCCAGCCTGGGTGAGTTTAGCTTTGTAAGCGGGCTGAATGGGGCCGCGGTCGGACACGAATACAGGGTGGCCTTTGGCCTGGGCCAGCAGGGCCGCACCCACGCCGCTTTCGGCGGCTCCTAAAATGACAACGGAATTTTGCACAGAGTCAGGGGAGGAAAAAGGAGTTTCACAGAGCTTCTTTAGCGCAGCTTGAGCGTAACGAGCGTGATGACGGCCAGCATAATGCCGACAATCCAGAAACGCGACACGATTTTGGATTCGTGGTAGCCCAGCTTCTGGTAGTGGTGGTGCAGCGGTGACATGCGTAGCAAACGGCGGCCCTCGCCGTACTTGCGTTTGGTGTACTTGAACCAGCTCACCTGCACGATAACTGACAGATTTTCAATAAGAAACACGCCACACAGCACCGGAACCAGCAGCTCTTTGCGCACAATAAGGGCCAGCACAGCAATGATGCCGCCAATGGCCAACGAGCCCGTATCGCCCATGAAAACCTGCGCCGGGTAGCTGTTATACCACAAAAAACCGATACACGCACCCACAAAGGCCGTGCAGAAAATGACCAGTTCGCCGGAGTCCGGAATGAACATCACGTCGAAGTAATCCGCCAGTAGCGCGTTGCCGCTCACGAAAGCGAAGATGGCCAGCGTGATGCCGATGATGGCCGAGGTACCCGCCGCCAGGCCGTCGAGGCCGTCGGTGATGTTGGCCCCATTGCTCACCGCCGTAATCAGGAAAATGACAATGGGGATGTAGAGGAAGCCGTAGAGTCCATTGAAGAACGTGCCGGCCGTGGCGAATAAGTCGCCGTAGTTCAGCTCGTTGTTCTTCATGAACGGCACGGTGGTTATCATTAAATGCACGTCTTTGTAGATTTTGCTGGCATCGACGGCGGAAAACTGGCCGTTGGGCAACAGGTACTCACGCACCGTTATTTCGTTGCTGTAGAACAGCACCCACCCCACCGTGATGCCCAAGCCAACCTGGCCCAATACCTTGAAGCGGCCGCTCAGTCCTTCCTTGTTTTTAAGAAACACCTTAATGTAGTCGTCCAGAAACCCAATCAGGCCCAACCAGACGGTGCTGAGTAGCATGAGGATGATGTAAATATTGCGCAACCGGGCCAGCAAAATAACCGGCACCAGAATGGCCAGAATGATGATAAGGCCACCCATCGTGGGGGTGCCCTTCTTCTCGTTCTGCCCCTGCAGGCCCAGGTCGCGGATGCTTTCGCCGACCTGTTTTTTCTGCAACACCCGGATGAGACTGCCGCCAAACAACTGGGCGATGAGCAGGGAGATGACTACTGCCAGCCCGGCGCGAAACGTGGTGTACTGAAACACCCCGGTGCCGGGCAGGTGGAAATGTTCGTGCAGGTAACGGAAGAGGTAATAAAGCATTCGGCAGGGCTTTTAAAAGCCAGAACGTCATGCTGAGCGCAGCCGAAGCATCTCGCGTGCAGCAGTAATTGAAGTTGATTGCAGTGAAGCGGTAGAGATGCTTCGGCTGCGCCCAGCATGACGGACTATTTATTCAGTTCAGCAAAAATTTCGGTTAGCACCAGTTTGTCGTCGAATGGCGCTTTCACGCCGCGAATCTCCTGATAATTTTCGTGGCCCTTGCCCGCTACCAGCACGATGTCGTTGGCCCCGGCCAGTTCAATAGCGGCCCGGATGGCGGCCCGGCGGTCGGGCACGGTGCGGACTTTGGCCGAATCGGGGGCCGTGACACCGGCCTGCATCTGGGTCAAAATGTCGTTGGTGTCTTCGAAGCGCGGATTATCGGCCGTAAGAATGACTTTGTTGGACAAGCGAGCAGCCAGGTTAGCCATGATGGGACGCTTGGCGGCGTCGCGGTTGCCGCCGCAGCCCACCACGGTAATGATTTGCTGGCTGGGCTGACGAATTTCGTGCAGCGTTTGCAGCACGTTTTCCAGCGCGTCGGGCGTGTGGGCGTAATCAATGATGCCCGTAATACCTTGCTTGGCCGATACCACCGGCTCGAAACGGCCGGGGGCGGTGCCGAGGCCGGAGAGAATGGTTAGGGCTTCGGTGGGGTCTTCGCCGAGCAGCACGGCGGCCCCGTACACGGCCAGCAGGTTGTAGGCGTTGAACACGCCGATGAGACGAAACAGGATTTCGCGGCCGTCAATTTCCAGGTGCAGGCCGTGCACTTCGTTCGCCACCAGCTTCGCGCGGAACGTGGCGGCCCCGCGCAGCGAGTAGGTTTCGCGGCGGGCGGCGGTGTTTTGCAGCATCACTGGGCCACGCTTATCGTCGGCGTTGGTGAGGGCGAACGCAGTTTTGGGCAAGGCGTCAAAAAACGCCTTTTTGGCCCTCAGGTAATTATCGAACGTGCCGTGGTAGTCGAGGTGGTCGTGGGTGAGGTTGGTGAACACCCCGCCCACAAAGCGCAGGCCCGTGATGCGGTGCTGGGCCACGGCGTGGCTGCTCACTTCCATGCAGGCGTGGGTGCAGCCAGCGGCCACCATGCGGGCCAGCAGCGCATTCAGTCGAATGGCATCGGGCGTGGTATGGGTGGCGGGAATCACTTCCTCGTCAATCTGGTTTTGGACCGTGCTCAGCAGGCCGGCGTGGTAGCCCAGCTCGCGCAAGAGCCGGTGCAGCAAGGTCGCGCAAGTCGTTTTACCGTTCGTGCCCGTGATGCCGATGAGTTGCAGCTGCCGCGACGGATGCCCGTGAAACGCCGCCGCCATGTGGCCCAGGGCCTCGGCACTATCAAGCACCAGCACGTAAGCGGTAGCGGGGTTCAGCACGGCGGGCAGCTCTTCACAAACAACGGCAGCTAGCCCCTGCCCCACCGCCGTTTCGATGAACTTGTGGCCATCGGTGGCCGTACCGCGCAGGGCGCAGAAAGCCACGCCCGGCCCCGCCTCGCGCGAATCGAGCGTGAGGGCGGTAATGGGCACGTCCGTGGGGCCGTACTGCGCCAGCACGTTCACATCGGTAAGCAAAGAAAAAAGCGGCAGGGAAATCATAACGGAGTTAGGAGTTAAGCGTTAGGAGTTATGGGTTGAGCGATGTTATTTCTCGACGCTCAACCCATGACTCCTAACGCTTAACTGATTCAGGTGCGGCGGACAACAGGTTTGGCTGGGGCCGTCGGTTTCTGGGAGTTTTTGTTGGCCGCAGGTGGGCGCGAAGCCTCTTTGGCTTTGTTGGCCTTATTAGCCGCAGTTGTTGCTGCTGATTTGGTACTGCTGCTTGCCGCAGTGGGCTTGGCCGTGGGTTTGCTCGCTTTGACATTGGGCTTCACCCCGGCCGACCGCTCGGGAGTACTGGCCATTATCCGGGCTTTGGCGCTGGTGGCAAACGGCTTGGCTGCTTTGGCCAGAGGCTCGGGGTCGGCGGGGGTTAGCAGCTTATTCTCGGCCAAGTCAGTGTGCTCGGGCTCGGGCAGGGCGGTGGGAGCAGCCAAGCGTGGGCCGGCGTCTACCAGGGTGAGCGTAATCAAATCGCCGCGCTTGATGGGCGCGCCCACCGGCAGCGACTGCTCGACCACCCGGCCCGTGCCCAGGGCCCGCACGTGCAAGCCCCGGTTTTCCAGCAGAAACAAGGCATCGCGCAGGGTGAGGCCGCGCACCTGCGGTACCCGGCCGGCCCGCACGGGGTTCACCACCAGGGCCACCGTCCGAGCGTGGAAGGCGGTGTCAGAAGCACTTCGCACCCACTCCTCGCCGCCGGTGGCTTGGGTGTTGCCGGCCAGGCCCAGCTTCTGGCAGACAAGGGCGAGTTCGTCCTGCATGCCGGCGCGCACCAGCGGCACATGGCTTTTGTTAAGGCGGGCCTTGGCCAACAGCGGACGCTGGCTGAGCAGGTCGCGGGCCATGCACTTGTCAGCCACTTCGCGGAACACTGGCGCAGCCACATCGGCCCCGTAGATGCGGCCGTTGCGCGGCGAATCGACCACCACAATGCAGCTGTACTTGGGCTTATCGGCCGGAAAGTAGCCCACGAAGCTTGTCGAATACGTCTTGGTGTATTGACCGTTTTTAAACTTCCAGGCCGTGCCGGTCTTGCCGGCAATGCTGTAGTCTTTGGGCCGAATGCTGCGGGCCGTGCCCGCCGTCACCACGCCTTCCATCATGGCCTTCACCTTGGCCAGCGTGGCATCGGAGCAGATTTTGGGGTTCAGCACCTTGGTTTCGTTATGCTGCAATACCTGGTCGGCCTGCTTGATTTCGCGCACAATCATGGGCTGCACCTTCACGCCGCCGTTGGCCACGGCGTTGTAGAAGGCCAGCGTTTGCAGCGGGGCCAGCTTCAGCTCGTAGCCAATGCTCATGGTGGTGAGCGAAGTACGGCTCCAACTGCGGTCTTGGGGGTCCTTCACGTACGGCAGCGCCTCGCCCGCCATTTGGAAACCCAATGGCTTATCCAAGCCGAATTTTTTAAGGTAATCAGTGTATTCCGTGGGATTGCCGGCAAAGTACTTGTCCACCAGTTTGGCCACCCCAATGTTGCTCGATTTCTCAAATACCTGCTGCACCGTG
>Ga0123339_10002999_pt1 | contig 11313 bp, 12 predicted proteins | sample lystaG_FD_89956 | JGI IMG/M metagenome (GOLD analysis project Ga0123339, IMG submission 89956) | Glacier valley bacterial and archeal communities from Borup Fiord, Nunavut, Canada, to study Microbial Dark Matter (Phase II) -... | ecosystem: Environmental > Aquatic > Freshwater > Ice > Glacier ... | reverse complement strand
TGATCGGATCGAGCAGCGACGCAGACGCGCGCCCGGTGCGCAGCCCCGTCAGATCGCCCTTCATGCTTTCCACCGCCGAGTGCATTCGGCGTTCCAGATCGGATTTGTCGAATTTTGGCATGTCGTAACCTTCTTCAATAATTCCGCGTCACGCGGCTTCGCGAACGATCGTCGATACACCTTCGCCGCGCAGCACGCGCGCGAAATTGCTGGGCTCGCGGATGTTGAACACGATGATCGGGATATTATTGTCGCGGCACAAGGCGATCGCACTCGCGTCCATCACCTTGAGGTCGTCCGCTAGCACGCGGCTGAAGCTCACCGCCTCGAACCGGCGTGCCTCCGCATCGCGCTTGGGGTCTGCGGTGTAGACCCCGTCCACGCTGGTCCCCTTGAACAGCGCGTCGCAGCCCATTTCGGCAGCGCGCAGCGCGGCCGCAGTATCGGTGGTGAAGAACGGATTGCCCGTGCCGGCTGCGAATACGACCACGCGGCCCTTTTCCATGTGGCGGGTGGCGCGGCGGCGGATATACGGTTCGCACACGCTGGGCATCGGGATCGCGGACTGCACGCGTGTGTCCACGCCGATCGCTTCGAGCGCATTCTGCACCGCGAGCGCGTTCATCACGGTGGCGAGCATGCCCATATAATCCGCGTTCGCACGGTCGAAGCCCTTCGCCGCCGCCGCCAGCCCGCGGAAGATGTTGCCCCCGCCCACCACGACGCAAATCTCCACGCCCATCGCGCGCGCTTCGCCGATCTCGGAGGCTATGCGCGCAGTGGTCGCGGGATCGATGCCATATTGGCCCGATCCCATCAGCACCTCGCCCGAGAGCTTGAGGAGGATGCGCTTGTAGGGGGGAGATGACATTTACGAAGGGTCCGGCTTGGAGCGGCGCGCATCCCGCGCTGCCTAGCGCGTTAAGACGGGAACCGTCCAGCCAAAGCAGGCAAGCTTGCCGGGCGGCCTCAACCCGCGCGATGCCAACGGTGGCCAATGCCTCACGGAACCGCGATAGCTTGGTGCCGCCCCGTTCGGAGAGACCCGTGAGCCCGCCCAGTGCCAGCCCTGTAACCGAGCGCGCACCCATCCTCACGCATGTCCAGCTCGCGCGCGCGTTTGCAGCAGGGGTGGTCGTGCTGGGGCACACGCTCGATATGGCCAACGGGGGCGCGCATCGTATGGGGCTTGGCTGGACCGCCCCCGAAATCAACTACGGCTTCGGCGTCGATGTATTCTTCGTCGTCAGCGGCCTGATCATGGTGCACACTGCGGGCGACTGGTTTGCCGCGCCCGAAGCGCCGTGGCGCTTCCTGCGCCTGCGCATGATCCGGATCGTGCCGCTTTACTGGTTGCTCACACTGCTCTGGATTGTGCTGGCACTGGCGCTCCCCAAAATGCTCGCGGCACCGCTGGGCGGTGGCTGGGTGATTTTCGGATCGTTTGCGTTTTTGCCATTGCCCCGGCCCAATGGAAACGGCGGGCCGGTTCTCGCACAGGGCTGGACGCTCGGTTACGAGATGCTTTTCTACCTGCTGTTCGCGGCGGGCCTTGCATACCGCCGCTCGCGCGGTCTGGCACTCATCATCGGCGGCATCGGCGTGCTGTCGCTGCTCGGCCTTGCGTTCCACCCGGGCCAGGACCCGTGGCGAAGCTGGACCGATCCGCTGATGCTGGAGTTTCTCTTCGGCCTTGGCCTGGCACTTTGGCTGAAGGGGAGGGACCCCCAACCGCTCGCCATCTCGCTCGGGCTCGCCGGGGCCGGTTTCGCGCTGTTTCTGCTCGGCCACATTTTCGTCGCCCATCCCGACCCGATGGTGCGCTGGCTATGGAATGGTGTGCCCGCGCTGCTTGTCGTGGCGGGCGCGGCAAGCCGGGGTGCTTTGCCGATCCCACGGTTCAGCGCGCCATTGGCGGTGCTCGGGGACGCGTCATACAGCCTTTACCTCGCGCACCCGTTCGTGGTGCGCGCCGTGCGCGAGGTCTGGATGCGGTTCGTGCCCGGGCTATCGCCTTCGGTGTTCGTTCCGGTCGCATTTGCGGCAAGCTGTATCGCGGCAGTGGTGATCTACCGGCTGATCGAACAACCGGTCACCCGCTGGTTGCGGCGGGCAGCCGATCGCTCGTCAGTGTAGAAGCGCGTCGGCGTGGTTCAGCCCTGCCCAGCCGCCGCCGCAACCTCGGCGGCGAAGTCGGTTTCGGGGCCACGGTCGATGCCTTCGCCCAGATGGAAGCGTACGAAGCCCTTGAGCACGATCGCCTCGCCCGCATCCTTCGCCGCCTTGGCCACCACGTCGGCGATCTTGGACTTGCCGTCGATCACGAAGACCTGGCTCAGCAGCGCATTCTCGGACGCGAACTTGCGCACGCCGCCCTCGATCATCTTTTCCACGATCTCGGGCGGCTTGCCCGATCCCGCCGCCTTCTCGCGCGCAATCGCGCGTTCGCGTGTCAGCAGGTCCGCGTCGATCCCGCTATCGTCCAATGCGAGCGGGTTGGCGGCGGCCACATGCATCGCCAACTGACGGCCGAGCGGGGCCAGCACGTCTGCCGACGCTGCGCTTTCGAGCGCGATCAGCACGCCGATCTTGCCCAGCCCGTCCGCGACCTGGTTGTGGACATAGGGTGCGATAAGACCTGTGCCGACTTCGAGGATCGCCGCGCGGCGCAGCGACTGGTTCTCGCCGATGGTCGCGATATTGTTGGTCAGCGCCTCGCCCACCGTCCCCGTGCCGCCGGGCATCGGTGCCGCGGCAATCGCGGCCACGTCGTGGCCCATATCAAGCGCCACTTCGACAGCCGCGCGCACGAACGCCTGGAACTGGGTGTTCTTGGCGACGAAATCGGTCTCGGAGTTGACCTCCACCACCGCGCCGCGCAGCCCGTGGACCCTCACGCCAACCAGCCCCTCGGCCGCCGTGCGGCCCGACTTCTTGGCGGCGGCGGCGAGGCCCTTCGAGCGCAGCCAGTCGATCGACGCCTCGAAATCACCGTTGTTGGCGGCAAGCGCCTTCTTGCAGTCCATCATTCCCGCACCCGTGCGCTCGCGCAGGTCCCGCACCGTGGTGGCGCTGATCTCGGCCATGTTCATCGTCCTTCTCAAACCGTTATCCCGGCCTTGTGCCGGGACCTAGCTGCCTCTGTCCGACTTGGCAGCGCAGAGGTTAGCTGGGTCCCGGCACAAGGCCGGGATGACGTGCGTTTGTTGCAACAGTGTGACTACGCTGCAGCCTCGGCCAGTGCAGGCTCGGCGGCGGGCACGAGTTCCTCGCCGGTGAACACCGGCTGCGGTGCTTCGGCCACCGGCGCATCGTGCAGGATCAGAATCGGCTCCATCGCGGGCTGGTCCATCGCGCCCATATCGATCCCCATGTCGCGCTGGCGGCCCTGGCGGCCATCGAGGATCGCGTCCGACACCGCGTCGCAATACAGCTTGATTGCACGCGACGCATCGTCGTTGCCCGGCACCGGGAAGGCGATACCCGCCGGATCGGTATTGGTATCGAGGATCGCGACCACGGGGATGCCCAGCGTATTGGCTTCCTTGACCGCGAGCGCTTCCTTGTTGGTATCGATCACGAAGATGATGTCGGGCAGCCCGCCCATGTCGCGGATGCCGCCCAGCGACAGCTCGAACTTGTCGCGCTCGCGCGTCAGCTTCAGGACTTCCTTCTTGGTGAAGCCCGCCGTGTCACCGCTGAGGCTCTCTTCGAGCTGCTTGAAGCGCTTGATCGATCCCGATATCGTCTTCCAGTTGGTGAGCATGCCGCCCAGCCAGCGGTGGTTGACGTAAAACTGACCCGATCGCCGCGCGGCCTCCGCCATCGGCTCCTGCGCCTGGCGCTTGGTGCCCACGAAGAGCACCTTGCCGCCCGCCGCCACAGTAGAGCGCACGAAATCGAGCGCGCGGCTGAACAGCGGCACGGTCTGGCTGAGATCGATGATGTGGACGCCGTTCCTGTCCCCGAAGATATACGGGGCCATGCGGGGGTTCCAGCGATGCGTCTGGTGGCCGAAGTGGGCGCCTGCCTCAAGCAGTTGCGCCATAGAGACCTGGGGGGTCGCCATAGGGGGATAACTCCTGTCCGGTTGGTCCTGGCGCGGGCGGGACACGGGCGTCCCAAGGGAGCGGCCGCGACCGGGCTATGTGCCCGCGTTGGGTGATAGGAGGCCGGTAGCGCCAAACCCTTTGCACCACAAGCCGCTCACGAGACCACACGCCCAAGCACGCGTTTAACCATTGGCGAGGGATCGGATGCGGCTCGACACCAGTTCGCGCGACTGGGATGAGTCAGCGTCACCACAACCCTGCCTTCAGCATTGCTATGAGCTGTGCTCTTCCACCGACGTTTATTGTCCTCCTGAAAGCAATCTCCCCAAACATGGTGCGCCGACAATTTTTCTCGGACCCATTGCCCCGCCGTCTGGCCAAAGCACACGATTGTGTCGACGCCCAGTTCGTCGATCACGAGCTGGTGAAACTTCCAGCAAGCATTCAAAAGTTTGACCTTTTCGGAAGCCAAATCCGCCTCGCTTTTGGTTCTCACGAAAACCACATTGCTCGCAGGAATGAGCCCCGGAAGTTTTCCGATTTCCTTAAAGATTTCCTTAAAAAGGCACAGCACACGGGGCTGCATGCCGTGCTCGCCAGCCGGCTTACCCCAGCACTCGTCTTGATACGCAGACCATTGCTCGGGAAAGATATCGGCAACCTCTGCGCTGCTCCGTGCAATTGTTTCATCGTGTTGTCGTTCCGGACATCCGCCCGGATTGAGGCCGAGAATATATAACCTGCTCGGCTGCGAAAACGCGGCGCGACCCGAATAGAACACTTTGCCCGATCGATTCAGCAATGTGGCGTCCACTGCACTGCGAGCGCGGTCGAACGTTGTACCAGACGAGCTTGCTGGCGTCACAGCGCCCACTCGGGCGCGCCCAGCGCCGCCGCCAGCGCGCGCCGGGTCGCCACGCGGCCCGAACCGGGGGCGGTCGCCTCGATGCGCGAGATCGCGGCGGCGCTGAGGCCCGCGCGCGCTGCGAGCGCGGCCTGGGTGAGGCCGCGATAGGCGCGCCACGCCGCGACCGGGTGCGCCCCGCCAAGCTCGGCGGTCACCACCGCGCCCGGCACGCTGCCCTCCGCAGCCGCGCGCGCGATCAGTTCGGGCAGCCGTTCGGCGTCGATCCGGTCGAGCGCCAGATGCTCGGCCTCGATCAGCCGGTCATATTCGGCCTCGGCAATCACCACGAGCGGTGTGCCGTCGGGCGCGGCGATGTGCTGGGGGGCGTAGTCCATGATGTCAGGCCTCAATCATAGACGCCGCCGCGATGGCCGATCTTGACGATCGTCAACACGATCAGCGTCTCGGTGTAGATCACGCGATAATCGCCCACCCGCAACCGGAACCCATCGCCACCCTTCAATGCCTTCACATTGTTGACGAGCGACACCGGATCGGCCGCGAGCTGGTCGATCTTGCTTACGATCCGCTCGGCCGTGGGACGCGGGAGTTTTAGAAGGGTCCGCCGCGCGTCACGGGTGTAGCTGACCGTCCGCATTACCCCCATCTAAGCGGATTATAGTGGAAAGGCAACACGTTTCGTGTTATTGCGCCTCACGCAGCCAGCCGCCGCAACACATACGGCAAAATCCCCCCCGCGTGGAAATACGCCAGCTCGTTCTCGGTATCGATCCGGCACCGCGCCTCGAAGCTGAACAGCGTGCCGTCGGCGCGTTCGCCTTCCACCGTCAGCATCTGCCTTGGCCGTAGTGCCGCGACCTCGCGGACGGTGAAGCGCTCGCTACCGTCCAGCCCCAGCGACCGCCGGTCCGTGCCGGGCGCAAAGGTCAGCGCCAGCACCCCCATGCCGATCAGGTTGGAACGGTGAATGCGCTCGAACGATTCGGCGATCACCGCGCGTACGCCGAGCAAGGTCGTGCCCTTCGCCGCCCAGTCGCGCGACGATCCGGTGCCATATTCCTTGCCCGCCACGATCACCAGCGGCACGCCCTCGCGCTTATACTCCATCGCGGCATCGTAGATCGCCATGGTCTCGCCGCTGGGCAGGTGCCTGGTCACCCCGCCTTCGACGCCAGGCACCATTTCGTTGCGGATGCGGATATTTGCGAAGGTGCCGCGCATCATCACCTCGTGGTTGCCGCGACGCGCGCCATAGCTGTTGAACTCGGGGCGGCTGACCTGGCGTTCGGTGAGGTAGGTGCCTGCGGGCGAACTCACCTTGATCGATCCGGCGGGGCTGATGTGATCGGTCGTGATGCTGTCCCCCAAGATCGCCAGCGGGCGCGCGGCCACGATGTCCTCGATGGGGGTGGCGGTCATGGTCATGCCCTCGAAATAGGGCGGGTTCTGGACGTAGGTGGAGGCCGGGTTCCATGTGTAGGTGGCGCCGCCCTCGATCTTGATCCCCTGCCAGCGCGCGTCGCCCTCGAACACTTTGGCATAGCGCGCGCGGAACATGTCGCTCGTTACGCAATCGCGGATCGCGGCGTCGATCTCGGCGGAGGACGGCCACACGTCCGCCAGATACACCGGGCCGTTGGTGCCCTCGCCCAGCGGCTCGCGCACCATGTCACGCCGTACCGTCCCCGCCAAAGCGTAAGCCACCACCAGCGGCGGCGAGGCGAGATAGTTGGCGCGCACGTCCGGGCTGATCCGCCCCTCGAAATTGCGGTTGCCGCTCAGCACGGCTGCCGCCACCAGATCGTTCTTCCCGATCGCCTCGCTGATCGGTTCGGCGAGCGGCCCGCTGTTGCCGATGCAGGTGGTGCAGCCATAGCCCACCAGATTGAAGCCGAGCGCGTCGAGGTCGGCGGTCAGCCCCGCCTTGCCCAGATAATCGGTCACCACCTGGCTGCCGGGCGCAAGGCTCGTTTTCACCCAAGGCTTCACGCTCAGCCCCAGCGCGCGCGCCTTGCGCGCCACCAGCCCCGCGCCGAACAGCACGCTGGGGTTGGAAGTGTTGGTGCAACTCGTGATCGCAGCGATCACCACATCGCCGTCGCCCAGATCGTGCGCGCCGGTGTCGCCTACCGCCACACGCGGCTCGTCGCCGCGCTTGTGCCAAATCGCGGTCAGATCGGTGGCGAAGCTTTCGTCCAGCCCATCGAGCGCCACCCGGTCCTGCGGACGGCGCGGCCCCGCAAGGCTCGGCACCACCGATCCAAGATCGAGTTCGATCGTCTGGGTGAACACCGGATCGGCCGCGCCCGCCTCGTAGAACATGCCCTGTGCCCGGCAATAGGCTTCCACCAGCGCGATGCGGTGCTCGTCGCGCCCGGTGAAGCGCAGGAAGTCGATCGTCACCGCGTCCACAGGGAAGAAGCCGCAGGTCGCGCCATATTCGGGTGCCATGTTGGAAATGGTCGCGCGGTCGGGCAACGTCAGATGCTGCAAGCCTTCGCCGTAGAACTCGACGAAGCGGCCGACGACGCCGTGCGCGCGCAGGATTTGGGTGACCGTCAGCACCAGATCGGTGGCGGTGATGCCCTCGCGCATCCGCCCGGTCAGCTTCATGCCCACGACTTCGGGGATCAGCATCGATACCGGCTGGCCCAGCATCGCGGCCTCCGCCTCGATCCCGCCCACACCCCAGCCGAGCACGCCGAGAGCGTTGACCATCGTGGTGTGGCTGTCCGTCCCCACCAGCGTGTCCGGGTAGGCGACGATCGCGCCACCAGCATCGGGCGAAGTCCACACCGATTGCGCCAGATATTCGAGGTTGACCTGATGGCAAATGCCCGTGCCTGGCGGCACCACGCGGAAGTTGCGGAAGCTGTCCGATCCCCAGCGCAGGAATTCATAGCGCTCGATATTGCGGCGGTATTCGAGGTCCACATTGTCCTTGAAGGCACTCACGCTGCCGAATTCGTCCACCATCACCGAGTGGTCGATCACCAGATCGCACGGCACCAGCGGGTTGATTTTCTGCGGATCGCCGCCGAGCTTGGCCATCGCGTCGCGCATCGCGGCCAGATCTACGACCGCAGGCACACCGGTGAAATCCTGCATCAGCACGCGCGCGGGCCGATACTGGATTTCCCGCTCGACCGGCCCGTGCAGCCACGCCGCCATCGCGGCGAAATCGTCCGGCGTCACCGTGTCGCCGTCCTCGAAGCGCAGCAGATTCTCGAGCAGCACCTTCATGCTGAATGGCAGCCGCGCGATATCGCCGATCCGCGCCGCTGCCTCGGGCAGCGCATAATAGGCGTAGTCGCGGCCCTCGACGGTGAGCGTGCGGCGGGTGTGCAGGCTGTCGTGGCCGGTGGCGGTCATGGTCGATGTCCTCGGGCGTCTGTGCTGCACAGCGGTTTAGGCGGTGCGCAGTCGAGGGCAAGGGCACGCGCAAAGCGACGCTGGAATTGTAGGATCGGCCCGGCGAACATCGCGCCATGCTCGCGCGCCCGGTGCCGATCCTGTCCGTCGAAATCGCCCGAAACGCATCGTGTCGTGAACCGTCCGGGCACCGCGTTGTGAACTTCGTAGACTTCGCTCCTGCGGTATATGCCGGAGCCTGTTGCGGATCAGGCGACCTTGAAGCCCTCTCGGTTCATGCGGTTGGTGAGCTTCTTGTTCTGCTCGGGGCTGAGCTGCGCGCGCAGGCGGGGATAGATGTCATCCTCTTCCTTGCGGACATGCGCCTCGATCAGCGCGCGGAATTCGCGTACGGTCTCGATCCAGCGCGGCGAGGTCTTGTCCATTATTTCGAGGTCGTAGAGATATTGCTTCACATAGCCATGATCGTGGTTGAGATCGTCGGCCTCCGCCTTCGCACCATGCTCGCGGACCGCGCAGTAGACGATGTCTTCTTCCTGCACCGCATGTTTGCCGAGCGCGTGCTGGAGCGAGACGAGCAGCGCTGCGCGCTTCTTCACGTCTTCGGTCGTGGTGCGCTCGATCAGGTCGAAAATGCCGATCGCCATCTTGTGCTCGGCCTTCAGACCGTCGAACCAGTCGCCCGCTGCATAGGTTGCCGCCTGCACCGCCGCCTTGCGTCCGGCGGCTGCGAGCAGGCCGAGGCCGAAGCCCGCCGCGCCCGCGATCAGGCTGTTGGTGGTGGTATCCGTAGAAGTATCGCGTTCGCGCGTGCTGGTGGTCGTCATTTCAGTATCTCCAAAAGAATTGAGGCACCGCCGGGCAACGGCCGCCTGCACGCGCTGTTCCCGCCTGCGGCATACGCGCGCGAAACAATCATGCCGCGCATCCTTCCAGCCCGCGCACGCGTAGTTACCTTCGGTCCCGGCTACCGGGGCGTCTTTTTCCGGAGATTTCGCATGAAGAGTTTCAAGGCTTCGCTCGCGCTCGGTGCTATGCTGGCGGCTGCCACCCTTGCCATCGCCACCCCCGTGGTCGCGCGCGGGATGACCAAAATGGTCGGCGGCGCGGCCATGTCTCCGTCCAAGAACATCATCCAGAATGCCGTCAATTCGAAGGTTCACACCACGTTGGTCGCGGCGGTGAAGGCGGCGGGCCTCGTCGACACGCTGAGCGGCCCTGGCCCGTTCACCCTCTTCGCGCCGACCAACGCGGCGTTCGCCAAGCTGCCCGCAGGCACGGTCGATACGCTGCTCAAGCCCGAGAATATCGAGACGTTGAAGGGTATCCTCACCTACCATGTCGTCGCGGGCAAGGTCGGCGCGAAGGATCTGCTGGCCAAGATCAAGGCGGGCCATGGCTCGGCGACGCTCACCACGGTCCAGGGCGGCACGCTGACTGCCAGGAAGTCCGGCGCGGGCGTGACGATCACCGATGCGAAGGGCGATGTCGCGCATGTGACGATCGCGGACGTGGCACAGTCCAACGGCGTGATCCACGTCGTCGACACCGTGCTGTTGCCCCAGTAAACTGCTGCCACCGTCCCCCGGCACTTGCGCCGGGGGACGGCTATGGCGCGATCCGCGCGCCGTCCCACGCAAAACAGCCGCCACTGTCTTCGGGACCGAGGCCGCCCAGCACCGCAAGCAGCCGCTCCGCCGAATAGTCGGGCGCGAACAGCTTGCCCTCCGCCACGCCGCGCTGGAACGGCGCGCTGAGCGGCGTGTCGACCGTGCCTGGATGCAGGCCCACCGCAAGCGCATCGGGGTTCTTCGCCCGCAGTTCGATAGCGAAATTGGCGATCAGCATGTTGAGCGCGGCCTTGGACGCGCGGTAGGCGTGCCACCCCCCGGTGCGATTGTCTCCGATACTTCCCACGCGCGCCGACAGCGCAGCGAAGATCGCGCGTCCCCTGCGCGGCAGCAGCGGCAGGAAATGCTTGGCCACCAGCGCCGGGCCAGTCGTGTTCAGCGCGAACACGCGTGCGAACGCGTCCGGATCGATCGCCCGCCAGCTTTTTTCGGGCGCGAACCCTGGTCCGTGCAGCGCGCCCGTTGCCACGATCACGCAGCCGACCGGCCCCTCGATCCGCGCCGCTGCTGCCGCGATGCTCGCCTCATCGAGCACGTCGATCGTGCCCGCGATGCAGCCCGGCACGGCACCGCCGCCGCGCGACAGCGCATGCACCGCATCGAACCCGGCCTGCCCGAGCGCTGCCGCGAGGGCTGCGCCAATGCCGCCGCCCGTACCCACCACGACCGCGACCGAGGGCCGCACGATATCCTCCAGCGCACCGGGTTGTGCTGGCGCAGCTTCCTGTATGGTGCCCGTCATGATCTCTCCGCCCCGTCCCGCGCTGCTTCTGGGTCTCGGCGGCCTGCTTCCGCCGCTCGCCGCCTGTGTGGTCGTGCTCGCGGGCCCGGTCGAGTGGCACGCCACCGCCGCGACCGTATGCGCCACCTACGATGCCGTGATCCTGAGCTTCCTCGGCGGTGCATGGTGGGGGCTGGCGGCGCGCGGCGATCTGCCCCGGCCCTTGGGCGGGGTGCTCGCCGCGAGCGTGCTCCCCGCGCTCGCGGGATGGGGCGCGATGCTGATGAACCGGACGGGCGGGCTGATGCTGCTCGGGCTGCTGTTTCTGGTCGCGCTCTCGGGCGATGCGTGGCTCGCGTGCAGGCATTTGGCACCCGTCTGGTGGATGCGGCTGCGCGTCCCGCTCAGTCTGGGCATGGCCGCGATCGCGCTTGTGACCGGCGTTGCGATTGCGCCGGGTTGATATCGCGCGGCCCTTCGGCTAGTCGCTTTCGCTTTCCCGCGCACCCGCATCCCTGGAGGCCGCGCGGCTACCACTGGAGACAGATATGAGCGAAGCGACGCTGAAGGCGACGCCGCGCGACGGAGTTGGCAAGGGAGCCTCTCGCGCGCTGCGTCGTAACGGACGGGTTCCCGCCGTAATTTACGGTGCAGGCCTCCCCGCGACGG
>Ga0123339_10002998_pt1 | contig 11314 bp, 11 predicted proteins | sample lystaG_FD_89956 | JGI IMG/M metagenome (GOLD analysis project Ga0123339, IMG submission 89956) | Glacier valley bacterial and archeal communities from Borup Fiord, Nunavut, Canada, to study Microbial Dark Matter (Phase II) -... | ecosystem: Environmental > Aquatic > Freshwater > Ice > Glacier ... | reverse complement strand
ACTTTCGGCATGCGCTCGGGGCCGAGCACCAACAGCGACACCACCGCGATGATGCCGATTTCGCCCATGCTGAAATCAAACATGCGACTGACCTTACGGCACGTTGTCGCGTTTGATATCGCTGGTCGCGGGTTTTACGACCGGCTCGGGATCAGCCTTCAATTGCGACGGCGGATGGCTGTCGTCGTCCTGCAAACCCTTGCGGAAACTCTTGATCGCCGACGCCACATCACCACCGATATTGCCGAGCTTCTTGGTGCCGAACACGAGCACGACGACCAGCGCCACGATAATCCAATGCCAACCACTAAAACCGCCCATAAATCCTCACTTTTCTGCGTCAAACGCGTTGCGGCGATATGCCGCAATTCGATACATTCAACGCAGTACGGCAGCGTCAGATGACGCCATTAACGCGCAGTGTACTCCTCCAGACGATCGCGGAAGTCAACGACCGCACCCGGAACATTGGTGACACCACCTTCGAAGATGCGGCGCGCGGTTACGCCCTGGCCGTAAACGTCCTGATTCGAGTCGTTGTCGATCGCGATTACCGAGCCATCCAGCGCCACGCCGGCGAACAAGCCGCGACTGCGCGAATACGAAAATATTTCGGCCTTGAGTTCGCCATCGGTGGATGCCTGCGCATCGCGACCGACCGGTCCCGCCGCCACCGACGCATCGGCGCCGAGGGTGAACTTGCCATGCACGATATTATCCACGCCGCGCTGGGTGCGGAAGATCAACACTACATCGGTCGAGGAAACGCCGACCTGAAAGCCGAAACTGCCGCCGGTCATGCTGACAAAACTCGGGTTGCTCCACGTGCCATCGGCCGATTTCACCGCGATGAGACCTTCGCCGTGGCGCCCGCCGATGACAAAACCGGCCTTGATCACATCGGGAATCACCGCAATCGCATAAGCGCGCTTGAGCAGGTTCGACGGGATGCCTTTGTCGGGCGCCATCATCACTTCCTTGAGCACCCGCACTGCATCTTTCGCGCGCTTGTTTTCATCCTCACCAGCGCGTGCCGGCGCAGTGAACAGCGTGGTCAGACACAGCATGAGCAGGGCGAGGCGCGACAGCAATTTCATCATGAGTCTCCGATGGCAAAGAATGGACGGTTTAGATTACGAATATGCAGATGAACCTAGTGTTGCTATCGCGCCATCGCCGCCGCAATTATCCGGTCGCGGGGTTCCACGATGCGTGCTTCACATTGAGTGCGGGAGACTGCGCGGCCGCGATCTGGCCGAAGCACTACACTATGCGCCCGAGTATGGATGATGCCTTCTTATGCTGACAACACGACGTTACATCGGCAATGCAAAATACCAGCATGGCTCGCCCGCAAGCGCTGCCGTGTTGTTGGTCAATCTCGGCACACCGCAGGCGCCGACACCGGGCGCGGTGCGACGTTACCTGGCGGAATTTCTCGCCGATCCGCGCGTGATCGAACTGCCGCGCTGGTTGTGGTGGTTGATTCTGCATGGCGTGATTTTGCGTTTTCGGCCGCGTCGTTCCGCGCATGCCTACGCGAAAATCTGGACGGCCGAAGGCTCACCGTTATTGCTCAACAGCCAGGCGCTCGCCGACGCGCTCGATACCCGGCTGAAAACATTGCGCAGCGGTCCGATCCAGGTTCGCCTGGCGATGCGTTACGGCCAGCCCGCGGTGGCCGATGTGCTGACCGAATTGATGCGCGCGAATGTGCGTCGCGTGTTGATCTTGCCGTTGTATCCGCAATATTCCGCGACCTCGACCGGCAGCGTGATCGATGCGGTTGCGGCAACCCTCACCGACTTGCGCTGGCCGCCGGAAATCCGTTTCATCAATCAGTATTTCGACGAACCAGCGCACATCGAAGCGCTGGCGAAATCGATTGAAGCGTACTGGTCCGAGCATGGCCGTGGCGAACGTCTGCTGCTGTCGTTCCACGGCATTCCCGAGCGGTATCTGCATGCGGGTGATCCGTATTTTTGTCAGTGCCAGGCCACCGCGCAGGCGCTGGCCACGCGCCTGCAACTGGATCGTTCGCAATACCTCGTGAGTTTCCAGTCGCGAGTCGGGCGCGAGCGCTGGCTGCATCCTTATACCGATGTCGTGCTCAAGGAGTTGGCCACGCAAGGCGTGCATCACTTGCAGGTGGTGTGTCCGGGTTTTGCGGCCGATTGCCTGGAAACGCTTGAGGAAATCGCGATGCAGAATCGCGAGCTATTTCTTGGTGCCGGCGGCGAGCGTTATGACTATATTCCGGCGCTGAATGCGACTGCGGCGCAGGTCGATGCGATGGCCGAACTGGTATTGCGCCACACCCAGGGCTGGCCCGAATTCGCGTCGGACTGGTCGGCCCAGGACGATGCCAGCAAACGTGGACAAGCCGCAGCGCGTTTTCTCGACGTGGAAAAAAACGCATGACCGAGCTTGCCATCGATATCGTATTTGGTCGGCTTGCAGCCAAAGCCTGGGGCGACCCGGCGAATCCGCCGATGCTGGCCTTGCATGGCTGGCTCGATAACGCCGCGAGTTTCGCCGGCCTCGCGCCGATGCTGGCCGAGCATTATGTCGTTGCGCTGGATTTCGCCGGCCACGGCCGCTCGGATCATCGCGCGCCCGGCAACTGGTATCACCATGTCGATCATGTCAGCGATGTGCTCGAAGTCGTCAACCAACTGGGCTGGCAAAACTTCAGTCTGCTTGGACATTCGATGGGCGCGAGTATCGCGAGCATTTTTGCCGCTGCAGTGCCCGAACGGATCGAACGTCTGCTGTTGATCGAGGGTTTGGGGCCGCCCACCGCCGAGCAGGATCAGACCGTGGCGCAACTGCAGCGTGCATTGCTTCAACGCGATAGCGCGCAGGCCAAAACCCTGCGTATATTTCCAGATGTCGAAGTCGCCATCGAGGCGCGCATCAAGGCAAATGGACTATCGCGGCAAGCGGCGGAATTGCTGGTGGAGCGTGGCATCAAGCCGGTCGAAGGTGGGTTCAGCTGGTCGTCGGATCCGCGCCTGATGCTGGCATCGCCGTTGCGTTATTCCGAGCCGCAAATTCTCGCGATCCTGCGCGGCCTTCGTGTATCGACTGTGCTCGTGATGGCAGAGCCGCCGATGCCGTATTTCAAACCCGAAATCATGCAGGCGCGCATCGCTGCGGTCGAAGACATACGTGTGATTCGCGTGCCGGGCTCGCACCATTTGCATTTGGAACAGCCGGCGCAGATCGTGCCGCTATTGCGTTGAAATCCCGCATCGCGATCGCGATCACAGTCAACTGATAAGCCGACCCAGTTCTGCCTTCAACGCATGGCCGCGGGTCTTGAGCCAGTCGCGCTGGGTTTTCCAGTCCGGATACAACGATGCGACCAGTGCCCAGAAGCGCGGCGAATGATCGCGAATGCGCAAATGACACAGCTCGTGCACAACGACGTATTTCAGCGCTTCGGGCGGCGCCAGTGCGAGCGCGAGATCCAGGGTCACGCAATCGCGACTGTCCAGACTGCCCCACAGGCTTTTCAGCGGCTTGACGCGCAGACCGGTGGGCGCGAGATTCAGCTCGGGCGTGTAACGTGCAAACCAGCGCGATACGTCACGACGTATCTGCGCCTGCAGGAACGAATGCAACAACGAACGCGCCGCACCGAGACTTTGCTCGTTATGCGGTTTTGGCAAGGTCAGCACGAGCTTGTCATCGACCAGTTCGATGCGCGGATACACGCCTTGGCGCCAGATCAGCTGGGTGGTTTCGCCACGCAACGGAATCAGCGTCGGCGCGCCCGGCAACAGCGGTGGCGGGCCATCGTGGTCCAGATGCAGTTCGTCGAGTTTGCTTTCCAGCCATTCGCCGTGCTGGCGCAGAAAAGCAAAAACCTGGGCCGGATGCGTGCCTTCCGGATAGGTCAGATGGGCGCCGCTGGAAGTCACGGTGAGGCGCAGCCGCCGCGCGCGTGGGTGCGACGAACGCCGCACCTTGATCGCACCGCCGCTGGGCGTGGATAACTCCAGATAATCGTCTTGCCCGGTCGTGCTCATCGTTTCGTTTCAGCCCTGTACCCGGCGGTGCGATCTCAAGCGGGATCGATCGGTCGGGGCAATCCAAACCATTCCTGCAATCGCGCCAGCAGGCGCTCCAGCTCTAGTGTCATCAGCGCAAAACGCGCATCCAGTTCAGCGGCAGCGGATTCGCGCGAATCCTCGCCGAGTTCATCCAATACCTGATCGAGGAAGCGCAACTTACGCAGCACGACATCCTCGCCCAGTACAAAACTTATACGGTCTTCAAACGTCAAACCGAGCTGAAACACTTGTTTCCCGGTCTTGATGTGCTCCCGCACCTCATCGGTTTCAAGGTCCTGGCGCCGGCAGCGGACGATCGCGCCGGATTCCGCCGGATCACGCAGTTCGCATTCGTCGCCCAAAGTCAGGCCTGGCGGTAGCTTGCCACTAATCAGCCAGTCCGTCATCAGCACGCGGGGTGCCTCTTCCGGGCTGGCCGGAATGGCCGGAAAACTGCCCAAGGCCTCACGAACCTGGGTCACCGCGTCTTCCGCCTGCTTACGGCTGGCGCTGTCGACCACGAACCATCCATTCTTGCTGTCCAGATAAGCATGCAATCGTGACGGTCGTATGAACGCGCGTGGCAGCAGATCGGTAAAAACCTCTTCTTTCAAACGCTTGCGTTCGCGAGCGCCAATGCGGCGACCTTCTTTTTCGATAATTGCCTCGATTTTTACCGCCAGCGCTTCGTTGACCACGGTGCTTGGCAGGAGTTTATCCTCGCTGCCAACCGTGATCAGGGCGAATTCGCCGACACGATAAACCAGCTTTTCCTCATTCCTGCCCAATGGCGAAACAAAACCGCGCGTGGACAGCTCGATCGGCCCGCACGGGCGCAGACGCGCCTGGTCGAGGCTTTCATCGAGCGTTTTGAGCGAGGCGGAGACTTTTTCGGAAAAACGAAACACGGTCAGATTGCGAAACCACATAAGACTCAGGACTCTTGGGAAACAGAAGGAATTGCCGCAGCCGGACTATCGGTACGACAGAATAGCTGTAGCGCAGCAACGCAGATTACGCCGGTACGAGATCAGAACATGAGATCAGCATATCGCGTGGATTTTGTGGTCGACATCACTTTCGGCATCGGTCGATTCCGCGCCGTCGCCAAGCAACCAGTCCGACGCTGAAAGCGGGGTGGCCGGGTCGCGCGTACCGAGCGTAGCAAAGTCGAACAGCGTGCGGTCCGCCAGTTGCGACGGCGCGACATCGCCAAGCGCGCGCGAAATATTCTCGATGCGACCGGGTTGTTTGCGCTCCCAGTCGGCCAGCATTTCCTTGATCGCCTGCCGCTGCAGGGTTTCCTGCGAGCCGCACAAGTTGCACGGAATGATCGGGAACTGGCGCAGCTTGGCGAACGCGGCCAGATCGTCTTCCTTGCAGTACGCCAGCGGCCGGATCACGACATGCCGGCCATTGTCGGATTGCAGTTTCGGCGGCATCGCCTTGAGCTTGGATTGGTAGAACATGTTGAGGAATAGCGTTTCGACCATGTCATCGCGATGGTGGCCGAGCGCAATCTTCGTCATGCCTTCGCGCTCGGCAAATTCGTACAAGGCACCGCGCCGCAATCGCGAGCAGAGACCGCACATGGTCTTGCCTTCTGGAATCACGCGTTTGACCACGCTGTAGGTATCCTGCTGCAGGATATGAAACGGCACGTTCAAAGAGCGCAGGTAATCCGGCAATACATGCGCCGGGAAGCCCGGATGTTTTTGATCGAGATTGACCGCGATCAGCTCGAAATTCACCGGTGCCTTGAGCTTCAGCGCGAGCAGGACATCGAGCATCGCATACGAATCCTTGCCGCCGGACAAACACACCATGACACGGTCGCCCTCCTCGATCATGCGGAAGTCGGCAATCGCCTGCCCGACCTGGCGACGCAAGCGCTTGGCCAGTTTGTGGGCATTGATTTCGTGTTGGCGCAACGCGGCGGTCATGGCGGATCGGTGAGGTTATGAACTGGATATTGTACGACCGAATGCCGCTGTTTCGGCAGTCGCAAACGGCATGCTGTTCGCGCGCCCGATGCGGCGCTAAACTCGCTGGACGTTATCGCCACGAGCTTGCATGAGCAACATCGATCGCGCCCAACTTGTGCAGCAGCTCACCGAATTGCGGACCGAACATCGCGATCTGGACGAGGTCATCATCCATTTGGCGGCGCATCCGGCCACCGACGAGCTGCGCCTGAAACGGCTGAAAAAACGCAAGCTGCGGATCAAGGACATCATCGGCTACATCGAGAGCAAGCTGATTCCCGACCTGGACGCGTGAAGCTTTGCTTCGCGATTTATTCGCCCGGCGGTGGATTCGTCGTCGGCTCGATCGCCAGGCTGCTGCGGCCTTCATCGGTCAGCTTGAGAATGCCGTGGCGGATTTCCCGGCTCAAGATCAGCTTCGCATCGCGCCCGACCACTTCGAGCGATGCATCGAAGTCGAGCTTGCCGGATTCGTCGTTCCAAACTACGCGGCGCTGCTTGAGCTGCTGGATGAAACTGCGGAACAGGCTCTTGTCGAAGAATTCCGGCGCGTTCATTTCGTGCAACAGCGACAAGCGTTGCGCGGTCAGGTGGCAGAGATTTTCCAGCTCGCCGGCGCTCAAGGTGCGCGGCCCGTTTTTCACAAGCAAGGCGATGGTGATGTAATAACGCTCGAACGCCTGCAGCAGACTGTGGGCGATCGTGCGTAGCTGGAATGCGGTATCGCTCTGTCCTGCGGCGCGGCTCAGCGTGCGGCCTTCCGACTCGCTTTGCAGCAGGCCGCGCACGACGAAAAACTCGATCGTGGCGGTGATGCGAGCAACAAATTCGTCTTCGCTCCACGGCAGGAAAAGTTCGGCCTGCAGGAACGGATAAATCAGCTTGCCGAGGCGGAGTATGGATGCGCGTGTTATGCGGCGCGTGTTGATGAAACAGCACGCGATCCACGCCGACGTCGTGAACAAATGCAGCACGTTGTTGCGGAAATACGAGAGCAGCACCGCGTTTTTGCCTTCGCACAGCAGCACGTCGCCGAGCGGATGCGACACGCGCTGGATCATCTGCATGCGTTCGCCGTAAGCAATGATTTCGGCCGGCGTGAGCGCAGTCACCGTAACGCGATCCGAATACGGCAACGTGTTCAACAGCGCCTTGCTGAGCTCCAGTTGCACCAGCAGATCCGATTCCGCGAGCGCGTGTTTGCGGGTGGCCAGCAGCGCGATCGCGAGCAGGTTGATCGGATTGACGTCGGCGGCGCGATTGATGTTGATCTGGATCGTGTCGGCCAGCGTGGCCACCGCCGCATTGAACCATTCCGGCTTGTCGTCGGGATTCTGCGCGACCGCCGCGCGCCAATTGGGTGCGTTTTTATCGAGCAGATCGGCGAGAAAAACCGGTTCGCCAAAATTCACCACGACCTTGCCATAACGTTGCCGCAGCACACCGAACGAGCGCAGCAGGCCGAGCCAGGTTTCTTTTTCCTTGGGCTTGCCGGAAAGTTCGCCCATGTACGAATTGCCTTCCATGAGCTTTTCGTAACCAACGTACACCGGCTGGAACATTACCGGACGGCGCGGCGCACGCAGGAACGCGCGTACCGTCATCGTCAGCATGCCGACGCGTGGCGTGAGCAATCGACCGGTACGCGAACGGCCGCCTTCGATGAAATATTCGATCGGCACTCCGCGCTCGACGAGCTGGCTCACGTACTCGTTGAACACCACCGAATACAGCGCGTTGCCCTTGAAGCTGCGACGCATGAAAAACGCACCGCCGCGACGCAGGATCGAACCCAATCCCGGCAGGTTCAGATTGATACCGGCGGCGATATGCGGCACCACCAGTTTGTTCTGGTACAGCAGGTACGACAGCAGCAGGTAATCGATATGACTGCGATGGCACGGCACGTAAATGATTTCGTGACCCGGCGCGGTGGTGCGCAGGGATTCGAAATGATTCATGCGCACGCCGTCGTAAATCCGGTTCCAGAAACTGGTCAGCAGGAATGACAGCGAACGCACTACGGGGTGCGAATAATCCGCGGCGATTTCCCAGACGTAACTGCGCGCGCGCGCCTGCGCCTGTTCGAGCGTCAGGCTTTCCTTGCTCGCTACGCTCGCGATTACCGCACGAACCGGATCGGCGTTGACCACGGTATCTACCAGCGTGCGTCGATGCGACAGATCGGGGCCGATCACCGCCGCGCGAATGCGGCGGAAATGGGCGCGCAACACGCGCGAGAATTTGCGCAGGGTATTCGGGGCGTCGTGCTCGTCGCTCAGCACCTGGCGCAACGACACCGGCGTGGAGAACTGCACAATCGTATCGTGGCCGTTCAGCAGCAGCGCCAGCAAGCGTCGGAAGCGACCGACCACGACCCAGTTTTCCGAGAACAACACACCGAACCAGCCCGACTGACGATCCGGCGCTCGTCCGACAAAAATCGAAACCGGCACCAGCTGCACATCCAGTTCGGGGTGCGTGCGCAAGGCTTCGAACAATTGCGCCAGCGTTTCGGAATGCGTGCGCGGCGAGCTGCGCCCGATCAACCAGCCCTTGCGACGCGACAGCGCAAACATCGCCCGCGGCTTGCGCAAATCGCCTAGCACGAACGGCAATAATGGCGAAGGCAGGTCGGCTTCGCGACACGCCTGTTCGAGGATGATTCGATCAGATAACCGGTAACGTTCGGTGACGTAACACACCGGCAGCGTCTGCAGCAGCGTGGCAGCCGGATTGATCGGTTCGCGTCGGATGCGAATGCGCGACTTGAACACAGCGCCCAGCAGACGCATCCACCACGGCGCGCGCGCGACAGTGGACGAAGAAGATTCGGTGATCAAAGGCTGATCCATGACCGACATAAGGCGAACGCGGCTGACAGATGCGGATAATACGTCAGTGCGACTGCATCAACGGCAATAGAAGAACGGAGCAGTGGCGGCGGCTGAGCGGATCACGATACAGCCCGAGGCCCATATTGGCCTCGGGCTGTTGTTTCCAATTGCCGTGCTTAGTGTTTCTCGACCGGCTTGAGGCCGGAATCATCGGCCGGCTGGAAGGTTTTGCCGGGTTCGGCTGCAGGCTCGGCAGCGGGTGTCGCCGCAGCAGGGGCAGCAGCAGCGGTTTTCGCGGCTTCGGCAGCAGCAGCTTCCTGCTTCAGCTTGTTGAACTGTTCCAGCGCCTGCTTGCCATACCAGCGGCCATCGACCTTGACCATGTCGCTATCGGACGACAGCGGCGTATCGAACAAGGTGTAGCTGAGTTTGATCTTGGCGGCATCGCCCTGATTAGTCACGGTTTCGACCTTGGCCGAATCCAGCGTCTTGTCGATCGAGAAACCATAAACCTCGAAAACCTGTTTCACGCCACCGAGCACGATGCCGGCTTTCTGCATGCCTTGATCGTAGGTCAGCGCGCGTGCTTCATCGAGCGTTTTGACATTGATATCGCGTGCGGTTTTGCAACCCACTGCGATGGCCTGCTTGACCAGGGCGGGATCGGTGAACTTGACTTTCTGTGCCCATGCCGCGGTGGCGGCAATCGCAGCGGTGGCCTGTTCTTTCTGCTTGTCGTCGAGATCCTTGCTCTGCTGTACCGAGCTCTGCAGCATGCCCTGGCCCATTGCGATCATCATCGGCATCTGCTGCGCCATCTGTGCATCGGCTTCTTTCAGCTTCGGCTCGATTTCGGCATACAGCTTGGCTTCGGCGTCCGGCGCAGTGAGCTTGGCCAGACCTTCGGCGAATTTCTTGCGATCTTCGTCGGTAATGGGATCCTTGTTGAGATCCTTGTTCCAGTCAGCCTTGATCTTGGCCAGCTGTGCAGTTGGCAAGCTGTTATCGAGCAGGGCGCCGATATTGTTGCTGCGTAGCGCTTGCAGGGAAGCCTTGACTGCCGCATCCGGCGTTGCCGCTGCCGGTGCAACCACAGGCGCAGCTGGTGCGGCGGCTTGCTGTTGCTGGTTGCAACCGATGGCGGCGCAGGCAAAAGCCAGTGCCAGCGAAAGTCGAGTAAGTTTGATTGACATGACGAGCCGTCCCCACGTTATGGATTGAGAATGGCGCACTCTAGGCAGTGAGCGTGCAATTGGCAAGCGCGGAATGCTGCGGGGGAAAATCCTCAGATGGCCGTTGCGGCCATCTGAGTAACGTCCGGTGATTAACCGGAGGGGGAACTTGTGTCGACGACGCCATAATACTTAGCGAGCATAGTTAATGCAACACATTAAGTATGCGACGGCAACACAATGAATTTGAATGGATTACTTGGGCGTTTTACGATCTGCCAACGCACCGGCGATGCTTGCCTGAATCGCCTCGGCGGCATCTCGCGGATTTTCGGCGTTGCGGATCGGGCGCCCCACCACGATGTAATCCGCACCCAGCGCAAACGCTTCGGCGACATCCACCGTGCGCTTCTGGTCATCGGTATTGCTGATCGGACGAATGCCCGGGCAGATCACAATAAGGCGCGGATCCACCTGCGCGCGTAATGCCGCCACCTCCAGTCCCGATGTAATCACGCCATCGCAGCCCGCTTCGAGCGCGGCCTTGGCGCGCGACAGCACGAGCGTCTGCGCATCGCACGCGAAACCCAGATCGTCCAGGTCACGTTGATCGAGGCTGGTCAGCGCGGTCACCGCCAGCAGCTTGATCTTGCCTTTCACTTCCGCCGCGGCACGCATCATCGCGTTATTGCCGTGGATGGTGCAGAACGTGACCGGATAACGCGTCAGGCCTTTTACCGCAGAAGCCACCGTCGCGGGCACGTCGAAAAATTTCAGGTCGACGAAAACTTTTTTGCCACGCGCATCCAGTTCGTGCAGTACCTCGAAATATTCGCCGCTGGTGATCAGCTCCATGCCGATCTTGTAGAAAATCACGGAATCGCCGAGACGTTCCACCCACGCCAGGGCGTCATTTTTGCTGGGAACATCGAGCGCGAAAATCAGGCGTTCGCGGACAGGAATATCGTTGGTCGAAGTCATGCGAACGCTCTCGGTTTGAATGAATATGCGTAGTGTAGCGGCACCGATTGTCCTGACCAACAAATCGCCGGGCACCAGTTTCGTGCAATAAAAAGGCCACCCGATTGCTCGGGTGGCCTTGATTTTTCAGTTAGCGCGAACGCAGCTTGTAGCGATCAATGTACCGTCAAGACTACCGGTGCTACCAATGACGGGTTGTTCTGGTCATCCGAATTGACGCAGACGTTGGCGTTGTACTTGCCGACTGCGAGTCCGGTGGCGTTGAAAGTAACCGTCGTTGT
>Ga0123339_10002996_pt1 | contig 11314 bp, 11 predicted proteins | sample lystaG_FD_89956 | JGI IMG/M metagenome (GOLD analysis project Ga0123339, IMG submission 89956) | Glacier valley bacterial and archeal communities from Borup Fiord, Nunavut, Canada, to study Microbial Dark Matter (Phase II) -... | ecosystem: Environmental > Aquatic > Freshwater > Ice > Glacier ... | reverse complement strand
TTCGGGAAAACGAGCGCAACGTGGTGTTCCAGGAGTACAAGGACCGCGAGGGCGAAATCATCACCGCCACGGTGGTCCGCATGGACAACAAGGGCAACATCTTTGTGGATTTGGGCCACGGTGAGGCCATCATGCCGCCCAAGGAGCAGATTCCCGGCGAGCGGCTGATGAACGGCTCGAGGGCCAAAATCTACCTCAAAGAAGTGCGCCAGACCGCCCGAGGACCGTCTATTCTGGCGTCCAGGGCCGACGAAAAACTGCTCGAGTACCTGATGCGCCAGGAGATTCCCGAGGTCGGCGACGGCACCGTGGAACTCAAAGCGATTGCGCGCGAAGCGGGGCAGCGCAGCAAGGTGGCGGTGTACTCGAGAAACAGCAACGTGGACCCCATCGGGGCCTGTATCGGGCACCGGGGCAACCGCATTCAGGCCGTGACCGGAGAGCTGGGCCGTGAGCGGGTGGACGTGATTTTGTGGGACTCGAACGCTCGAGAGTTCATCCGCAACGCGCTGAGTCCGGCTAAGGTGGGCTTAATCGAGGTCAACACCGAGACCGAGGACGCCACCGTGACCGTGACCGGAGACCAGCTCTCACTGGCCATCGGCAAGGGCGGTCAAAACGTGCGGCTGGCGGCCAAGCTGACCGGGTTTCGCATTGATTTGAAGGAAACCAAAGCGATTTCGGACCTGGACCTCGCCATGCAGCAGGCCGCGCTCGACGAAAGTTCGGCGGGCAAGTCCAGCACCCACGCGGCTTTTGAAGCGCTGTTCAAGGACGCCCGCACCGTGGCCACCGCCACGCCTACCGGTGAAACCGAGCTGAGCGAAGACGGGATTTAAGGATGGATGGGGAGAGGGATGGGGAGATGGGGAGGCGGACAGGCCCGATAGGCGGCCCGCCCCGAGAGGTGGCGCAATTGGGCCAAGACAGTGCCGCTTTGTCCGAGACATGGGGAGATGGGGAGAAAGAGTTTAGCTCGAGCGCCGAAGTTTCTCGGTTGGTCCTTGATTCACAGTCCCTCGAGAATCTCACCTCCAATCCTCCAAGCCTCTCTCTCTCTCGAGCCAAGCATGTCCCCGAGCGCACCTGCGCGGCTTGCCGCACCAAAATGGCGCAATCCGACCTCTACCGCATTCGCAAAACCCCCGATGGGTGGACAATGGACTCGAGTGTGACCGTGGGGCGCAGCGCTTACCTGTGCTCGAGTCCCTACTGTCACGTCGAGAAGCGCCTCAAGCGCACTTTCGGAGCACAAGCCGCTCAAATATCAGAAGTGCTGAGAGCGCTCGAGGGTCAAAAAGAGAAGTTGTCCGGTGCGAACATCGGGTAAAATACCTTCCGCGAGCCTTTCTTAGCCCCCTTTAAGCCCTTTTCCCTATTCTCGAGAGCGCATTATGTCGAAATAATCGCACCTCTCCGAACCCCGGAGGAAACCGCATGTCCAAAGTCCGCATTTACAGTCTGGCCAAAGAGCTTGGCCTGGAAACCGCCAAAATGCTCGAGCTGCTCGACACTTTAGGCGTCGAGTACAAGTCTCACTCGAGCACCCTGGACGACGATTTGGTCGAAACCATCAAAGGCATGGTGGCCGAGCAGAAAGCAGATTCAGCCGCACCCTCGAGCGCCCCTGTTTCCAGCGAAGCCGCCTCGAGCGCCCCCACACCCACTCCCGCCGTTCAGAGCGAAGAAAAGCGAGAAACCCCTATTACCCAAAACACCAGTTCCACCCCGTCTGCCCCCCTTGCCACTCAAGAGCAAAGCTCGAGTGTGCCTGCTCAGACCGCCGTGCTCGAGCTGCCGCACCGCGCTCCGGTGGTGACCATCATGGGCCACGTAGACCACGGCAAAACCAGCTTGCTCGACTACATCCGCAAGACGAAGGTGGCCGCAAAAGAGGCCGGGGGCATCACCCAGCACGTCGGTGCCTTCGAGGCCCAGACCTCGAGAGGCAAGGTGGTGTTCATTGACACGCCGGGACACGAGGCGTTCACCACCATCCGCGCGCGCGGTGCCAAAGTAGCCGATATCGCCATCATTGTGGTGGCTGCCGACGACAGCATCATGCCGCAGACCCGCGAAGCGATTGCCCACGCCCAGGCCGCCAAAGTGCCGATTATCGTGGCTATCAACAAGATTGATTTGCCGCAGGCTGACCCCGACCGGGTGAAGACCGACCTCACCCAAGTCAACTTGGTGCCCGAGGACTTCGGCGGCGACACCATCGTGGTGAATGTCAGCGCCAAAACTGGGGCGGGCGTCGAGGAGCTGCTCGAGTACATCAGCTTAACCGCTGAAATCGAGGACCTGCGCGCCGACCCCAACGGTGAATTCAAAGGTGTGGTCATCTCGAGCCGGGTGGACAAGCAGATGGGCGTGCTGACCAACTTGATGGTGCAGGCCGGAACGCTCAATGTGGGCGAATTTCTGGTGGTGGGCGAGGGCTACGGTAAAATCAAGGCTATGACCAACACGGCGGGCGAGCGCATCAAGAGCGCCGGACCCTCCACCCCGGTGCAGGTGCTGGGCTTTTCAGTGACGCCCTTTCCCGGTGAGCAAGCGGCTCGAGCGAAAGACGAGCACGGCGCGAGGGACCTGATTGCGGGCCGGGTGGACGTGCGCCGCGACCTGGAAGCCCTTACGCTCGAGAGCAAGAAGCGACTGCTCACCCTGGCTGAGGTGATGGGGTCGCTCGAGCAGATTAGGGAAGTCAACCTGATTCTGCGGGCCGACAACCAGGATTCGCTCGAGGCCATCGGGTACATCCTGAGCAAGTACGGCAACGAGGAAGTGGTGGTGAACGTGCTGCTTTCCGGGGTGGGCGCACCCAGCGAGGGCGATGTGCTGCTGGCTTCTACCGCCGGGGCCACTATTCTGTGCTTCAACGAAACGGTGCCCCCAGGAATTCAGCGGGCGGCGGACTCGAGGGGCATCTCGATTAAGAGCTACCGCATCGTGTACGAACTCGAGCAGGAAGTGGAGCGCTTACTCAAGGGCACGGTCGAGCCGGTGTTCGAGGAGCGCTACCTGGGCCGCGCCGAGGTCCGCATGGTCATTCCGGTTCCCAAAGTAGGCCACTCTATCGCCGGGTCCTACATTCAGGACGGCTTATTCCGCCGCAACGCCAGGGCGAAAGTCCTACGAGGGGGTAAAACCGTCTTCGAGGGCACCTTAATTGGCCTCAAGCGCTTCAAAGACGACGCCCGCGAGGTGCTCAAGGGCTTCGAGTGTGGTGTGAATATGGACTGGGACGGCTTTGAAGTGGGCGACCTGATTGAAGCCAGCGAGATGGTGGAGATTAAAGCTTAGCTCGAGCATGTAGCCTCAACCTTAGCCCGAGCATAGTGACCAGGTTGGAAGGGGACGGTTTTAAGGCCGTCCCTTTTTTTATAGCTCGAGACGTTTCTAAAGCTCGAGACGATAAGATTGTCGAGCCGAACCCACCAGAAAATCGGTCCAGCACGCTCGAGGGGAGGAGTAATTTTTCCTGTTTGCCTTCTCGAGCCGCGCGACTTGACAGCCAGAACTCGAGCAGGTATTATTCAACCAATAAGTTGGTGGAATAAATGAGCAGACCGAAAGCGCTGGACAACCAAACTCACGAAAAACTTCTCGATGTGGCCGAAGACCTGTTCTCGAGGCGGGGCTACGCCTCGGTCAAGCTGCGCGAAATTGCGCTGGCGGTGGGCATTCATCACGCCTCGCTGTACTACTACGTTCCCGGCGGCAAGGAGCAACTCTACCTGGAGGTGATGCGGCGCAACGCTCAGCGGCACAGCGAGGGCCTGAGCCACGCGATTGAACACGCGGATAACACTTTGCGCCACAAGCTCTACGCGGTGTCTGACTGGTTGCTGTCGCAGCCTCCGTTGGACTCGGCTCGCATGGCCTTCGCAGATTTGCCCGCGCTCGAGCCAGAAAATGCCCAGCGTCTGTCCAGCCTCGCTTACGACGCGCTGCGAATTCCCATCGTGGGCGCGCTCGAGGCGCATCAAAAGCAGACTACCTTGCAGGACCTCGGCGGTGCGGCCATGCTGCTGGTTAGCATCGTGCAGAGCGTTCACCTCATCCCCGAGCGTTTTTTAACTGCTCCAGACGAGCGTCATCAGATTGGGCGGCGCTACGTGGACATGATTCTGGACGGCTGGCTCGAGCGCTGATTTTTTTACCCTGTTTATCCACCAACTTATTGGTTAAAAGGAGAGTTATGAAACCCATTTGCGATGCCCTGATTTTCCTCGAGCGCCGCCTCAACGTGTGGCTGGTCGCATCTTTCGTGCTGCTGTCCAACGTGTGGTGGACCGTGGTATTGCAAGCGCTCAACCGCCAGTTTATCGCGCTGTCGGGTTACGCCCTGCCAGACCTGCAAAACGGAACCTTCGCGCCGCGCATCACGCTCGAGGGCTTCTTAAATCAGCTCTCGAGCTACAACAACGCCGCTCGAGGGTTTTACTGGACCTTCTTCGTGCTGGACAACATCGTTCCAGTGGTGGCCTTCGCCCCGTTCGCGCTGCTGTGGATTTACTTTCTGAGGAGCAGCCCCAACCGCCTGTACCGCGCGCTGCTGGCTTCGCCTTTTATCCTGATTCCGCTGGGCATCGGCTTGTTCGACTGGTGGGAGAACCTGTTTTACGCCGCTGCGATTCAGAACGGCTCAGCTCCGCAGACAGGTACGCTGATTCAGGCTGGGTTCGCCTTCGGCTTCATCAAAGGTCTTTGCGTGCAGGCCACCTTTTTTCTCACCGGACCGATGCTGATTTACCACCTGTTCACTCGTTTGCAGCGAGCCTTGAAGCGCCCACTGCCTTCCAAAGCCAGCTCGAACGCTTGACTCGCAGGGGCTGCTTTGAGATTCGCATTGACCCCCCACCGCCTAACGTGTACACTCGAGCGCGTGAAGGGTTCCTCGAGCTTTGTCAACACCACTACTTACTAGGGCAGCGGATTTTTTATTCCGATGCCCTGACCTACCCCTAAAAAGGTAGGTTTTTTGTTGGACTGCTCGAGGTAAAAGGAGTTTTGCGTTTTGCGAAGCTTGTGCCAAAGACAAGACCGCCAGCGACTCACAACCCACCACTCAAAACTCACCACCTTGGTCAAGGAGACGCTATGAAACTAGCCATCGTAGGAGCCACCGGGGCCGTGGGACACGAATTTCTGGGCGTGCTCGAGCGCTCGAGCCTGAAGTTCCGCGAATTGCAACTGTATGCCAGCCCCAGAAGTGCAGGAAGTACCCTCGAGTTTCGGGGTGAGCAAATTACCGTGCAGGTCACGCCCGAGGACGCTATTCCTGCCGATGTGATTCTGGCCAGCGCGGGAGCCAGCATCTCTAAAGCGCTGGCTCCCGCCTGGGTGGCAGGAGGTTCGGTGGTGATTGACAACTCGAGCGCGTTTCGCTACGACCCCGAAATTCCGCTGGTCTGCCCGGAGGTGAACGGAGAAGCCGCCCTCGAGCACAAAGGCATCATCGCCAATCCGAACTGCACCACTTTAATCGAGGTGCTGGCCCTCGCGCCCTTGCACAAAGCCTTCGGCATCCGGCGTGCCATCATCAGCACGTATCAGAGCACCAGTGGCGCGGGCGCAAAAGGGATGCAGGAACTAGAGACCGAGACCCACAAGGTGCTGCACGGTCAGGCCGCTGGACACGAGGTGTTCGCCCACCCCATCGCCTTCAACCTGATTCCACACATAGACGTGTTTCTGGAAAACGGCTACACCAAAGAGGAGATGAAAGTGGTTTGGGAAACCCGCAAAATCATGGGACTGCCCGACCTAAAAATTTCGTGTACGGCGGTGCGGGTGCCTATCCTGCGGGCGCACTCTGAAGCCATCACCCTCGAGCTGGAACGGCCCGCCACCCCGGAGGCAGCGCGGGCGGTTCTGGAGCAAGCGCCCGGACTCGAGGTGCGCGACAACCCCGACCAGAAGCTCTACCCCATGCCGCTGACCGCCAGCGGCAAGTGGGACGTGGAGGTGGGCCGCATTCGCTCGAGCCTGGTGTTCGAGGGCGGACTCGAGTTTTTCGTGTCTGGGGACCAGTTACTCAAGGGCGCGGCGCTCAACGCGGTGCAGATTGCCGAGTATTTGCAGGCGCATGGGAGGATTTAGACCTCAGACGTTAGATTTTGGAGAGTGACGTTTGACAGGTCGGGTGCGGTGTGGACTCGAGGAAGAAGGTTTTGAATGTTAGAGAACGCTTTCTGGACGCAGCAACAGGTGCTCGAGGGCCGATTTATTCGCCTCGAGCCACTGAGTCTCGAGCACGCAGGCGGCTGGCTGAAGTTTTACGACCCTGCCACCTTCGAGTTTCAGGGTCGGGGTGGACCCGAAGAACCGACGCTCGAGGCCGTGCAGCGCTACCTGAAGCGCACACTCGAGGAACCTAACCGCTTGAACTGGACCATCTTTCATCTCGAGTCGGGCGATATCGCAGGCCGAATTTCGTACTCGGAGATGCGCCCTGCACATAAAGCGCTCGAGGTCGGAACGACCTTATTCAAACCGTTCTGGGGCACAGCGGTCAACCCCGAGGCCAAACTGTTGATGCTCGAGCGGGCTTTTGAAGTTCTAGGCGCGGTGCGGGTTCAATTCAAGTCGGATGCTCGGAATTTGCGTAGCTACCGCGCCCTCGAGAAGCTGGGCGCGGTTCGGGAAGGCGTTTTGCGGCGCTATCAAACCCGGCCCGACGGCTATCAGCGCGACAGCGTGATGTTCAGTGTGCTCGAGGACGAGTGGCCCGAAGTGCGCTCGAGATTGCAAGCTCAACTCGAGCGGTTTTCAAGCGAAACGAGGTCGAGATGATAACAATTCCGGCAACTATATCTGATGCCCTCGAGCGCTTTGCAGCCGTGCTCGAGCGTGACTATACGCGTCTCGAGGATATGACCTCCGCTCAGGTGGAAACCCCTTGAGCAGCGGGAAAGTGGACCCCTAAGCAAATTGTCGGCCACCTGATAGATTCGGCGGCCAACAACCATCAGCGCTTCGTGCGCGGTCAGCTCGAGCCGCAACCGACCTACGTTTCCTACGACCAGGATACCTGGATGGACTTGCAAAATTACGCCGCTCGAGACTGGAGCGAGCTTTTAACCCTCTGGTACGCCTACAACCGCCATTTGCTGCACCTGATGAGGACCGTCAAGATTGAGGCGCTCGAGCACGGGTTTCAGAACCAGAACTTTACCCTCGAGTTCCTGATGCGCGATTATATACGTCACTGTGAACATCATCTGGCCCAGATTTTGCTGGCATCGCAGGGTTGATGAAACAGTAAATAGGAGCACAAAAAAAGAAGCTGTACTGGGCAGCTTCTCGAAGTTATTTCACAATCGCTTTACGTCTACCCGCGCGTCAGGGTCACATTGGCAGGAACAATGACAGGATTAGGAGACGCATTAGATGTGAGTGTGGCAGACAACCTTCCACTCGCGCTGGCTCCGCTCAAAACTAATTTTCCCGTGAATATGCCACTAATTCGACCACCTATTACAGCACCTGTATCTACCACACCGGAGATAGAAAGATTAGTTGCTCCATCGTTTTGAATTGTTCCTTGAAACGTGCCAGTATCGGTAGAAGCAGGGGAGGTGATTTTCCCATCTGAAGCCACAGTTAGGGGAATTTGTTGCAAGCGTGTGTTGGTTCCGCCTAGAGACTCCAGGGTAATGTCGGCGTTCCAATTTCCTGCGAAGGCATTGGTCGCGGCGGGAGTGCCCACGTTGTTGCAGCCAGATAATAGAACCAGTGCGGTGAGGGGAGCCGTGATGAAAGCGAGGTTTCTGAGCATATCTCTCCTTCGACGCCTGAAACTAAACATGAGTATGCTCTTGAATTTACATAATAAAGAAAGATTTCTACTCAGATAATTTCAGACAATTCTAACTATGCCTACATAAAATTCTAAGTTCGCACCAAAACTCGAGATTCCTATACACTGACCTCACATGCAAACTGCTGCCCTACCTCGAGCGCCGCTGCACCGCTACTTCGTTCTGTCCGCGTACTGGTTCGGCTCCTCGTTTCAGTGGTTTTTGCTGCTGCCCATCCTGATGCCCAAAGACGTGGCTCACTTGGTAGGAGAGGCCGACAAGGGCACGTATCTGAGCGTCTTGTTGGGCATTCCGGCGCTGATTCCGCTGATTCTGCCGCCCTTTTTAGGGGTCTGGTCGGACCGGGTAGGTCGCCGCTTGCCGTTTCTGGGCTGGGGCGTGCTCATCACGGTGCTGGGACTGGCGGTCATGTTCGTGGCCCCCGGCTACGCGCTGTATTTCGTGGGGTACGTCGTGGTGCAACTGGGCAACGCCATCGCGGCCAGTCCCTACGCCGCGCTCATCCCCGACGTGGTTCCCGCACAGGACATGGGTCGGGCCAGCGGTGCGATGGGTTTTTTACAGCTCAGCTCGCAGATTGCCGGAGGGGTGGCGCTGCTGCTGCTCTCGAGTCGTGCGGCGCAGTACGGCGTTTTGGCGCTGGTGCTCGTTCTGGCAACCGTCATCACCCTGCTGGGCGTGAAGGACCCGCAAATCAAGAAAGCGGGGTCCGAGACCGCGCCGCTGAGAACTTACCTCGAGCCGGAGTACCGCGATTTCAGGTGGGTTTTCCTCACTCGAGCCTTCACTGAGAGCGGGCGCTGGGCGGTGCAGCCCTACCTCCAGTATTACCTGCGAGATTTGATTGGAGTCTTCGCGCTGGGGTCGCTGGTACTCAAAGACGCGGGTCAGGCGGTGTCCATCCTGTTACTCGTCCTCTCACTGACCGCCGCGATTACCTCACTGGCTGGGGGCAGCCTGTCAGACCGCTACGGCAAAAAGCGGGTCATCTTCGTGGCGGGTGCGGTGATGGCGACTTCGGCGCTGGGATTTGCCCTCACCCGCTCATATGGGGTGGCGTTGGGCATGGGCCTGCTCTTTGGGCTGGGCTACGGCGCTTTTATCAGCGTGGACTGGGCGCTGGGCGCTTCTGTTCTGCCGCGCAAGGAGTACCACGCCAGGGACATGGGCATCTGGCACGTCTCGATGGTGCTGCCGCAGGTGGCCTTCGTGCCGCTGTTCGGGGTGCTGCTGGACTGGGCCAACCGCTCGAGTGGGCAAAGTTTCCTGGGCTACCCGGTGCTTTTTGGCATCGCCATCGTATTTTTCGTGCTGGGTACGGTGTTCGTGGGTCGGGTGCGGCGGGTGAGCTGAGAAGGTTGGAGGGTTGGAAATCCTTCTTCTCGAGCACTCTAAAACTACGTTTGCGAGAGGTTTCGGGTAGTGGTATTCCCGAGACTGTCCAAAGCTTGTGAAAACTTGAAGATTTGCGTCCCATGATAGATATGCGGAGATTTCTCACCCCTCGAGCAGTCTGATTTTGACCGCTACCAGGTTTCGTAAGGTTGCAGGGTCGTAGGGGCGAGGGGCAGCTCGCCCGTTCTCGCTCGAGCGAGAACTTCTTCCCGTTCAGCTTGAGCGCATCAGGAACAGCAACGCTTGACAAAAATGAAAAAGACGCCCACGAATCCGCAGGCGTCCTCCCTTCCAGCTCGAGCAAAACTTAGAACTTCTTGAACCGGGTCAGCTTGAACGGCGTCTCGGGCGTGCCTCCCTGAAGCTTGTCGAGCTGTCCCTGAGTCACCACCAAATCGCCACCCACAGCGGTCAAAGTGGTGTGAAAGCGCAGTCCAGCCAGCGGTTCTTCCATCGTGACGCGCCCCGAGCTGTGGTCGGCGCTCAACATCACCTTGCTCACCACCCCATTTTTGTTGCGAACCACGTAAAGGGTGCGCCCATCGAGCAGCAGCCCGTCGCCGTTCTCGAGGCCACCCATCACTTTCCTCACCGCCCTCGTCTTCAGGTCAATGCGCCACAGCTCGCCGGTGTTGTACTGAATGCTCAGCAGGTACTTGCCGTCTGGGGTGGCCACGATGCCGTTGAGGTTGAGGCCCGGACCGTACACGATAGGGGTGCGGTCCAACTCGAGCCACGGCGCAATTTTGAGGTCCGGGGTCACTCTGAAAATCACCGGGCGGGTTGAGTCGGTCACGTACACGTTGCCGTCGGGGGCCGGAACCAGGTCGTTGAGGTAGGCGCTGGGGCTTTTGGGGGTCTCGAGGGTCGCCACCGGAGCGCCGTCCGGGGATAGGATGTTGACGGTCCCCGTCGCGCCACCGGCCACCCAGACGCGGCCTGTGGCGTCCACCTTGAGGCCCAGCGCGCTGGTGCGGCCCTTCGCGCCGCCGGGGCTGAACAGGCTCACCACCCCGCTCGAGGCGTTGATGGCGTAAATCGTGCCGTTCGCCGCGCTTCCGGTGTACAAAACTCCTTTGCGGGCGTTGTAAGCCACGCCTTCGGGGTAGTCTGAGGGGCCGGGTAAAGCGTAGTCTCGAGTGTTGAAGTTCTCTCGAGCGATAACCCCGCACCGCTCCAGCGCTCCGGTGAGGCCCGAGGGGTCGGACTTGTAGTCGTCGGCCATCGCGTGAACGATGAGCGAGCGGTTCAAAATGCCGTTGACCCCGGTCAGGCTGATTTTGTCGCTCACGGTCTCGAGCGTGCCGGTTCCGTCCGCGCCTACCGTAATCATGGGCAGGTCGCCGCCGTGTCCGTACTTGTTGTCGGCCATTGGGGAGTCGTGGTTGCCACTCTTGGCCGGGTCGAAGTGTCCCCCCGCCCCACCGAAGGCCACGATTTCGTTTTTAGCCGCGTCCACGCCGGGAACGCAGCGCCCCAAGTCGTGAACGTGCATCCCATGCATTCCAGGGGTCAGGCCGCTCACCCGCACGCTGAGCTTCACGCCCATGCCGCTTTGGGTCAACACAGCGCTGCCCAGAGTCTGTCCCTGTGGGTCCTCGAGCACGACGCTGGCCGAAAGCGGCGTGCTGGCCGGGGGCATTTTCAGGGTGATGGTTTGAGCGCCCACCGACGCCACCGCCAGGGTTCCGAGAAGAATCGTGCGCTTCATTTTTGTGCTCCAGTGTAGAGAACGCGGTAGATTATGCCGCTCTGGTCGTCTGTCACCAGCAGCGAGCCGTCGGTGTACTGAGCCACGCCCGCCACCCGTCCGAACTGCTTCCACTCCGGGCCGTCTTGGTACACGAATCCGGTGAGGAACGGGGTGATGCTCATAGGTTTGCCCGCCGCGTCGAAGTGAACCCGCACCACCTCGTAGCCGCTGGGTTCGCTGCGGTTCCACGAGCCGCGCATGGTCACGAAGGCGTCGTTCTTAAACTCGAGCGGAAACTGATTTGCGGTGTAAAAGTGCATCCAAATGGCGGCGGCGTGTGGGGTGTAGTTTAAAGTGCTGCCCTGGGTGCCCGCGCAGAACTGGGCTTTGGGCACCT